>Ga0210396_10002323_pt1 | contig 19511 bp, 22 predicted proteins | sample IncBWH17OmetaG_FD_155466 | JGI IMG/M metagenome (GOLD analysis project Ga0210396, IMG submission 155466) | Forest soil microbial communities from Barre Woods Harvard Forest LTER site, Petersham, Massachusetts, United States - Inc-BW-H-17-O ... | reverse complement strand
CGCGGCTCCAGCGAGGCGCCGCAGCCGGTCGGCGCGCCGCTACGGGATGTGCGGGTGGCGGCGCCGCCTCAGTCCGAGCCCCCCAATCCCGCAGCCGGTCTGTCGATCTACAAGGACAGCGGGACTGCGCCCCCCCCGCCGACATTCGCCCCGGCGCCTGAGCAGCCGACGCCGCGGCCGACAGAGGCCGCTGCTGCGCCTGCCTCGGCTCAGCCGGCGCAAGCCGCGCCGCGCTCCGAGGCCGCCGCAGTGGCGCCCGCAGCGCGGAAGACCGCCAGCGCATCTGCGAGTGGAGATCCCCTCGGCGCGCTGATTGACAGTTCCACTCGCCCGGCGGCGAAGGCGGCTACGAAGCCGGCGGCGGACGCGACTGCGAAGCCCGTTAAGCTGGCGCAGGCGAGCGGCCCAGCGGAGATCCAGATCGGCGCCTTCTCGTCAGCGGCGCAGGCTGACCAGGGCTGGAGCGCCGCGGCCGCCGCCGCTCCCGGTCCGCTGGCTGGCAAAGGCAAGAAGGTGGTCACCGTGGATCGCGACGGCGCGGTCCTCTATCGGACGTTCGTCACCGGCTTCGCGTCTCGCGACGCCGCCCAAGCCGCTTGCGATCGCCTCAAGGCCGCTGGCAGGACCTGCTTCGTCAGGTGACGCACGCCTGCATCCTCGGCCTCTCAGGGCTCATGCCGACCGCGGAGGAGGGGGCTTTTTTCCGCGACACCCAGCCGTGGGGTTTCATCCTTTTCCGCCGCAACGTGGACAGCCCAGGGCAACTCCGGTCCCTGACGTCGGCCTTGCGGAAACTGGTTGATAGGGCGGACGCCCCAATCCTCATCGATCAGGAGGGTGGGCGCGTGCAGCGACTGGGCCCGCCTCACTGGCCGCCCTATCCGCCCGCCCGGTCCTTTCAGGCGCTCGAAGATCGGTACGCCCGGCGCGAGCTCGTGAGGCTGTCGGCTCAACTCATGGCGCTCGACCTGATCGCGGTGGGGATCGACGTGGACTGCGTACCGGTGGCCGATGTTCCAGCCCCTGGCGCCCACCGCATCATTGGAGATCGCGCCTATGCGGACGAGCCGAATGAGGTCGGGCGGCTGGCCCGCGCCGCTGCGGAGGGACTGATGGCGGGGGGTGTTCTCCCCGTCGTAAAGCACATCCCCGGCCATGGACGCGCCGGCGCCGATAGCCACGAGGCGCTTCCCGTTGTCAACGCCGGCCTCGACGAGCTTGACCGGATCGACTTCGAAGCGTTCCGGCGGCTCTCGGACATGCCGATGGCGATGACCGCGCACGTGGTCTTCCAGGCCGTCGATGCGCAGCGTCCCGCGACGACTTCGCACGAGGTCGTTTCACAGATCATCCGCCGACGAATCGGTTTTGATGGTCTTCTGATCAGCGATGACCTCTCCATGAAGGCGCTCAGCGGCGATCTGCGCGAACGTGCTCGAGCCAGCCTGGACGCGGGCTGCGACGTGGTCCTGCACTGCAACGGTGATCTTCAGGAGATGCGTGAGACCGTCGCCGGCTGCCGGGCGCTGGCTGGTCGCGCGGCCGAACGGGCGAGAAACGCACTCGCGCGCCGCCCGGCTTCCCCCGAACCGGTGGATGAAGCCGAGGCCCGGGCGAGGCTGAGCGCCGCGCTGAAGGTGGGCGCGCCGTGAACGCGTACGTCCAGCCGCGGCTCGACTTTGAGGCGGTGGAGTCGGCCGCGGCCGATGGCGAGGCGCTCATTGTCGCCCTGGGGCCTTACGAGGGTCCCCTCCATGTCCTCCTCGATCTGGCGCGGTCGCAGAAGGTCGACCTGCTGCAGATCTCGATCGCGCGCCTGGCTGAGCAGTATCTCGCCTTTGTGCGCGCCGCACGGAGCCTGCGCTTCGCCCTGGCGGCGGAGTACCTGGTCATGGCGGCGTGGCTGGCGTTCCTCAAGTCGCGCCTCCTCCTGCCAAAGGCCGAGAGGCCGCCCGAGCCGGAGCGGCCCGCCGAAGAGATGGCTGCGCGACTCGCATTCGGACTGGCGCGACTGGACGCGATGCGGCGGGCCGCGGAAGCCCTGGCGGTGCGTCCGCAGCTCAGCCGCGACGTCTTCATGCGAGGCGATCCGGAGGCCGTGACGATTGTGTCGCGGCGGCGGCTCGAGGGCGATCTGCTCGAGCTGATGACCGCCTACGCAGAGGTCCGCACGAGAGACGAGGAGCGTAGCTACCGGCCGCAGCCCGTTGAGGCCTACCGGCTGGATGATGCGCGAGAACGCCTTCGGACGCTCCTGCCGACCCTTATGGAGTGGACCACCCTGGTCGAGGTCGCCCCATCCGACGATTGCGGCAGCGCGAGCGCGGCCTCGCGCGTCGCCTCGACCCTCTCGGCCGCACTGGAGCTGGCCAGGGAAGGTGACCTCGAGTTGCGCCAGGCGGCTCATTTCGATCCGCTCTACATGCGTGCGAGCATGGGTGCGTGAGCGAGCCGGCCGAGATCAGGCGGATGGTGGAGGCGCTGCTCTTTGCGGCGGCGGAGCCCTTGAGCCTCGAAGATCTCGCGGACCGTCTTCCCCACGGCGCTGACGTCACTGCGGCGCTGGCGGACCTGGGCGAGTATTACCAGGGCCGTGGGGTGATCCTGTCGAAGGTCGGGGCCGGCTGGCGATTCAACACCGCGCCAGACCTCGCCTTCCTGATGACTAAGGAGCGGGAGGAACCCCGTCGCCTCTCGCGGGCGGCGCAGGAGACGCTCGCCATCATCGCCTACCATCAGCCGGTGACACGATCGGAGATCGATGCGATCCGGGGCGTGCAGTCAGGGCAGGGGACGCTCGACGCCCTGCTTCAGATGGGGCTGGTGCGCATGCGAGGGCGTCGGCGCAGCCCCGGACGTCCGGTCACCTGGGGTACGACCGAGGCCTTCCTTGCGCATTACGGGCTCGAGGGCCTCGCCGATCTTCCGGGAGCGGCGGAGATGAAGGCGGCGGGCCTGCTTTCGGCTGACATTCCGTCCGATTTCACAATCCCAGAAATTGGGACGGATCCGCACGAAGATCCGCTGGAATCTGACGAAGGGCCGCAGTTCCATCAGGACTTCTTCGACGAAAGGGCCGAAGGAGGAGGCTAAGGGCGGCGCTGCGCAGTGTGTGCGGTTGGCGCCCGATACCGAAACCTCCTATATCGTTTCACCGCAAGATTTCACGCCGTCCGCCGTTGAAAGGCAGGAACGGTCCCGTGGAGAACTTATCATGGGCAGCCTATCGCCTTGGCACATTCTGATCGTAGCCCTCATCGTGCTCCTGGTGTTCGGGGGCCGCGGCAAGCTCTCGGGCCTCATGGGCGACGCCGCGAAGGGCATCCGCGCGTTCCGGGATGGTCTGAAGGGCGAAGAGCCGCCGCCTCCGCCTCCCGCGCCGCCGATCGCTCGCCCGGAAGGGGAAAAAGACCCCGTCGCTCACTGATCGACCAGCACGCGGGCCGCACTGCAGCCTGATTACGAGATCGTCGGCCCATGTTCCCCGAAGGACGGATCTTCGACTTTGCGATCATCGGCGTGTTGGCGCTGATCGTCGTCGGCCCCAAGGATCTGCCCGTCCTCATGCGCAAGCTAGGACGCTTCGTGGCCCACATGCGAGCGATGGCCGCGGAGTTCCGCGCCAGTTTCGACGAGATGGCCCGCCAGTCGGAACTCGATGAACTGCGGCGCGAGGTGGAGGCGCTAAGATCCGGCCAGGCCATGCAGACCGCCGTTGGTCTTGGACCGGACTCGGGGATGCAGGACGTGTTCGACGACATCCATACCGGGTTGCGTGACGGCGGCCTCCCGGCTGCGGGCTCCACGGAACCCCCTGCCGTTCCCCCGGCCGAACCGCCGGCGACAGGAGAAGCCGCCCCGACCGCAACGGCCGACGAGGTCGCTCAGGAGCCGACCGTCTCATCTTCAGGCGACGCGCCCACACTGCCGGCGCGCGCCGCCCTGTGAGCAATCAACCCGACGAAGCCGAGATCGAGGCCTCGCGCGCGCCTCTGATGGAGCATCTGATCGAGCTGCGGAAGCGGCTGATCACGTGCGCCGTAGCCCTCGTGGTCGGCTTCCTGGTCTGTTTCTACTTTTCCGGCCAGATCTACATATTCCTATTGCACCCGTTCGAGGTCGGGGCCGGGCTCCTGGCGGCCCAGAAGGCCCCGGGGGCTCATCACGGTCCTTTCGATCTTCTTCTGACGCTGACGGGCTTCAAACCCGCGCCCCCCGGGGTCGAGCATCTACGGCTCGTGTTCACCGCTCCGCTCGAATTCTTCTTCACCAAGGTCAAGCTCGCGGTGTTCGGGGCCATCGTGGTGAGCTTTCCGGTCCTCGCCTGGCAGCTCTACCGTTTTGTCGCTCCGGGCCTCTATCTGCGCGAACGCCGAGCTTTCCTGCCGTTCCTGATCGCCTCACCGGTCCTGTTCATGATGGGCGCAGCGCTGGTCTATTTCGTCATGCTGCCCTTCGTCCTGTGGTTCTCGTTGAACCAGCAGATCGTCGGCGCGGGGCACGTGTCGGTCGAGCTCCTGCCCAAGGTCTCCGACTATCTATCCCTGGTGACGACTCTCCTGCTGGCGTTCGGGCTGTGCTTCCAGCTGCCCGTGGTCCTAAGCCTTCTCGGTATGGCCGGCCTGGTGACGTCAGCCATGCTGCGAAGCGGCTTCCGTTACGCCGTCGTCGGCATCTTCGTCGTCGCCGCGATCCTCACGCCGCCAGATCCGATCAGTATGACGTCGTTGGCTGTTCCGATCTGCCTTCTCTACGTAGTCTCAATCTGGTGCGTCGCCCTGATCGAGTTCCGGCGTAACAAGGAAGACGCAGCCCGCGATCTGTCGCCTGCCTGAGCGGTCGCCCTTGGCGGCGGTTCCGACGCGCCTTAAGGAAGCCGCCTCCGCTTGAAGATTGTTCCACGCTCTTCCCATGCATGACGTCCGGGCCATTCGTCACGACCCCGCCGCCTACGCGGCTGGCTGGCGCGCACGCGGAGTAGATGCGCCTGTCGAGGACATCCTCCACCTGGACGAGGCCCGGCGGCATGCGCAGACGGCGCTCCAGCAGGATCAGGCGCGGCGAAAGGAGCTCTCGAGCCTGATCGGTCGCGCAAAGGCGAAGGGTGACCCTGCCGACTCGATGATGGCGGAGGTCGAAACCCTCAAGGCCTCGATCGCAGACCTTGGCGAGCGTGAAACAAGCCTTACCGCGCGTCTGGACGAGCTGCTCGCGGCATTGCCCAATCTTCCGGCTGCAGGGGTGCCGGAGGGGGAAGACGAGCAAGCCAATCTTGAGGTCCGCCGCTGGGGAGAACCGTTCGCCGACTCTCCGGCGAAGGACCACGCCGATCTAGGCGCGGCGCTCGGAATGATGGACTTCGAGAGCGCCGCTCGCATGTCGGGCGCGCGTTTCGTCGTCCTGAAAGCGGGCCTTGCCAGGCTGGAGCGGGCCCTCGGCCAGTTCATGCTGGACATCCAGACCCAGGAACACGGCTACACCGAAATCGCCCCTCCGCTGCTGGTGCGCGATCAGGCGGTCTTCGGGACAGGCCAACTGCCGAAGTTCGCCGACGACCTGTTCCGGACGACCGACGATCGTTGGCTGATCCCGACCGCGGAGGTCTCGCTCACCAACCTGGCCGCGGGCCGAATCCTCTCCGAGGCCGACCTGCCCCTGCGCATGACCGCGCTGACGCCCTGTTTCAGGTCGGAGGCCGGCGCCTCGGGCCGCGACACCAAAGGCATCATCCGGCAGCACCAGTTCAATAAGGTAGAGCTCGTTTCGATCACCACGCCCGAGCAGTCGGACGACGAACATGAGCGGATGGTCCAGTGCGCGGAGAGCATCCTCAAGAGGCTGGAACTCCCATTCCGCACCGTCATGCTGTGCACGGGCGACATGGGCTTCACGGCCCGCAAGACCTATGACCTCGAGGTCTGGCTCCCGTCGCAGGAGACGTATCGCGAGATAAGCTCCTGTTCCAATTGCGGGGACTTCCAGGCGCGCCGGATGGACGCGCGGTGCAAGGCGCCCGGAGAGAAGGGATCGCGCTTCGTCCATACGCTCAACGGGTCCGGCCTCGCCGTCGGGCGGACCCTTGTCGCGGTCATGGAGGCCTATCAGGACGAGGGCGGCGCGATCGCCGTGCCTCAGGCGCTGCATCCGTACATGCGCGGTCTCACGCGGATCGAAGCGGGGGCCTGATGCGCATCCTTCTGACCAACGACGATGGCATCAACGCCCAGGGCCTGGCGGCGCTGGAGGCGATTGCCAGCTCGCTCAGTCGGGACGTCTGGATCTGTGCGCCGGAAACCGAGCAGTCGGGCGCGTCGCGCGCCCTGACTCTGGCCGAACCCCTGCGTGTTCGGCGCCTGGGCGAGCGGCGTTTCGCCGTGAGGGGAACCCCAACGGATTGCGTCATGCTGGCGATCCAGGAACTCGTCGAGGGAGCCAAGCCCGACCTGGTTCTGTCGGGCGTGAACAGAGGCCTCAACGCAGCCGAAGACGTGAGTCTGTCGGGCACCGTCGCCGGCGCGATCGAGGGCATGGCCATGGGCGTGCCGTCGATCGCGCTGTCGCAGATGATGGGCGACTATCAGGGGGACCGGCGGTCGGACTTCGAACCGGCGGAGCGCTTCGCTCCCGATCTCATTGACCGTCTCGTCCGTGCGGGCTGGCCCGCCGGCGTCATTCTGAATATCAACTTTCCTCTCGGGCCCGCGAGCCGAATCGAGTCGGTGGAAGTCACGAAGCAGGGATTTCGGGATGTCCGCACCCGCTTCGCCGAACGACGGACGGATCTGCGCGGTCGCGAGTATTACTGGCTTGGGTTTCGCAACATTCCCTCACGACCGGACCATGGAACGGACCTCAGGGCGGCCTATGACGGCCGTATCTCAGTCACGCCTTTGCATATCGATCTGACGCATGTCCCGACCGTGGAGCGCCTGAAGTCGGTGATCGACGGCCCAGCCGCCGAAGAAGAACCGATCGTGTCGAGAGCGACGCGGACATGAGGCGGCCTGCGAAGGAGCCTCGCGAGCGCGAGACGCAGCTGGCGCGTCTGGTCCTTGGTCTGCGGACTCAAGGCGTGAGCGACCCGGCGGTGCTCGCGGCCATCGAAAAGACGCCCCGCGATCTGTTCACCCCGGACCTGTTCAAGGATCGCTCGTGGGAGGACTCGGCTCTGCCGATCGCCTGTGGGCAGACGATCAGCCAGCCATACATCGTGGGCCTCATGACCCAGGCCCTCACGCTGGAGCCGAGGGCGCGGGTCCTGGAGATTGGGACGGGATCGGGATACCAGACCGCCGTCCTCGCCCGCCTTTCCCGCCTCGTCTACACCGTCGAGCGGTATCGAACCCTGCTCCGTGAAGCGGAGGCGAGGTTCGAGGCGTTGCAACTGACCAACGTGATCACCCGGTTCGGCGATGGCTTCCTCGGTTGGGCCGAGCAGGCGCCGTTCGACCGCATTCTGGTCACTGCGGCGGCGCCGGAGGAGCCCAAGACCTTGCTCGACCAGCTCAAACCTTCGGGCGTGCTGGTTGCCCCGGTCGGCAAAGGCCCCGTACAGAAGCTTATCCGCTACGCGGGGGACGGAGCCGGCGGTTTCGCCAAGGAAGTCCTGTGTGATGTGCGCTTCGTTCCGCTCCTGCAGGGGGTGGCGAGGGAACCTTGAGTTTGACGGATCGGGACGGGGCGCTCGCATCCCGTGGACGGCGCGCGTATGACGGAGCAGCCATGAAGCGGTTTTTGATCAGGGGATCCATCTTCGGGATCCTTGCCGGCAGCGTGGCCGCCTGCTCCACGACGCCCACCTATCCTACGGGTTCGGGCCAGCCTCCCGCCGCGCCCGTGCGTCCGGCCTATCCGACGACCGCGCCTCAGGCTCAGGCTGCGCCGCCGCCTGCGCCCCCTGCGCCATCGCCCGCGCCGCAACCCGCACCGGCCCCCCAGCCGTCGACCTCCGTGCAGAGCTCGGACCTGCCGCCGCTGGGCTCATCCACGCCGGCGCCCTCCAACCCGTCCATGGCTACTCCGCCTCCGGCGCCTGTCGCAGCCGCGCCACCCCCGCCACCCCGTCCGGAGATGCGCAGGATGCCTGCCCGCTACGCTGCGGGCGGGCGGGTCGTGACGCCGAAGGGAATGTACCGGGAGTATGTGGTCCAGCGGCATGACCACCTCGACGCGATCGCGCGCGATCTCCAGACCACGCCCGAAGACATCATCCGGGCCAGCCATCTGCGTCATCCGGATAATCTGACCCCCGGACAGAAGCTCAAGATCCCGGTCGATAAGGCCTACGTAGCGGAAGCCGGCGACACCCTCGCCCTGATCGCGCGCCGTTTCGACGTGAGCCTCTCAGACCTGGCGGACGTGAACGACCTTTCAGAACGCGCGCATATTCGCCCGGGCGACCAGATTGCGCTACCGGCGCAGTACCATGACCGCGGCCCTGTCGAGGTCGAGCCGCCGCGCCTGGTCATGGCAGGGCCGTCCTACGGCAGTGGATACGAACCCACTCCGCGCGGCGGGGTCTACACGCCGAATTCCCGCGTCGCGTCCGCCACGCCGGGATACGAGCCGACGCCACAGGGTGGGGTGTACACGCCCGCCCCGACGCCGCGCGCCATGCCCTCGTCGCCAGGCTACCTGCCTCCCACCCCATCCGAGGCAGGCGCGCCGTCTCTGAGCGACACCCAGATCGCGGCGCTGGCCCACAACCGGTTCATCTGGCCGGTGCAGGGCGAGGTCATCAACCGCTTCGGGGCCAAGGGCCTTGGCGTGCGTAACGATGGCGTGGACGTCAGTTCTCCCGAGGGTTCGGTCGTGCATGCGGCGGCGGCTGGCGACGTGGTCTATGCGGGCAATCAGATCCCCGGCTACGGCAACCTCGTCCTGATCCAACATCCCGATGGGTGGGTCACCGCCTATGCGCACCTTGCGCACATCACCGTGCAGATGCGCCAGAACGTCACCCAGGGCGAAGAGATCGGCCAGGTCGGCACATCCGGCGGCGTGAGCGCGCCTCAACTCCACTTTGAGGTGCGTTACAAGGCCAGCGCCGGGGAGACGGCGCGGCCCGTCGATCCGCTCCTCGTGCTTCCGTCCGCCGCCGGGGCGACCGGCTGACCCTGAAGCGGCGTCAGAGCGGCAGCGGCCTGCCTAACTCTCCCGCCAGATCGCGCGCGAACTGCCAGGCGACGCGTCCCGAGCGTCCGCCGCGAAGCTGCGCCCATTGCAGGGCCCGCCGTTCCAGGTTTTCGACAGAGAGGTCGAAGCGATCGGCATAACCGCGGACCGCAGCCAGATAGGTGGCCTGATCCATCGGGGCGAAGCCGATCCACAGCCCAAAGCGGTCGGAGACGCTGACCTGCTCCTCGGCGTCCTCGGCGCTTGCCAGGGGCCCGTCGCGCTCGGTGTGCTCCCGCGGCATCAAGTGGCGGCGGTTGGAGGTGGCGACGAAGAGGGCGTTAGGCGGCGGACCGGCCACGCCGCCTTCGAGCGCCGATTTCAGCGCCTTCGCCGCGGCCGCCCCTTCCTCGAACGAAAGATCGTCGCACAGGACCAGGAACCGCTCGGGCAGGGCGCGAAGCGTATCGAACAGCATTGGCAGGGCGGTGACCCGATCGCGGTCGACTTCGACAAGGCGCAGGCTGGGCGCAAGCCGGGTCGTCTGCATGAAGGCCGCCTTGACCAGGGCGCTCTTGCCCGCGCCCCTCGCGCCCCACAGGAGCACGTGGTTCGCCGGATAGCCGCGGGCGAAACGCTCGAACGCCTCCACGAGGCGCGCCTTTTGCCGCTCCACTCCCACGAGCAGGTCCAGTGACAGAGGAAAGTCGGGAGCGGGGATAAAGGCGCCGCTCGCAGGATCATGCCTGTAAACCTTCGCCGATGAGAAATCGGGCCTGGTCGGCGCCGGAGGCGCCAGGCGATCGAGGGCGGCCGCGATGCGGCTCAGGGTTTCGGGGAGGGTCTCGTCCATAGTGGGGTTCCTAGAGCAATCCCTGTCCTAGGCTCCAGGCCCGGCGGCCGTGATTGCAAAAGGGGCGCCGAGCGCATAGCTTCCCGCGACTTTTTTCCCGCGCCGTACGGACGGCTGCGGCAATCCTTCGGAGTGACGATGTTTCCTGTCCCGGCGATCCTGTCCCAGGCGCTGATTTCCGCCGCCGTGGCTGCGCCCGCCAATGGGCTGCTGGGTTTTCTCGCCGGTCCTCAGGGCCAGATTGTCTTCTATGGCATTCTGATGGTGGGCTTCCTGTACTTCACGACGATCCGCCCGCAGCAGAGGCGAACCAAAGAGCACGCCGCACGCATATCCTCCATAAAGCGGGGAGATACGGTGATCCTCAACAGCGGCCTTATTGGTAAGGTAGTCCGCGTGGAGGATCAGGAACTTGGCGTTGAGATCGCGCAGAACGTGACGGTGAAGGTCGTCAAGACAATGGTTTCGGATATTCGCTCGCGCGGAGAGCCGGCCGCGAATGACTCCAAGTCCTAAGCCTGCGATCAGCTGAAGGCATAGCGCGATGCTCGCCCTGAGCCGTTGGAAGGTCGTCCTGGTCACCGTCTCGTTCCTGTTCGGCCTGATCTTCACGCTGCCCAACATCCTTCCCCCCGGCTCGCTGCCTGGCTGGCTGCCGCAGCAGCGCCTGAACCTGGGGTTGGACCTGCAGGGCGGGTCCTATCTGCTGCTCGAGGTGGATACGAACGCTCTGAACCAGGAGCGTCTCACCAACCTGACCGAAGATATCCGGACCAAACTCCAGACCGCGCAGTACCCCTTCAGCGGCCTGGGCGTGCACGGCGACACGATCAGCGTCCATATCGATGATCCGACAAAGGCGCAGGCCGCCTTTGACCTGCTGAACAGTTCCCTTGGCGAGCGGCTGCTCACCGGCGGACGCGACGTGACCGTGAGGCAGGGTCCCGCCCAGACGATCCAGGTCGCCTTCGTTCCTCAAGCCGCGGCAGCCGCGGCTCGTGACGCGGTGACGCGGTCGATCGAGATCATCCGCAAGCGCATCGACGCCCTGGGCACCAAGGAGCCCGCGATCACCCAGCAAGGCTCGGCGCGGATCGTCGTCGAGGCCCCGGGGGAAAGCGACCCGGAAAGGCTCAAGTCGGTGATCGGCAAGACGGCCAAGCTGACCTTCCAGCTCGTCGACACGGGCATCGCGCAGGAAGATCTGCAGGCCGGCCGAATCCCGCCCGACGACCAGGTCCTGCCCAGCGACGACGGACACTCGGCGGCCTATGTGGTGAAGAAGCGCGCTCTGGTCACCGGTGAGATGCTCACCGGCGCGAGCCCAAGCCACGATCAGAACAACCTTCCGGACATCAATTTCGCCTTCAACAGCCAGGGCACGCGCCGGTTTTCCGAGGCGACAAGCCAGAACATCGGCAAGCCTTTCGCCATCGTGATCGACGGCCGGGTCATCTCGGCCCCCGTGATCCAGACCGCCATCACCGGCGGCAGCGGGGAGATCACCGGCAACTTCACCGAGGAGTCGGCAAACAACCTCGCCGTGCTTCTCAAATCCGGCGCGCTGCCAGCGCCGCTGAACGTGATCGAGCAACGAACGGTTGGGGCCGAACTGGGCGCCGACTCCATCAAGGCTGGCACGACCTCCCTGGCGATCGGCGCCGTGGCGATCTTCGCCTTCATCATCCTCGCCTATGGCCTGTTCGGAATCTTCGCGGCCGTCGCGCTGGTGATCAACGTGCTGATGATCGTCGGAGCGATGTCGGTGACACAGGCGACCCTCACGCTACCAGGCATCGCCGGCCTGATCCTGACGATGGCCGTGGCGGTGGACGCGAACGTCCTGATCTACGAGCGGATGCGCGACGAAGCCAATTCCGGGCGACCGGCGATGGCGGCGGCGGACGCCGGATACCGGCGCGCCCTGACCTCGATCATCGACGCCAACGTGACCACGATGATATCGGCCCTGATCATGTTCCAGTTCGGCGCCGGGCCGGTGAAGGGATTCGCCTGGACCCTGTCGATCGGCGTCGTCACTTCCGTCTTCACCGCAGTCCTCGTCACTCAAGTGCTTATCGGGCAATGGTTCCGAATGGCGCGGCGCAAGACGCTTCCGATTACCTGAAAGATCCGCATGCGCAGGTTTTGGCCGTTAATTCGACTCGTTCCCCGGCAGACGCATTTCAACTTCGTCAGCCTCGCGCCCTATGCGGCGGCGCTGTCGGCGCTGGCGCTCGCCGGCGCAGTCGTCTCGTTCGTCGCCCAGGGCATGAACTTCGGCGTCGATTTTGTCGGCGGCACGGTGATGGAGGTGACCACGCCCGGTCCCGCGCCCCTTGGCAAGATCAGGAGCGTCATGGGCAGCCTTGGCGCGCACGACGCACAGGTGCAGATCTTCGGCGATCCGCATACGGCGCGAGTTCAATTCCGTTCAGTGCAGGGCCAGGACGCGAACGCCGCAGCCAAGCTGGTGGCGACGCAATTGGCCGTTCGGATGCCCGGGCTGAAGGTTTCCAGCCTGAGCACGGTGGGCGCCAAGGTGTCCGGCGAGCTCGTCCGCTCCGGCGTTTTCGCGCTCGGGACGGCGCTGGGCCTGATGTTGCTGTATATTTGGTTTCGTTTTCAACTACAGTTCGGTCTGGGCGCGATCCTCGCCCTGTTCCATGACATTGCGCTTACCGTTGGGCTGCTCTGTGTAACTCAGATTGAGGTTTCGATGACCTCGATCGCGGCCATATTGACCGTCATCGGCTATTCGATGAACGAGAAGGTTATCAGTTTTGACAGGCTGCGCGAAAATCTGCGGAAATACAAAAGAACTCCGCTACGGGACGTGATCAATCTCTCGGAGAACGAACGTCTCTCGCGGACGATTATCACCGGGACCACCGCTCTCCTCGCGCTCTCCGGGGCGCTGGTCATGGGCGGGCCCGCGCTGTTCCCGCTGGTCTTGACCATGGCGTTCGGCATCGTGGTCGGCACCTATTCGTCGATCTATGTCGCCTTGCCGGTGATCCTGCTCTGGGGCGTGCGGCGCGACGACGAGGTGGCCAAGCCGATCGCGCCTCAGCCCGCGAGGCCCTAGGTCTGCGGCGGTGGCGACGCGGGCTCGGCAAGCTCCCAGCATCGACGCCTTCGGCGCGGGGGGCTTTCGCGTCTCGGGAGAGTGGCGCGCAGGTTCGTTGCTGATCCTCGGCGACCTGGCCGGGCCGTGGCGGCCCGAGTCGCTTGCGGACCTGACGCCTGAGGACTTCGCGAGCGTTATCGCCGCAGGTTCCGCGGTCTCAGAGTTCGTCCTGCTGGGCACTGGCGCGGTCCAGGCGCCCCCTCCGCGGGAGGTGCGGGTGGCGCTTCAGCAAGCGGGGCTCGGCCTGGAATTCATGTCCACGCCAAACGCCGCGCGGACCTACGGATTCCTCGTTTCCGAGGGACGCCGGCCCGCGACCGCCCTCATCCGGCTCTGATCCGGAGCGCCGCGCCGGCGGCGTTGCGTTCGACCCCGAACAGGATAATTGTCAAGCTACACATCGGGTGCTGACGCTGAAGGGGATAGATGATGTCCGCACTGCTCTTGAACTTCCGTAACACCATCATCCTGAGCGTCGTGCTGGCGCTCATCATGATCTACGCGTTTGGTACGGCGCACGGCGCGTTCGATGCGATCTTCTGGCAGGCTGTGTTTCGCTGGATGCACGTCGTCTTTGGGATCCTGTGGATCGGTCTGCTTTATTATTTCAACTTCGTGCAAATCAGGAAGATGCCGGAGATACCGAACGAACTTAAGCCTGCCGTGTCCAAGTATATCGCACCAGAAGCCCTGTTCTGGTTCCGGTGGGCGGCGCTGTTCACTGTCCTCGCCGGCATCTGCATCGCCGCGCTCCGCGGACGTGACTACGCCGAAGGCGTATTCACCCTGGGATTCATGCACCCCGCCGATGCGCCGTTCAATCGCAGCTTCACCTTGATGGGCATTGGGGTCTGGCTGGCGATCATCATGTTCCTCAACGTCTGGGGCATCATCTGGCCGAACCAGAAGATCGCCCTGGGCATTAAGGAAGCCGACGCGGACGCGAAGGCCCGCGCTGCACGGATCGCCACACTGGCGTCGCGGACGAACACGCTGCTGTCGCTGCCGATGCTCACGGCCATGGCGATGTATCAGACCTTCTACGGGTGAGTGGTTGCCGGACGACGAATTCGAAGACGTCGTCCGGCGCACCGACCCCGACCGGTGGCTGGCGAGCCGACTCGTCGGCGACGTCTCCGCCCGGTCGGACCTACTGACGCTTTACGCCTTCGACTCCGAATTGGCCCGAGCTGTCCGCGTCACCAGTTCTTCGCTGATGGCGCAGATCAGACTCACCTGGTGGTCTGAGGCGCTCGAGGAGGTTGCCGGCGGGGGAAACGTTCGGCGCCATCCTCTGGCGCAGCGGCTTTGCGAACTCGTGCGCCGGCGGCGCCTGCCCGCCGACTTACTCGCCGATCTGATCGAAGGACGCATTGCCGTGCTGGGAATGGCGCAGCTGGATATGGACGCAGCCCTGGCCTGGGCCGGGACGGTGGGCGGCTCCGCTTCCGTCCTGGCGGCCACAATCCTCGGAGCTGGGGATAATGCCCCCGAAGCTCGGCCAGCCGGACAGCTCATCGGTCTGGGCGCTCTGGTCAGAGAGGGCGTCGTCGGAAGCGAGGCGGTCGCCTCGAGGTTGCCGCAGATGCTGGTCGAGGCCAACGCCTCCGCGCGGCGCCTGCCAGCCTCGGCCTTTCCTGCGGTCGCGCCCGCGGCCCTCGTGCCGGATCAGATCCGCGGGAGGTCCGCCTCGGACCTGTCGCGGCGTCTGCGTCTGTTGTGGGCGGCGGCGAGGGGAAGGGTCTGATCAGACCGGGACGGGTTCCCTCAGCCAAGCCTCGAGATCGGACATGGCTCGAAGGCTCATCGTCGCCTTCTTGGCGCTGATGCGCTCGTTCCTCCCCAGTCGTCTGCCATCCTCGCCGCGGGATGGCGGATCGATCTGCGGCAACAGACCGTAATTGATGTTCATCGGCTGGAACGAGCCGGGCCGGTCGCTCAGGTGGCCGCCGGTGATGTGGCCCAGGAGAGCTCCAAGCGCGGTGGTCGCAGGCGGCGGCTCGAAGGGCTCGCCACTGACCTTCGCCGCCGACATCCGGCCGGCGAGGAGGCCGATTGCGGCGCTTTCGACATAACCTTCGACGCCGGTGATCTGGCCGGCGAACCGCAGCCGCGGGTCGGCCTTCAGCCGGAGCTGCGGATCGAGCACGACGGGGCTGTTGAGGAAGGTGTTCCTGTGCAGTCCGCCGAGTCGCGCGAAGATGGCCTTCTCGAGCCCCGGGATCATGCGGAATATTTCGACCTGGGCCGCGTGCTTCAGCTTCGTCTGGAACCCGACCATGTTCCAGAGCGTGCCGAGCGCATTGTCCTGCCGCAGCTGGACGACGGCGTACGGCTTTTCGGCAGGGTCGTGCGGATTGGTCAGACCGATCGGCTTCATCGGTCCGAACCTGAGCGTGTCGCGCCCCCGCTCGGCCATAACCTCGATCGGAAGGCAGCCGTCGAAGTAGGGGACGTTCTCCCACTCCTTGAATTCCGTCTTCGGTCCGGCCAGCACGGCCTCGAGGAAGGCCTCGTACTGCGCCCGATTCATCGGACAGTTGATGTAGGCGGCGGCGTCGCCGCCCGGACCCGGCTTGTCGTAGCGGGACTGCTTCCAGGCGACGCTCATGTCGATCGACTCGGCGTGGACGATCGGGGCGATGGCGTCGAAGAAGGCGAGGGACTCTTCGCCCGTGAGACCGCCGATGGTCTGCGCCAGGGCGGCTGAGGTGAGAGGGCCGGTCGCGACGATCACCTCTCGCCAGTCGGCAGGGATCTCGCTGACTTCGCCCCGGACCAACTCGATCCCCGGATGGTCGGCGATTGCCGCTGTGACAGCCTCCGAAAAGGCGACTCGATCCACCGCCAGGGCCCCCCCGGCCGGGGTCTTGGCGCCATCCGCGCAACGCATGACCAGGGAGCCCAGGCGGCGCATTTCCGCGTGGAGAAGGCCGACGGCGTTGTGTTCCCAATCGTCGGACCGGAAAGAGTTCGAGCACACCAGTTCAGCCAGAGCGTCGGTCTGGTGAGCGTCGGTCCGCCCGAGCGGCCGCATCTCGTGAAGGATGACGGAGGCGCCGGCTTTCGCCGCCTGCCAGGCCGCTTCGCTGCCGGCCAGACCGCCGCCGATGATGTGAACAGGATATGACATCGAGCTCACCCTAGACCGTCCCTGCGCGAGGGGGAATCACGCCACGCCCTTCGGCGTGGCCCCGAGCTGGCGGAAGCACGTGGCGTTGCCGGCGCGCTCCGGCTATCTGATTGCTTTCTGTCTTGAAACGGTCACCCAAGAGTCACGCGTGCCGCCCAACGACCTGATCGCCGGCGCCCCAAGGGCCGCCATCGCTTTCCTTCCGGTCGCCTGGAAACGCGCTTGGCTCTCAATCCTGCTCGCCGTTCTGACCATTGTGCTGGTCGCGGCCTCCGGCGCCCGAGGAGCGGTGGGGGGCTTCGTGGCGGTGGCGGGGCTGGCCGTGACCATCGAGTTGGGAGCCCTCTGGCGCCTGTCGCTCGGCGCGGGCCGTCTTGGGTTTGGAGGCCTTCAAATTGGCTGGGTCGAAGTGAGGCTCGCTGCGGTCACGGCCTTGAGCGTTCTGTTCATGATAATCCTGGGTCTCCTGGCTTTCATTGTCCTCCTCGCCTTCGCCTATGCGGCGGCCGCTTCAGGTCATGGTTTCGTTGCTTCCAACGTCGCATCCTGGGCGGGAGCGGTCGAGGACCGGGGACGTGTGATCCTGGCGGTGGTCTCGCTCGCGTGCGCCGGCTCCCTCGCGTGGGCTTTCGGAAGGATCTCGCTGGCCGCTCCGGCGAGTGTACGTCGCGGTCGGGTCCAGGTGCTCTCCACCTGGCCTTTGACCAAGGGCCGTGTCTGGCCGATGGCGGCCGCCGGTCTGGTCGTGATGGGCGTCCCGACGCTCCTTGTCATTGGCCTCGCGAGAGCCGGGGCGCTGGCGGGCCCCGCCGTTGCAGCGGTCGCTTTTGCCGCAGCCGCCGCCGTCGCGGCTGGCCTTTGGCTTCCCTTGAATGTCGGGCTCGCAACCTATCTTTACAGTCGCTTAGAGTTCGCCGAAGGCTCACCCCCAGCATGACCGGCCTCCAGTCCACGTCGGCCGCAACCCAGGGTCTGCGTCGCGCGCGCCGGCAAGCCGATGACGTGCTGAACGGAGCCTTCGCCGGATTCCGGCTGATACGCGAGCATCCGAGCGCGGTGGGAGCCTGGTGGACTCTGTGGTTTATCGGGTTCAGCGCCTCGGCGATCCTCTTGGTCTTCAGCCGTCCGTTTGGCGGCCACGTGGACTATTCGACCCTCGCGACGCGGCTTGGACCCTTCGCCGTCATCATCATCGCCGCGTTCCTGTTGATCTGGGCTTTGAACACAGTGGCCGCGTACCGCGCCTCCCTGCAGCCCGACCGGCCGGGAATGTTCTTCATGCAGCTGGGCCCAGACGAGTTGCGTCTGGCAGTGATGACGGTAGTCGCGTGCCTGCTCATCGTCGTTTTCGGCGGAGTTCCGGCCTTCCTTTTGCTCACGGTCTTCACCCCGTTCCTGCAGATCCTTCCGGACCAGGCCCGGGCGTTCGCGTTCATTGGCGCGACGGCGACGATTTGCGTGGATGCCTGGATTAGCGTTCGGCTGTCCTTGATTGCGGTCGAGACCTTCGCCGAAGGACGCTTTCACCTCAGCGCCTATTGGCCTCTGACGCGAGGGCGCTTCTGGTACATGTTCTTCGTCTATTTTGTCTGCTTCGTGATGATCCTTCTCCTGTTGGGAGGGCTGGGCATCGTCACGGCCGGCGTTGGCGCGGTCGTCACCGGGATCGGCGCTCCCTCAGGCGCGGATCTGGCCAGGCGCGGCGCCCTGCTCGCCCTGGCGGGGGTCTATGCCGGGGTTGTGAGCGGCTTTTGGGTGGTGACCACGACACTCGTGTGCGCCTCGCAGGCGCACGTGTTCAGGGCGATCACGGGCGTTCATCATCGGCGGCGGATGCCTTTGGCGGCCGGCGCAGCAGGCTCAGGCGTGGACGCTGGGGCGCTCCCCGACGCGTCGACGCCAGGCAGTCAGACTCGCATTCTCGGCATCGAGCGGCAGGCCGATCCAGTCGGCGAAGTCGACGGCCGAGAGGGCGCAGATGTCGGCCATGCTGAACGTCTCGCCGGCGATGAAAGCTGATTCGGCCAGGCGACGGTCGAACCAGCGCTGCGCATCCTTGTACCGGGCGACGTTCGACTCCCCGAAGTCCTTGTATTGGGTGAGTAGGGCGGCCGTGCGCGGATGAGCGTGCCGCCAATAGTTGCCCACCGGCTGCATCAGGACGAACTCCACCCTCCGGATCCACATGTCGACCTGGGCTGCTTCGCGAGCGTTGCGGCCGAACAGCGGCGGTTCGGGATGTTCGCTTTCAATGTAGCGACAGATGGACACCGTCTCGGAGATGCAGGTCCCGTCGTCGAGTTCGAGCGTGGGGACCTGACCCAGGGCGTTGCGAGCGCGATGCTCCGGGGACTTGTGTTCTCCGGCTAGCAGGTTGAGCGGGACCTCGGGGATCTCGATCCCCTTCTCCGCCAGGAAGACGCGAACGCGCCGCGGATTTGGCGCCGGCATCGCCGCCCCATAGAGCTTCATCAACACCCCCTATTTCAGCCGCGGCGGCCGCCGCCGAGGACTTTGTAGATCGAGACGAGATCGCTCGCCACGGCGGCGTCGGACTTGCGCTCCAGTGTCTGCGTCAGGCGCTCTGGCGCACAGCGGTCCTCGCGCGAGAGCGCTTCTCCGGCTGTGGCGGCGCCTGCCGGGCGAGCAGGTCGGCAAGATAGCGTCCGGTCCAGCTGTCCGGGGCCTGGGCGATCGTCTCGGGCGCGCCCTCCGCGACGATCCGGCCGCCGCCGTCGCCTCCCTCCGGCCCGAAGTCGAGGATCCAGTCGGCCGTCTTCACCACGTCCAGGTTGTGCTCGATCACCACTGCGGTGTTGCCCTGGTCGACGAGCTCGTGAAGCACCTCGAGCAGCTTGCGCACGTCCTCGAAGTGAAGCCCGGTGGTGGGCTCGTCCAGGATGTACAGCGTGCGGCCGGTTGCGCGTCGCGAGAGCTCCTTCGACAACTTCACCCGCTGGGCTTCGCCGCCGGAGAGGGTGGTCGCCTGCTGGCCGACCTTGATGTAGCCGAGGCCGACGCGCGAGAGCGTCTCCATCTTGTCCCGGATGGAGGGGACCGCGCGGAACATCTCCCCCGCCTCTTCGACCGTCATATCCAGCACGTCGGCTATGCTCTTGCCACGGAAGAGGATTTCAAGTGTCTCGCGGTTGTAGCGCTTGCCTTTGCATACGTCGCAGGTGACGTAGACGTCCGGCAGGAAGTGCATCTCGATCTTGATCAGCCCATCGCCCTGGCACGCTTCGCACCGCCCGCCCTTGACGTTGAAGCTGAACCGGCCG
>Ga0210396_10002322_pt1 | contig 19524 bp, 15 predicted proteins | sample IncBWH17OmetaG_FD_155466 | JGI IMG/M metagenome (GOLD analysis project Ga0210396, IMG submission 155466) | Forest soil microbial communities from Barre Woods Harvard Forest LTER site, Petersham, Massachusetts, United States - Inc-BW-H-17-O ... | reverse complement strand
GTGGTGCCGTATTATGACCCACGAATCGTTTACTTCCCGCCGCGGCCTGGATTCTATGTGGGAGGCGGGATTCGTTTCGGCTTTGGGGTGACCATCGGAGGATTCTTCAGGCCGTGGGGCTGGGGACCGGACTACGGTCGGTTTGACTGGGGGAGGCATGATGTCTTCATAAACAATGCCCGCTGGGGACGCAACTGGGGCAACCGCGGCGAATACGTTCATTCTTACGAAGGCGTCCGGCGATTTGGGCCAGCCGAGCGCGCCCCGGAGCGGCACGAGGTGCACGAGCGCTCCGAGCGCGAACGCGGGGATCAGCGAGAAGGACGCCCCGCGCATGAGGAACATCGCGGCGGCGGGGACCATGGCCACGATCAGGGTGGCGATCACGGGCATCGGTAAAGATTGAGCGCGAACTGGAAATCCAGAACGTCAGCGCGCAAGAAGGCTACATAAAATGTGCCTCCCCCGATCATTTTGTAATTCCGAGCGAAGCGAGGAATCTTTCTTTGATGCAGGCCCAAGAAAAGAGAGATTCCTCGCCGCGCGGCGCGCGGCGCGCCTCGGAATAACATTTTTTTAGTTTTTCCGCAAAGTGCGTACCCGTGATCAAGCCGGGCGTTGCCGTTTCCGGTTCGCCCACACCAGCCCGACGATCCCCGCAATCACCAGAATTCCGCCGCGGACCGCCCAGCGCATCTGCCCGCTCATAAAACTGCCCGGCAACACATTGATTCCCTGCAGGAACCAGATGCTGCCGAGCAAAACCAGCACGACGCCCGCGATGTTCAAGCAGATTCGCATATTCCCTCCTTCACTGTGGCCAAGATCCTCGCCCCCGCCGCAGCGAGTACAGTGCACTCGCATGACTGCATCCACTTGCCTGTCGCGGAAAAAATATCTTGTTGCATCGGGCTTACTCCCGAACACTGCCGGTCGCTAAGCGTGCTGCAGCAATGGCCGCAGCTCGCGGATGTCCTTCACTTTTTCCAGGCCTAGCAATTTCTCGATGAGGGCGTCGCACTGTGTTCCGCCAAGGACCGGGACGATGAGGTCGCGCGCTTTGGCGACCACTTCTTCGCGGTTCATGGGATTTTCGGGAGTGCCGCGCACGGATTCGACGCGCTCAGTCAGCTTGGTTCCGTCGTTGAGCGTGACCTCGACGATGGCCACACGCTTGGGGATGAGCTTTTCGAGTTCCTCGTCGCCGATGAGCTGCACCTTGGCGCGCACGAGAAGGACTTCCGGGTCCTGCATGCGCGGCTTGTCGTGCGCCGCTTTGAACGAAGCGGTCTTGTCGAGGATCATGACGGCGACCATGTGTTGCAGGCAAATGTCCGGCATCTCGCGGTTGTTCACGGTGTAGGCGGCGCTGGTCGCGGCGCGCACGACCACCTGTTTCACATCGGCCGGCTCGAAGGGATGCTTCTTCATGATCAGTTGCAGGGCGTCCAGCGGCGATTGGATGGGGCCTCCCGTCGTCCATCGCTTGAGCGTCGTCATCGTCACTTCATAACGCTCGCCGAGGGCCTCGACCATCTTTGCGGGGTCGGCTTTGGGATTGTAGGAAAGAATGAAATTATCGGGGCCAGACATGACGTCGTTGACCGCCGTCCAGCCGAGGTCAACCATCAGCGCGGCGTTCACGCCGTTGCGGGCGCTGCTGCCGCCGAAGACGAAACCTTTCTCGATGTGATCCGTGTCGCGCCGCCAGGTAGCGAAGCCGGCGCCCGCCTGCTGGGCCGCATAATCGACGAGCCAGCGCATTTGCTGGGCGTTCAGACCGAGCGCGCATCCGGCGGCCGAGGCGGAGCCGAAGGTTCCCACCAGAACATGAGTGTCTTTGAGAATGGGCCCGGTGCCCACGGTTTGAAACGCGCGCATCCCAATGTCGTATCCGAGCGCGACGGCGCGCGTGAAGTGCTGCCCGCTGATGCCTGCTTTTTCCCCGATCGCCAGCGTGGCCGGCACGATGGAACTGCCGGGGTGCGCTCCTCCACCGGTATAGTCATCGTCGGTTTCATCGGAATGGGCGAGTTCTCCGTTGACGATGGCCGCCTCGATGGGTCCGAGGAGAATATCCGAGGCCACCACCGTGCAAATACTCGGACCGCCATAGGCGCGGGCAAATTTCAAAGCCATGCGCCCCGGGGGAAGCTCGGAGCCGGAAATCATGGCGGCAAAAGTATCGAGGATGTGATGCTTGGTTTCTTCGAGGACTTTTTCGGGTAACGCGGAGTTGCGAGCCTCGCTCATGTAGGCGCTGAGCCTGAGCATCATCGGGCTGATGTCTTCGGCGGCTAATTCAATGCCGCCCGGAAACGCCGCAGCAGCGAGGAGCCAGGCTGTGTGTTGCACCAAATCACGCCGAGTCAAATTCACTTTTACGCTCCCGCCCGGAATATGCGCTTCTCGATCGTGCCCCATAAACAGTCTCCCACTTTCCTTAACTTGAATTTTTGGTCCCGGCTTACATCGGGCGACTCATCGCGGGAGCATTGTACCGGAGATTCCCACCCTGGGCGCATTGCAACCACGATCCAAAATGGGGTGCCGCATCCTTCACCGCTCTTGTGAAGGGTGCGGGTTTGACATCGAGGTGCGACTCTCTGAGGACGGTCTTCACGATGACTCAACGGATTGCAGTGGTATCATCCCTTGCGCAAATGACACTCACTCGAATCCCGCTGACGCCAAATCAGGTCCGCGGCTTCTGGGCGGCGTGGGGCGGATGGGTGCTGGACGGCATGGATTCGTTCATCTATGCCCTCGTTCTGGTTCCGGCGCTGCGGGACTTGCTGCCTCGGTCGGGAATACCGGCGACGACCGCCAACATCGGATATTACGGCGGGGTGCTCTTCGCATTGTTCCTGGTTGGCTGGGGAACGGCGCTGCTCTGGGGGCCGGTCGCGGACCGGTTCGGACGTGTGCGCACTTTGATGCTCACCATTATTTGTTTTTCCCTTTTTACTTTATTGAGCGCCTTTGCGACGAATATCTGGATGCTCGCCACGCTTCGTCTTCTTGCAGGAATCGGCATCGGCGGAGAATGGGGGATCGGCGCAACGCTGATCTCGGAAGAATGGCCGGAAGAACGCCGAACCATGGGCGCGGGCATGATGCACACGGGTTATTATTTCGGATTTTTTCTGGCCGCCCTGGCCAATTATTTTGTCGGGAGCCGATTCGGCTGGAGATGGATGTTCGTTGTCGGCGGAGTGCCGGCGCTGCTGGTAATTTTCATTCGCAAAGGGATGAGCGAGCCTGCGCGCTGGGAAGCCAGACAAGGACCGGCTGGACAGAAATTGACAATGAGGCATACGTTTTTGGAAATATTCTCGCCACGATATCGCCTGCGTACGCTGCTAAATCTCATGTACCAGCTGGTCTCCACGATCGGATTGTGGGCGGGCTCGGTGTACGTACCCGCGGCGATCACCTATCTGGCCGCGAAAGCGGGGCACACGCCCTTCCAATCGGCTCGTCTGGCGTCCTATGGCACGGCGATCCTTTCCATTGGAACGATCCTGGGCGCATTGTGCGTGCCTGCCATCGCCGACCGGCTGGGGCGCAGAATCAACCAGGCAATTTTTTATTCGCTGATGTTCGTGGTGATCGTGGTGACGTTCGGATATGTTTTCTATCTGCAGACCGATGCGCTGAAATGGTTTTTCGTCTGCCTCTTTTTCCTGGGGATTGGCGGAGCGAATTACACCGTATATTCTTTCTGGCTGCCGGAACAGTATGAAACCGAATGCCGGGCGAGCGCCCTGGCGTTCGCGCAAAATGTGGGACGCTTCGCCGGCGCCGGCGCCACGTTTCTTGTGGGGGTGGGGGTGCGCCACTTTCAAACGCTGGGCATTCCTGTCGCGCTCACCGCCTCGGCCTTTGTTGTGGGGCTCTTTCTTCTTCCCTTCGGAGTGGAGACGAAGGGAAAACCTCTGCCCGCTTAGTGAATTGTGATCACGAGGATGGAAGATGACCCAGGAACGCGACGCGCAATCAAAAAGCGAAATCCGCGACGGAATGAAGATCGATTGGGACGTGCCCATCGCCATGGATGACGGCATCGTCCTGCGCGCCGACGTCTTCCGGCCGCCCGGCGAGGGACGCTATCCCGTGTTGTTAACGTACGGGCCTTACGCCAAAGGACTCGCCTTTCAGGATGGCTACCCCGACGCCTGGGAAACCATGGCGCGGGAGCATCCCGATGTGGTGGCAGGCTCGACCAACCTGTATCAAAACTGGGAAGTAGTGGACCCTGAAAAATGGGTGCCGCACGGCTACGTCTGTGTGCGAGTGGACAGCCGCGGGTGTGGACGTTCTCCCGGCTACGTCGATCCCTTCTCGCCGCGGGAGACGCGCGACTTTGCCGCGTGCATCGCCTGGGCCGGCGAACAGCCGTGGAGCAGCGGCAAAGTCGGGCTCAATGGTATTTCGTATTACGGAATCAATCAGTGGCAGGTGGCCTCACTGCAACCGCCGCACTTGGCGGCGATGTGCGTATGGGAGGGAGCGGCGGAGTGGTACCGCGACACTTCGCATCATGGCGGGATTTACTGCACGTTCTGGGCGAACTGGTATGACATGCAGGTCAAGACCGTGCAGCACGGGTTGGGAACGCGCGGGCCGCGCAGCCGAGCGACGGGCGACCTGGTGTGCGGGCCGGAAACTTTGACCGAAGCGGAACTCGCCGCAAACCGTCGTAATTTCGGCGCCGATCTGCTCGCGCATCCGCTCGATGACGATTACAGCAAGAGCCGTTCTCCCGATTGGTCCAAGGTGAACGTGCCGCTGCTCTCCGCTGCGAATTGGGGCGGCCAGGGATTGCATCCGCGCGGTAATTTCGAAGGCTTCCTGCGGGCCGCATCCGCGCAAAAGTGGCTCGAAGTGCACGGCATCGAACACTGGACCCATTTCTATACCGAGTATGGCCGTGAGTTGCAGAAGCGTTTCTTCGACCACTTTTTGAAAGGGGAAAAGAATGGCTGGGACCGCCAGCCGCGCGTGCTTTTGCAAGTTCGCCATATCGATCGCTTCGAGGAGCGCGCGGAGAAGGAATGGCCGCTCGCCCGCACGCGATGGACGAAATTTTATTTCGATTTCGCCGCTGGCGGGCTTGTGCCGCACCCGCCGTCAGATCCGGCAAGCCTTTCCTTTGACGCGATGGGAGACGGCTTCACGCTGATGACGCCGCCGCTTTCGGCCGAAACCGAAATTACCGGCCCTTCGGCGGTAAAGCTGTTTCTTTCCTCGAGCACCGAAGACGCGGATGTTTTTGCCGTACTGCGCGTCTTCTCGGCGGACTTCAAGGAAATTGTTTTCCAGGGAGCGATTGATCCGCACACGCCGGTCGGCCAGGGGTGGCTGCGCGCTTCGCACCGGAAGCTTGATCCAGCACTCTCGAAGCCCTGGCGCCCTTATCATTCGCATGACGAGAGGCAGCCATTGAAACCCGGCGCAGCTGTGGAATTGGACGTGGAAATATGGCCAACCAGCATCGTGGTTCCCGCAGGGTACAGAATTGCGCTCACGATCCGCGGCAAGGACTACGAGCATGCGTGCAGGGGCGGAAAACTTTCCAACTTCAAGAATGAACTTCGGGGTTGCGGGCCGTTTCTGCATGACGAACCAGCCGACCGGCCAGGGAAAATTTTTGCGGGCTTGACGACGCTCCACAGCGAAAAAGAACGGCAGCCCTTTTTACTGCTCCCCATCATTCCAAAGAAATGATCGAGGGCCGTTGTGGCGCCGGCGTCTCGCCGGCGATTTCTTGCGCGCGCGTCGCAGAGCAAAACCGCCGGCGGGACGCAGGCGGCACAATCCTCCGCCACAGGTCGCGCTCAAATGTAATCCGAATTACGCGGCATCCGAGATGAGGAATCAGAGTTGGCTAAGTGATTTGCAAGAACGGCCGCAGCTCAAGAATATTTTTCAAATTTTCAAGAGCAAGAATTTTGTCGATGATGTTTCCCGCCTTTGCTGGGCCGAGGACCGGGGTCATCAGCTCGCGCGCCTTTCTCACAACTTCCTCACGCGTCATCGGATTCGATGGAGTGCCGCGCACGGCTGTGACGTGCTCACTGAGTTTGGTTCCATCGCCCAGCGTGATTTCGACGATGGCCTCGCGGCGCGGCAGGGCGCGCTGGAGTTCGCCGTCGTCAAGGACCAGATTCACTTTTGCACGCACGCGGAGGACCGCTGGATCCTGCATCCTGGCTTTGTCGTGCGCCGATTTGAAGGACGCGGTTTTATCGATCAGCATGACGGCGGCCATGTGCTGCAGGCAGATGTCCGGCATCTCGCGGTTGTTCACGACGGACCCCTGCGTCCTGGCAACCCGGATGGTCACCTGCTGCACATCGTCTGCCGAGAAAGGACGCCTCTTCAACAAAATTTCCAGGGCGTCGAGCGGTGCCTGGATGGGCGCGCCCACAGTCCATTTTTTGATGTCGGTCGCGGCGATTTCGTAGCGCTCGCCCAGTTTTTCCACCAGGCCCACAGGATTCGCTTGCGGCGCGTAGGCCAGGAAAAAATTGTCTGCTCCGGAGAAAACATCATCGACGCCGGTCCAGCCCGATTGCACGAGCAGGGCCGAGGTGACGCCGCCGCGCGCCGGCATTCCAGCGTAGACGAATCCCTTCTCGATGTGTTGCGTATCGCGCTGCCATGCGGCGATGCCCGAGGATTGCTGCGCGGTGAAATCGAGCACCCAGCGCATTTGTTGCGGGTCGAGATTTGCGGCACTGGCCGCGGCCGCAGCGGCGCCGAAAACTCCCATGATGCTGTGCGTGCTGCGATGTTCCTCGCTCTGCACGGACGCGCCGCCCATGGTCGTCACCACACGTGTGCCGACATCGTAGCCAAGCACGATGGCGCGAAGGAACTGCGCCCCGTCAATGCCGAATTGCTCGCCGACCGCCAGCGCCGCTGGAACCACGGCGACGCCGGGATGCGCGAGCGTCGGGGCATGCGCGTCGTCCGTCTCGTCGGAATGTCCGAGCACGCCATTTACTAACGCCGCCTCCAGCGGGCCGCACAAAATATTCGAGCTGATGACCGTAGAAACCTTCTCGCCGCCGTAGCCCCGGGCAAACTTGAGCGCCGCTTGTCCGGGCACCAGTTCCGACCCGGAAACCATGGCCGCGAAAGTGTCTAGGATGTGGTGCTTGGCTTTTTCGGTTACTTCGTCCGGCAGCGCGCGATTGCGCGCCTCGCTCATATAGGCACTGAGCCGGGCCATCGCCGGGCTGACAGAATCAGCCGCCAGCGCAGACACGCGCGAAAGTCCTGCTGCCGCCACTGCCCAGACGGCGCGTTGCAGGACACTGCGCCGGTCCAGGTACCGGCCATGATTTCGCTCCGGGAAGAGCGCAATCCCATCATTTTGCATACGCGGTTTCCTTCCAGTCCCCATTGCGATTTCCAGAAAGACTGCGTCGCGCGACATTCCGAGCTGATGCATTGTAACTGAAATTTGCCCTTCCATTCTTGAGCGGCATCTTTCGCCGCGGGTCCGTTTGCGATTTTACTAGGACAGCCACCCTTGGCTGTCCGTTTTCACCTTGCTAAAGCTGCGGGGGACAGCCAAGAGTGGCTGTCCTACAAAATCTACTCACCCCCGATCGAATATTTTGCTCGTTCTCCGTATTTGTGGCGCCGCGTATGGTAGAAATGTGGAATCCTGAACTCGTCAAGGAGCGCCATGAGCTACGTGGAAAAACATCTCATCGAGGGAGAGACGATTATCTACGAGACGCGGCTGCACTGGATCGTGCTCGTCGGACCTTTTCTGCTGGCCGTTCTTTTCGGTTTGCCGGGACTGGGAATGTTTATCCTCTCCGGCCGAACCACAAGCGACAAAACCGTGGCGTCCGAATCCCTGATCATTCTGGGAGTGGCCTTTTTCACCGTCGCGCTGATTTTTATCGTCCGAGGCATTCTGGTGAGGAATGCCACGGAAATGACGGTGACCAACAAGCGCGTGTTTGTGAAGGTGGGGCTCGCCGCACGAAGAACGGTCGAGTTGCTGCTTTCGAGAGTGGAGAGCATCGGCGTACAGGAAAGCGTGATGGGGAGAATGCTCGGCTATGGCACGGTGATCGTCCACGGAACCGGCGGCACACCTGAGGTCTTCAACATGATTGCCCATCCGCTCGAATTCAGGACCCAAGTGCAGCAACAGATTGAAAAATCGCAGGACAAATCGCCCTAGGAAAGGTGCGCTTCGCTCGACGAACGAATCCCCGGCAAGATGCGATAGTTCCTGCCGGCATATTTCCTCACATTGCGTAATTCTTAAGAAGTTCTAATGAAGACTCATTTCAAATGAGTTATTCTCGCGTCGCATCGCTGACATTTATATAAGAAAATTTCTGTCTGTGCCGTTCTGGGATTCGGGAGGCGATTCAGCTTGACGCCGCGTGCGCGCAAGCACATTCTAAACATGCAAGTTGGAAGAATGCCCGGCAGCTGTTACGCATTCCTGCTTTACCCTTCCCAGAGTGCGTCGAGCTTAAATTCCACATCTCTGTTCAAAAAGAGAAGCATCTGGCTCCTCTATATCTTGCAGTTGGCTGGCGCCGGGAAAAGTCGATGCCGCGGCGCGTCAAGCCATAAGAGCCGATTTCGAGCGCGTCAGCGGCTGATGACCGGATCATGAAAATCGAAACACTCAGCGGATTCCGCAACCGGAATGGAGCGCGCGGGGAGGCACCAACTGGACCGCGCACACAAGCGCTGGTCGTCGGAGATGAAGAGGCCATGTGCGCGCTCATCAAGGAAACCCTGGGGGCGGTAAACATTGAGGCGGTTACTTTTTCAGCCAGCGCGGACGCCGCCACCCGATTGCAGGAGCGGAAGTTCGATGTGATTGTCGTCGACTTGTGCGCACCGCCGGTGGACCCATCCAAATTGGTGAAAGGAATCCGCCAATCCGGTTTCAATCAAAAAACCCCGATCATCATGATCAGCGACGATCTGAGGCCCGCCGCACTCTCGGAGGGCTTCCGGGCCGGCGCCAGTTTTTTTGTCTACAAGCCAGTCGATCGAGCGCACCTGATGAGCCTGATCCGCGTAACGCAAGGGACCATCGAGCAAGAAAAGCGCAGATTCCGGCGTGTTCCTGTGCAGGCCAAGGTTCGCTTGAAATGCGGCGACAAAAGCGTGGAAGGCGAAACGGTCGACCTCAGCCTGAACGGCGCGCTGGTCCGCGCAGCAAACACATTTCCTGTTGGCTCCCCGGTAGAGCTGAGGTTGTATCTTCTCGCTGGAAGGCCCCCGGTCGCTGCGTTCGGGTCCATCATGCGCTTAGTGGAGGGCGGCCAAATGGGTATTGAACTCGAGTCGTTGCCCACCGCCGATAGCGGACGATTGCAGGAGTATTTGTTGCCTCTCATTGTCGGAGAAGGCCCTTCCAGAAGATAGCCGGACTTCCCTTGAAATAATTTTAGGAGTTCTTAGGTCGGGCGGACCACGGCGTGCGGCGCGGGCCAATCGCTGGGCACGAAATCGACACCCCAGAAATGCGGCGCGGGCGTGAGAAATTCGACGCCGACGCGCTGGCCTTTGTCGGTGGCCTCGCCGAGAAAGACAACGCGGGATTCCTGCTCTTCCTGAGTAAACGGATTGGTGAGGACGACGACGGCATCCATGGCCAGAGGCTGGTTCACATACATCAGGCCGCCATGGGCGTTGATCACGATGGTTTCGCAGGCCTCGCGAAAGCGGCGGCTATCTGAATTCTTTCCCGCGACCACCACGCGCACCCGCATGAAGACGCGGGTACTGCGGCGAGACTTATCGTAATCGTTCTCGGGCATGGTAAGTCTATGCTGCGGCACTTCGATGGCCCCGTCAACGAAAGTGTCACCGATGTGTTCCGGCCCTGCAACGCGGCATCTGGCTCACTGTGCGGCCAGTGGGTCCATACCGGCGCCGCGGTAGCAGGCGGACGCTCTGCCGCGGCAGACGTCCCTGCCGACCGCCAACGGAACAACAGCGGAAGCGTTTCCTTGTGCCAGAGGAACGATTACGCGCTATCATTTCGCGGGATATTCAGCACAACTTGCATATCCAGGGGACAGCGCATGAACTTGACGGAATACATCGATTCCAAACACGACGAACACCTGAATGAGCTCTACGAATTTTTGCGGATCCCGAGTGTCAGCGCGCAATCCGAGCACAAGCCGGACATCGAGCGCGCGGCGAAATGGGTGGCCGAAAAATTGCGCGCGGCGGGACTCGACAACGTCGAAATCCTGCCGACGAAGATGCATCCGCTCGTGTACGGCGAATCGCTGCGCGCGCCCGGCAAACCGACCATCCTGTTCTACGGACATTACGACGTGCAACCCGCGGAGCCACTGAACCTGTGGACCTCGCCGGCATTTGAACCCACCATACGCGCCGGCAATCTGTACGCCCGCGGCTCGGCTGACGACAAGGGGCAGGTGCACATTCACATTCGCGCGCTTGACGCCATCATGAAAACGGCGGGCAAGCTGCCCATTAATTTGAAAGTAATGATCGAGGGAGAGGAAGAAGTCGGCAGCGTCAGCCTGTGGGAATTCGTGAATGCCAACAAAGCGCGGCTGAAGGCCGACGCACTGGTGGTGTCGGACACGGGGATGCTCGCGGCTGGCGTACCTTCGATCACCTATGCGCTGCGCGGACTGAATTACTATCAGATCGAAATTACCGGGCCGGCGCAGGATCTGCATTCGGGGATCTTCGGCGGCGCGGTGCCCAATCCGATCACCATCCTGTGCGAACTCTTCGCCAAACTGCACGACAAAAATTCCCGCGTGGCGATTCCCGGCTTCTACGACGACGTCGCGAAACTATCCAAGGCCGAGCGCAAAGCGCTCGAATCGCTGCCGTGGAAGGCGAATGATTTCCGCAAGACGGTGGGCGCGCCGGGCCTTAGCGGCGAAAAAGGATTTTCGATTATCGAGCAGTTGGGGGCGCGTCCCACTCTGGAATTGAACGGAATCTGGGGCGGCTACACGGGTGAAGGGTCGAAGACGGTCATTCCCTCCAAGGCGTACGCAAAATTTTCGACGCGCCTCGTGCCCGACCAGAACGCGGAGAAAATCACGCGCCTCGTCGAGCGGCACATCCGCAAGCTATTGCCGAAAACCGTGAAGTTTAAACTCGACGTGCACAGCCAGGGCAATGCGTGGGCCGCCCCCTATACGCATCCATTTTTCGAGGTCGCCCACGAAGCGCTGGAAAAGGGATTCGGCAAGCGCGCCGTGTTCATCCGCGAGGGGGGATCGATTCCGTTCGTCACGCAGATGCATGACACATTCAAAGTGCCGTGCATCCTGCTTGGCTTTGGCTTGCCGGATGAAAACGCACATGCGCCGGACGAACACATTGCTCTGGAGAATTATTTCGGCGGGATCAAGGCCGTGGCCCAATTTTACGAAGGCTTGGGAAGGTTATAGCGAATCGAGTAGCACAGGCACGCTTGCCTGTGCTGCCCGCCTCCAGCACACTTCAAGCGACAAGGATTAGAGAGTCGAAAGCGATGCCTGCCGCCCGCGCGCAAATTCCTCCAGCGTGGCGTTCGCCGTGGCGATGATTCCCAGCGCGTCAGAAACGGCTTCCAGTTTCACACCGGGCACTACGACGTACAGTTCATCCGCGCCGAGGTTGGTATACACGCGATTTCCGATGCAGCCGAGGGTTGAGACGGTTCCGTGTGCGAGCGCGGCGGGGAGCGCCATGCACGATGGCCGGCCCAGCAGCGGCAGCGTACCGCCGGCTCCGGCGCGAATGGAAGCTTCATTGAGGAGCATCGCCGCCGAAGTCCTGCACGCAAAGAGCACCACGCTTGGCGCCACAGGCGCATCCCCAAGCGGGGCGAAGACCACAGCCGCCGGCTCCTTGGGAAGTTGCGGGATACCCGGAACTTCTTCCGGCCGCACGTAGCCGAGATTGAACATCATGCCCAGCATGGTCTCGGTTTCCTGAACGCGATCGGGCGGGAGCTGAATGTTGTGTGTGTACGCACCCACGGCGCAATTGAAGTGATCCGCCGGAACGGTGTAGAACGTGCCGCCTGCGGCGGCCAATCGCCAGAAGCTGCAGCCCGCCGGTTCGGTGCCGGAAAATTTGGGAACGCCGGAAGGCTCGGCGTCAAGAAACGTGACAGCCACCGGACGCCGGCCGAGCGCCAGCCGCGCCGTGAATCGTTTCTCGAGTTCTTCCCAGGTCAGCATGTGCGCTCCTCGCAAGAAAAATGAACTGCCAGAATAGCACACTCGCCCTCCGCCGGGCGACTGCTGGAAGCCGCGTCAAATCGGGGTTTTTATATGTTTTTTCTTGCGTTGCGCGGGCTTCGCCCGTATAGTGCTCGCCGTGCGTGGCTCGCACGCTTCGCAGGGTGCCGCCACATTCGCAGTCTCAATTCTGAGGAGGAGAAAGAAACTAGATGGCAAAACCACTGAGCAAGTCCAAGATTGTCGCGCACGTCGCCGAAAAAGTGGGGACGTCCAAGAAGGTCGCCGCACAGTTCTTTGAAGAACTGTTCAAGCTGGCGGTCAAGGAAGCCAAGGGCGGCGCGGGCAAGTTCGTCATTCCCAACATCGGGCGCGTCGTGAAGGCCCACCGCAAGGCGCGCATGGGCCGCAATCCGCAAACCGGCGAAGCGATCAAGATCAAGGCGAAAACCGTGGTTCGTCTACGCGCCGCGAAGGCGCTGAAGGACGCGGTTCTCGGTTAAGACGCGTTTCGCAAACCGGAATTTTCGAGGAATCGTAGAGGCTGGGTGTATCGCCGTTGTTCCGAATCCGCTTCGGCGGTTTCCGGGGTGTGGCATATCCCGCCGGTTCAGCCAGCAGAGTTCCTAACCTTCGCAGTGTTACTTTCGCTGCATTTCTGCCCCGGGCCCGGCCCTCGGGGCATTGTTTTTTCGTGGGACGGGCCGCAGCCTGTCTGGTTTTGATTTTCGTCCGTGAAATTAATCCAGACAGGCTGAAGCCCGTCCTACATAAATCCATTCGTTCCGCTCCCCAGCCGGGTTATCTTTGACTTGTGACCGCCGGGTCACAGAATATCGTATTGCGATATGTGCAACGGCGCTCCTGGTCAAACAGCGGCGGGAGGGAAATAGTTCGTGGCCGAACGCAACGTTCCTGTCAGTGGCGCGCCGGTTCCTGCTCCGCCTTCCGAACCCGCTTCCGGGATTGCGAACCGCTTCGGCCTGCCGTGGCTGGGTTCCCGGGCGCGTTCGTTTTCTCTTTCGGAAGGCAATTTATTTCTGCTTCTGGCGATCGTCATTGGATTGTTCTCCGGGTTGGCCGTGGTTTTTTTCCGGAAGGCGATCGACTGGCTTCACCTCGCTCTTTTCGGCGCCGCGCCCGCGCCTTCGCATCTGCGGGTAATATTGGTGCCGGCTGTGGCGGGGCTGGTCGTCGCTTTTCTCGTGGAAAAATATTTTCGCGGCGCTCGCGGTAGCGGAGTGAACCAGACCAAGGCGGCCGTCTACGTATTCGATGGGTACGTGCCCTTCCGAACCGTCATTGGAAAATTCATCACCTGTTCGCTCGCGATCGGCAGCGGCCAATCCCTTGGTCCCGAAGATCCCTCCCTCCAGATGGGAGCGGGAATCGCCTCCGCGCTCGGCAGGCGCCTGAAACTTTCCAGGGATAAGCTGAGGCTGCTCGCTCCCGTAGGCGCGGCGGCGGGCCTGGCGGCGGCGTTCAACGCGCCCATTTCCGCGCTCTTGTTTGTAATTGAGGAAGTGATCGGTACGTGGAGCGCAAGCGCGCTCGGTGCGATCGTTCTTGCGGCGGTTTCCAGCGCCGTCGTCATGCGCTCCTTTCTCGGCAGCGAGCCGATGTTCCGCGTCCCCCCGTACACTCTCGTCCATCCCGCCGAATTTCTGGGCTATGCCGTGCTGGGCGTCGTCAGCGGAATTCTTTCCCTCGCCTTCACCAAAATTATCGCCTATTTCCGGCCGAAGCTCCGCGCCTTGCCCGAGTGGACGTTTTACCTGCAACCCGCGGTCGCGGGACTGCTGATCGGATTGATCGGTCTGCGATACCCGCAATCCATGGGTACGGGCTATGCCTACATCGACCAGGCTCTCCACAGCCAGTACACCTGGGAAATTCTGGCCATCCTCGGATTCGCGAAAATATTGACGACCAGCCTGTCGTTTATAAGCGGCACTCCGGGAGGAATGTTCGCGCCGGTGTTCTTTATCGGCGCGATGATTGGCGGCGCGATCGGCGGGCTGGAGCATCACTTCTTTCCGCAGGTCGGCGCAACTGTGGCTCCGTTTGCCCTAGTGGGCATGGGAACTTTTTTCGCGGGGTTCCTGCGCGTTCCGATCACCTCCGTTTTCATGGTCGTCGAAACAAGCGGAAGCTATTCCATTGTTCTGCCCGTCATGATTTCCAACACTATCGCCTACTTGATTTCCCGCAAGTATCAGGATCTCGCGCTATTTGACCTGCTGGCAAAACAGGACGGTTTGGAATTGCCTTCGATGGAGGAGCAGCGCGAACAGATCGTGCTGCGCGTCGAGGATGCCATGCGGAAACCCGATTTAACGCCGTTACAGGCAAGCGACACGCTGGCTCGCGCGCTAGAGATAGCGGAATCATCGACGGAAGAAGTCTTGCTAGTGCGTTTTCCAACGGGCCGTTGGGCGGGTATCGCCAGGAAAGATCTGCCCGCAATGGCTTCGGCACATCCCAAGGAGACACAACTGCGCGAGGTCCTGTCCACCGCCCGCTTGCCCATCCTGCATCCCGACCAGCGCCTGGATGACGCCTTGCGATTCATTCAGGGCCACGCCCTATTGCCCGTCGTCGGCCGCGCCGGCTCGCGCAAGCTGGAAGGAGTGCTGTCGCTTCCAGACATTCTGACCGCTTACCAAAGGACGCCCTGAAATTTTCCAGTGGCGCAGGCTTCAGCCTGTGGGTTTTGACTTTGCCAACCCATTCCGTGCGTTACTTGGCTCTAACACCAACCCCCACAGACTAAAGTCTGCGCTACTTAGCGCGCCAAATCTGACGCAAACACCAGCCGGACACCCTGCCGTTCCGCCTCGGGCAACATCTCGTTGAGCACTTCCAGAGTTTCCGGATGGGGATGTCCAATCGCCAGCGCCGAGCCTTTTTCCCGGGCGTCGCGAATGGCCAGCGCAAATTGTTTTCGGATGGCTGGAACCGCTTGCTCGTCGTCCAGAAACACATTGCGCCGTGCGGCCGCCACGCCCGCAGCATGCGCCGCCGATTCCGCGACGGTCGCCACGGTCGTGCGGCTGTCGATAAAAAACAAATTGCGCTCGTGCAGCAAAGGCATCAACTCGTCCATGAGTTTTTGGTCGGCGGTGCCGAGCGAGCCTTCATGGTTGTTGACTCCGGCGGCATAAGGAACCGTGTCCAGCATGGCCGCGAACGTTTCCTTCACCTGGTTCGATGCCATGCCGGGATGCAACTCGATCGCTTCGTCCCTGTCTCCCGCGTTTGAGGCCATGGGCAGATGCAGCATCACCTGATACCCGCGGCGGTGCGCCTCTTCGGCAATTTCTCCGGAGTTGGCTTCGTGCGGCAGCACGGAGATGGTCAGCGGGTAGGCGATCTTGAAGAGAGAGTCCGCCTGGGCGCGATCGTTTCCGAGATCATCGATCACGATGGCCAGTTGCGGGCGCGCCGTGGCAGGGGAAGCGGCCGCCGCATGTGGCAGCGGGGTAATGAAGTGGATGGATTGCGTGCGCCGGCCATCCATCAGGTAGTCGAAGCGCTCCAGGCCGGGCGCTCCAGGCCGCGCAACGCGCTGCAAGTGGTGAAACTCCGCGACGCGCGCGAATTCGGCCTCAATGGCGTCCTGCGCTGAGCGGTCGGGCGTGCCCGCTCCGGTAACCGGCACGGTGATGTAAATGTGATCGGCGGCGAGCGTCTGTTGTTTGCCTGGCTGTCGCGCGGCGTATTCGGGCCGCATGCCCACTTCGGCGCGTCCGCCGCTAGCGTTTCGCGCGGCGAACACAAATTCCCGAGTGATGTTGCGGATCCCTACGTTTGACACTGGCGCGGATTTTTTCCGGCAACCTGCAACGAAGAATAATGCCGCCGCAAGAAATAACAATGGGATGGAACGCAGTTGGGAAATTCGTGTGGCCAGCAGGCCGAACGCGTCCGGTCGGCGATTCACACTTCAGGCAGCCTTTTGGGCCTCGCCGCTTTTGAGCAGTTCGAGAGCCTTGTTGTAAACCGGATCATCCGCTTTGGGCAACTGGCTGGGACCGAGTGGAGCCTCGTCCTCGGTATCGGTAGGATCGGCCGATGGATCGAGCGCCTTCGGACGCACTTCCACCGTGGGGGCCACGCCTTCCTCAACGATGGATTTACCGTCGGGCGTGGAATAAAACGCAACCGTGAGGATCAGCGCTCCGCCGTCATCCAGCGGAATAATTTTTTGTTCGGAAGCCGAGCCGAAGGTGCGCTCGCCCACCAGATCGCCGCGCTTATTCCCCTTGATCGCCCCGGCAAGAACTTCCGCCGCGCCCGAAGTGCTCGGCGAAATCAAGACGTCCACCGTGGAGTGCCAAACGGCCTTGTCCGGCTCGGCATTGAAATCCTTGCGCGACACGGTTTGCCCTTCCAGCGTGGCAATCTTCCCGGAACTCAGGAAAAGCTGAGCGGCAACCACGGCTTCGGAAATATCTCCGCGCGTGCAATCCCGCAGGTCGAGCAGTAGCTTGTGCAGGCCCTGCTTATCGAATTGCGTCAGTTTGTCATGCAGTTCCGACACGTCCAACGGGTCGATCGCGGGCAAACGGACGTACGCCACATCGTCGCCCACGCGATCCGCCACAATGTGCTGCGGGCCGATCACCGCGCGATTGATCGCGACATCCTGGGGCTCCGTCTTTCCGCGGCGGATCACAGCCACTTTTACGGGAGTCCCGGGAGCGCCCTGCAAGAGAGCGTTGGCCTGTCCGACGGACATATCGCGCGTGGCGAATCCGCCAATGGATTCCAGAATTTCACCGCTGCGCATGGCGACTTTGGCGGCTGGGCCATCCGGAACGACCGAGACAACCACGATGTAGCCGTACCGCTTCGATACAGTCATGCCCACTTCGCCGTGCACCGCACTCTTTGTCCGGTCACGGTAGTCGGCATACTCACGCGGGCTCAAGTAACCGGACAGGGGATCCAGCGATTCGAGCAGTCCGTGCATGGCTCCGGAGGTCACCACGGCCATGTTTGGCTCATCCACGTAGTCTTCCTGAATGTGCTGCACCACCTCGCCGAACACGCTCAACGAGCGGTACGATTTGTCGTCATTGGTCTTGCCGAGCACATAACCCAGCCCGACATACAGAAATACGACGACGGAAAGTGTGACAACGGAAATTCTAGCGAGGCGGCTCATCGTTGTTATAGGCCTCATGCACAGAGATAAAATCCTGATTATGATAGCACGTTTAGCACACTTGGCGCGCGGCGATTCGCGGGCGTTTGCTTATGTCTCTTTGCTGGTTTTACGGAAAGGGGGCAGGTGCGCCGTCAGTAAGGTCTAATCTCCTCAATCGGCGTGAGATGGGTCTGGGAGATACGGTCCTGCCAGCAGAGTTGGTCTTCATCCCAGAGCGCCCAGACAAAGCCCAGAAAGCAGGTGCCCGCGGAGATTAAGTATCCAAAGCTACGCCAAACCATCTGGCGAGAGGTGGGAATGCCGCCGTCGAAGCTGACGACGCGAAGGCCGCGAAGCATCATGCCCGGCGTCGAACCCCCGAAAACCGTGAACAGCGCGAAATATTGGGCGTAAAAAAGCGCAAATGTGGCTCCCGCCACGGTCATGTCAAGTTTGTTAAAACCGATGTGCCCGCCGAGAACCGTAAAGAGGGCAAGCATGCCGCCATAGCTGAAAATCAGCAGCCCTGCATCCACGATCGCGGCCCTTCGTCGCTCGTGGAGCGAAGCCACGACATACAACGGCGCATGCGACAAACCGGCCCCAGGCAGTGACGGAGCCGGCCAGGCAGCATTGCCGGCAGCTGAAGCAGTCTCCAGCGTGGGAATCGCTATTTCGAATCGCTCGTTGCGATGCGCGCGCGAGCCTTGAGGCTGTTTGGAAGGCGCCGGTGAAGCCACTTGCGTCCTTGGGCTCGAAGATTCGTGTGCGGATGGCGAAGTGGATTCAAAGGGCAGCGCCGCTTGCAAATCGGCGGGCGCGCCCCCGCGACGGCGGGCGCGATAGTCCTGGAACCTGCTGGAAACTTCTCGCCGCCATTCCGGTTCGATGGCCAGATTTCCTTCAGTAGAAGTGGCAACCCGGCGCGAAACTGACGAGCGTCCGAGGGCGACCAAAGGGGCGTCGCAGAAACAGCACAGATCGGACGTGTCGCCGTTAACGGCGCCGCAATGCTGACAAGTTTTTATCACCGTTCCGTTTTGCGCTGCGGATGTCTCGCCGAACGGAATTCGGGAGTCGAAAGCATTCTACCAGCAGAACGCCGCCGCGGAAAGATTTGCGTCGAGTTGACACGAATCGGGTACCCCGGGCAGCCCGCGCGCGCGATTCGCAATCTATAGCTAGCGATAGTGGCCGGAATCGATTGGCCGTCGCGGAAGCGGACTCAATTTCTACGCTGAAATTTTCAAGTGAATCGTGAACTCTGCTGGAACGATTGTAAGCATCAGGGGGGAGTGCTAGTCTAACGAGCTATTTTCATTCAACCCCGTCCAGGCTCTTTTTTCTCCTAGTTGCTGGGCGGGGCCAACTCATGGGACTTTTTCATAAATTCGGTGTCGCATGCCGGGGGCACATCCTACTTGCTCTAGCTTCCAATTTAATTTCACTTCACGGCGCCGCTGCGCAGGAAATCAATCCGCCATCCTCTTCCGCCCAGGCGAGCGTGCGCCTGGAAGCTGAACAACAACGCAAGGAAGGAGACATCTATTTTGCCGACGGCAACGTAGAAATCCAATACCGGAACCTTCGATTGCGCGCCGACCACGTGCAGTACGACACGAAAACGTACAAGGCCACGGCCCGCGGCCACGTCCAATTTGACGTGGACACGCAGCACCTCACGGCGGATTCCGCCGATTTCAACGTGCAAAGCGGCGAAGGTTTATTCGAGCAGGTGCGCGGCGAAGTCATGGCGGAACACAAGCCGAACACAAACATGCTGGTTTCGCCGAATCCATTAGTCTTCGAAGCGCAGGAAGTGCGTCGGGTCGACCCGCGCACCTACTATATCGAGCATGCCTGGCTGACCGTCTGCGAACCAGAGAAGCCAAGCTGGAAGTTCTTCACTGCGCACGCCACCCTCAACGTGGATCGCACGGTCGCCATGGTCAACGCCAACTTCCGTATGTTTCAGATCCCACTCCTGTACCTTCCTTATGCCTCAGTGCCGGCGGGGCGCAACCTTCGAAAATCCGGGTTATTGATACCGGAATTCGCCGACACTTCGGTCAAAGGAGTCGTCCTCGGCGATGGTTATTACTGGGCACCCATGGACTGGACCGACCTCAGTCTCGGTGCGGCTTA
>Ga0210396_10002321_pt1 | contig 19527 bp, 18 predicted proteins | sample IncBWH17OmetaG_FD_155466 | JGI IMG/M metagenome (GOLD analysis project Ga0210396, IMG submission 155466) | Forest soil microbial communities from Barre Woods Harvard Forest LTER site, Petersham, Massachusetts, United States - Inc-BW-H-17-O ... | reverse complement strand
CTCATCGACTCGACACCGCCGGCCAGCACCAGGTCGTCCCAGCCGGAGCGCACCTTCTGCGCGGCGGTGTTGACCGCTTCCAGACCCGAGGCGCAGAACCGGTTCAGCTGGACACCACCGGTGGTCTCAGGCAGCCCGGCTGCCAGCACCGCGGTCCGGGCGATGTCGCCGCCCTGGTCGCCGACCGGGGAAACCACGCCGAGGATCATGTCGCTGATCAGCGTCTCGTCGAGGTCGGGGAAGCGCCTGCGGAGCTCGTCGACCAGACCGACGACCAGGTTCAGCGGCTTGACTTCGTTCAGGGACCCGTTGCGCTGCTTGCCGCGCGGCGTGCGGATGGCCTCGTAGATGAAGGCTTCTTCGGACATGGGTGATTCTCTTTCCAATTGGTTCACGACCGGGGTTTTTGGATCTGTCCTTGGGACGCTAGTCCTCTGACGTCCACCCTAACAGGGCGCCCGATCAACCTGTTGGTTGGGCCGGGGTCGTCGTCCGTGCCGACCGTCACGCTGGAGTGACGTTGGCTGCCGACCGTCACGCTGGCGTGTCCCCCGCAAGCGGGGGTGCCCCCAGCTCGACGAGGCCGACGCATACCCTCGACACCCATGACGGTGTCGCGACTGCAGCCCTATGCGACCACGGTGTTCGCGGAAATGTCGGCGCTGGCAGCCCGGGTCGGCGCGGTGAACCTCGGGCAGGGCTTCCCCGACGAAGACGGGCCGCCGGCCATGCTCAAGGCCGCGCAAGACGCCATCGCCGAGGGCGTCAACCAATATCCACCGGGAATCGGTATCGCGCCGCTGCGCGAGGCCGTCGCAGCACAGCGCAAGAGACACTTCGGCATCGAGTACGACCCGGACACCGAGGTGCTGGTGACGGTCGGGGCCACCGAGGGTATCGCGGCGGCGGTGCTCGGGTTGATCGAGCCCAGCTCCGAGGTGATCTTGATCCAGCCCTTCTACGACTCCTACTCGCCGGTGGTCGCGATGGCCGGTGCCCGGCGGGTCATCGTGCCGCTCGTGCCCGACGGACGCGGCTTTGCGGTCGACACCGACGCGCTGCGGCGTGCGGTGACACCACGCACCAAGGCGTTGATCGTCAACTCGCCGCACAACCCCACCGGCACGGTGCTCAGCGCGACCGAGTTAGCGGCCATCGCACAGGTCGCGGTGGCCGCCGACTTGCTGGTCATTGCCGACGAGGTCTACGAGCATCTGGTGTATGACAGCCGCCGACACTTACCGCTGGCCAGCTTCGACGGGATGGCCGAGCGCACGATCACCATCTCGAGCGCGGCGAAGATGTTCAACTGCACCGGCTGGAAGATCGGCTGGGCTTGCGGGCCAGCCGAACTCATTCTCGGCGTGCGGGCGGCCAAACAGTACTTGAGTTACGTCGGTGGCGCGCCGTTTCAGCCGGCGGTGGCGGATGCGCTGAACACCGAGGAAGCCTGGGTGGCCGCGCTGCGAACTTCGTTGCAGGACAGGCGCGATCGGCTGGCACGTGGATTGACCGAGGTCGGCTTTCGGGTGCATGGCAGCTCGGGCACCTACTTCCTGTGCGCCGATCCGCGTCCGTTGGGTTACGACGACAGCACCGCCTTCTGCGCCGCGCTACCGGAACGAGTCGGGGTGGCCGCGATCCCGATGACGGCGTTCTGTGATCCCGCTGCCGCGGATTACAAGGAGTGGAATCACTTGGTGCGGTTCACCTTCTGCAAGCGCGACGACACGCTCGACGAGGCGATACGGCGACTGGCGCGACTGCGAGACGGGTCGGCTATCTCGGCCGATCCGAACCGACAGCAGCCATGACCTGCCGTCGCAACCCCTCGGTCGCGGCATAGAGGACCTTCTTGCGGGCCCGGTTGACCAAGAACTCCGGCAGCGGCGCCGACGGCTCCAGGGTGATCTCGAATCGCACCCGCGTCGTGTCTTCCGTTTCGCGCTGCAGGGTGTACTCGACGTGCTGGGCGTGCTGCTGCAGAGTCTTGTCGGCATCCCACACCAGCCAGTCCGGCCCCCAGTGGTATTCGAGCACCTCGGTGTCGACGATGCCGACAATCCTGACCGTGACCTTCACATGGTGCGGGCGACCGTCGGGATAGCTGTCGATGACTTCGGCCCGTTTGTGTACCGGGGACCACGATGGCACCGAGCCGACATCGGCCAGCGCCTCCAGAATCGCCTCCGGCGGCGCGTCGATGACAACCTCTCGCGATGCTTGTACGGCCACTACTAGCAAGTTAGCAACGCAGCGGCCTTCGCGGACCAGGTTGAGCGGCTTACCCTGGGGTCTGTGCAGCAGCTGAGTTGGATCGATGACATGATGCTGCGCGCGGAGAGACCAGCGACGCCATTACAGATTCAGATGCTTCTGATCTATGACCCGTCGACCGCCCCGGGCGGCAAAGTGACCTTCAAGGGGATTCTTGACGAGCTCGACGCCCGGCTGCATCTCGCGGATGTCTTTCGGCGCCGGTTGACCGACCTGCCGGGCGGTTTCCACAGGCCGTACTGGGTAGATGACCCCAGCTTCGATCTTGAGTATCACGTCCGTCATATCGGATTGCCCCAGCCTGGCGACTGGCGGCAGCTCTGTATCCAGGTCGCGCGCCTGCACGCCCGACAGATCGACCTGCGACGTCCGCCGTGGGAGATCACTGTCATCGAGGGATTGAATTCCGTGCCGGGAGTGCCGAAGGGCTCGTTCGCGATGGCGTTGAAGTTGCACCACTGTGCGGTAGACGGCATGGCGAGCGTTGCGATGATCGCGGCAATGCACGACCTTGCCGCTGATAGCCCACGCCCCGCTGGGCCCGATAGTCCTTGGCGCCCCGCCCCTCTTCCCACGACCGCTGACTTACTCTCGCGCACGGCGATCAACGCGGCGCTGCACCCTTTGCGGGTTGGCGCCACGCTCGCGTCGAGTGCCCCCAAGGTCGTCCGCGGATTAGCCGGCCTGCCGGGCAAGCTGATCGGCGGTGTCGTGTCCAGGGTCGCCGAGGGTAATGTGCCGTCGTTTCCGCCGAAGACCCGTTTCAACCAAACAGTGTCGCCGCACCGTGTCTTCGAGGCGCGATTCCACGATCTCGCCGACTTCAAACGAATCAAAGCGAGCGTGCTCGGCTCGACCGTCAACGATGTTGCGCTCGCCTACGTGGGAGGCGCCCTTCGCGAGTATCTGGATGGCCACGGAGAACTTCCCGACGAATCGCTCGTCGCGGCCTGCCCAATGTCACTGCGCGAGAAGGGCGACCAGACCAGCCGGGGAAACGCGTTGTTCGGCCGGCTGCAAAGCCTCGGTACGGACATCGCCGATCCGCTTGAACGGCTTGCCTCGATCGCTGCGTCGACCGCGGGGAGCCGTTCGGGGTCGGATAAGTCGACCGGGGCCCAATTGCTCGATCTGATTGGAACAGTGCCAACTTCACTGCTCGGAGCGACTGCACGGGCCGCGAGCGTGCTTCCGTTCTCTGGCCCAACCGTCGCCAACACGACCGTGACCAATGTGCCAGGACCATCCGAACCGGTCTTCTTCAGCGGTGCGCGACTCGTGCGCGCCGCCGGCCTCGGGCCGCTGATAGGCGGCTTGAACCTTATCCATGTCGTTGCAAGCTACAACGGAACTTTGTCGATCAGCGCTACTGCGGATCGCGACGCCCTGCCGGACCCCGCGACGTATGCCGAATGCATGGAGCACGCCTTTAAGGGGTTGCTCGTCGGCGCGACCTGAGCTGGTTGAGCCTGATAGGAGGCTATTTCGGCTGATCGGATCCTATGTCGGAACCTAGTAAGCCCATGACTTGCTCGCGCAGTCCCCTGGTCGCGGCATCCAGCACGATTTTGCTCGCCCGCTTGACGACGAAGGCGGGAACCGGTCCGGACGGTTCGACGGTGATGTCGAAGCGCACCCGGGTCTTATCGACGCCCACCCGCTGCAGGTTGTATTCCACGTGCTGCCCGCGCTGCTGGAAGGTGTCGTCGGCATCCCACACCACCCAATTGGGACCCCAGTGATATTCCAGGATCTCGTTGTCGACGAGCCCGAAGATCTTGATGGTGGCCTTCACGTGGTGCGGCCGACCATCGGCGTACCAGTCGAGAACCTCGATCCGTTTGTGCACCGGTGACCACGACGACAACGACCCGACGTCGGCCAGCGCCTCTAGGATGACCTCCGGCGGCGCGTCGATGAAGATCTCTCGCGATGCTCGTACGGCCACTACGTCAAAGCTAGCAAGGCGACCCGCTCAACGGGCTGATTACCAGCCGATTTCGTCCAGCGGTGTCGTTGCGGGCGGCGGCGGTCCGACCGGCCCGGCTGGTGTGCGGGAGAACCGCGGCGCAGGGGCGGCCTGGTCGACACCGTTGGCGTTGATCACCGTCGCCCGTGCGGTCACATGTGGATCCGCGGCGGCCTCGCTCCACGTCAACACTGGCGTGACACACGCGTCGGTGCCGGCGAATATCTCCGCCCACTTGTCGCGGGTTTTGCTCGCGAACCGCGTGGTGAAAACCTCGAACATCCGCGTATACGAACCGATATCGAGCTGACCCGGCACCTCGTCGGGGGACAACCCCAGTCCGGTGAGCAATTCGGCGAAGAACTTCGGCTCGATTGCGCCCACGGCCATGTACTTACCGTCGGCGGTCTCGTAGCAGCGATAGAACGGGGCGCCGCCGTCGAGCAGAAATGCTTCGCGCTCGTCGCGCAGTGCTCCGGTCGACTTCATCGTCCACATCATCTGCGCGAGCACGCTGACGCCGTCGACCATCGCCGCGTCCACCACCTGACCGACCCCGGACCGCTCTCGCTCGTACAGCGCGGCCACGATGCCCAGCAACACGAACATCGAACCGCCACCGAAGTCGGCGACCAGATTCAGCGGCGGCATCGGCGGCCGGTCGCGGTAGCCCAGCGCCGACAGCGCCCCGGTTTGGGACAGGTAGTTGATGTCATGGCCGGCGGTGTTGGCGCGTGGACCATCCTGTCCCCATCCGGTGATGCGGGCGAAGATCAGCCGCGGGTTGACCGCGGCGCAGTCGTCGGGGCCGACGCCGAGTCGCTCGCAGGTGCCGGGCCGGAAGCAGTCCAGCAGTACGTCGGCCTTGGCGGCCAACTCCAGTAGTGCGTGCGGATCCGTCTTGACGTCCAGGTCGACGATTCGCTTTCCGCGGTGCAGCAGGTCGCGGTCCTCGGCGGGCATCGTCAGTCCGCCGGGACGGCGAACCCGAACTACGTCGGCGCCCAGATCCGCGAGCACCATCGCGGCGTGTGGGCCCGGTCCGATGCCACCAAGTTCGATAACTCGCACGCCGGCCAGCGGCCCGGTCAAGCCCGGCCCTTACCCATGCTCAGCACCCGTTGGCGCAAGCCCTCGGTCCCTGCGTCGATCGTCCCTTTGATGGCGCGTTTGAGGACGAAGCCGGGCAGCGGTACCACGGGGTCGACGCTGATCTGGAACTTCACCTTGGTGCGGTCGCCGTCCGGTATCAACGTGTACGAGGCATCCTGCGAACGCTGCTGCGCAGAGCTGACCAACTGCCAACTCACTTTGTCATCGCTCCACGTGTAGGCCACGACCTGTTCGTCGGTGATCCCGGCCGCCTTCACCTTCATCTTGGCCTTGCTGGGTCGTCCGTCCGTGTCTCTCTCGAGAACTTCAGAGCTCTGGTGCGGCGGCGACCACTCGGTCAGCGACTCTAGATCCGCAATGACATCGAGGATCTCCGCCGGGGTCGCCTCGATGACTATCTCGCGGGTTTCGTTGATTGCCATGTCCGGACGATAGCGAGGCGGCGCCGAGCGGAGGGCGTTTTCGACCGCAGACGCGTAGCGTCGTCGTCGTGACCGTTGCCCGTGAATACGCGTATACCGTCGGTGACTACCTGCTGGACCGCCTGGTAGAACTTGGTGTTTCCGAAGTCTTCGGAGTCCCCGGCGACTACAACCTCGAATTCCTTGATCACATCGTCGCCCATCCCGACATTCGGTGGGTCGGGAACGCCAACGAACTCAATGCCGGCTATGCCGCCGATGGATACGGCCGTCTGCGCGGAATGTCAGCTGTGCTAACCACATTCGGGGTCGGCGAGCTCTCGGCGGCCAATGCGATTGCGGGCAGTTACGCCGAGCATGTGCCCGTGGTGCACATCGTCGGCGGGCCATCGAAAGACGCGCAGGGCACTCGTCGGGCTCTGCATCATTCGCTGGGCGACGGCGATTTCGAGCATTTCCTGCGGGTAAGCCGCGAAATCACCTGTGCCCAAGCCAATCTCATGCCAGCGACGGCCACCAGGGAAATCGACCGAGTGCTCAGCGAGGTACGGGAGCAGCGGCGGCCCGGATACCTTCTGCTGCCCACCGACGTCGCGCGCTTCGAAACCGAGCGGCCTACCGCACCGTTGCCACGCTATACCGGGGGTACCAGCCCACGGGCCCTTGCTCTGTTTACCGAAGCCGCAGCCGAACTCATCGCAGACCAACGATTGACCGTGCTGGCCGACCTCTTGGTCCATCGTCTGAATGCCGTCGACAAGCTCGAGGCACTGCTGGCCGCCGACGTGGTACCCCATGCCACGCTGATGTGGGGCAAAAGCCTGGTCGACGAGAGCGCGCCGGAATTCCTGGGTATCTACGCCGGCGCGGCCAGCGCCGAACCGGTGCGCCGGGCGATCGAAGAAGCGCCGGTACTGGTGACCGCAGGAGTCGTATTCACCGACATGGTGAGCGGCTTCTTCAGCCAGCGCATCGATCCGGCCAAGACCATCGACGTCGCAGTACAGCAGAGCACGGTCGGCAATCAGGTGTTCGCGCCGCTGGAGATGGAGGCCGCGCTGGAAGCGCTGACTACGATTATGATCCGCCGTGGGATCACCTCTCCACCCGTCGCATCGACGCCCGACGACGTGTTCGTGGAAACCCTTGACCGCGACGAGCCGCTCAGCCAAAAAGTCTTGTGGGACAGGTTCTGCGAGGCACTGACACCCGGCAATGTGGTGCTTGCGGATCAGGGCACCTCCTTCTACGGCATGGCCACTCACCGCCTTCCCCGCGGCGTGACCTTCATCGGCCAACCGTTGTGGGGTTCGATCGGATACACGCTGCCCGCCACACTCGGCGCGGGGCTCGCGCATCGAGATCGGCGTCCGGTGTTACTGATCGGCGACGGCGCCGCGCAGCTGACGGTTCAGGAGCTTGGCACCTTCTCCCGGGAAGGCCTGTCGCCGGTCATCGTCGTGGTCAACAACGACGGCTACACCGTCGAACGGATGATCCACGGAAAGGACGAGCCCTACAACGACATCGTGAGCTGGTGTTGGGCCGAGATTCCCAACGCGCTCGGTGTGACCAACCATCTCACGTTTCGGGCCCAAACCTACGGCGAGCTCGACGACGCCTTCGTCGCGGCGGCTAACCACCGGGACCGGATGGTGCTCATCGAGGCGGTCGTGCCGCGCCTGGATGCCCCGGACCTGTTGAACGATCTGGCCCGACCCACATCTCCGGATGGCAGCCCGCGTCGCTGAACTGCTTGTCGCTCAGCCGCGCAACCGACCCCGATCCGCGGTCGATGCGCCGAGCAGCGAGCGCAGCGTGCGCCGGCATCGGCCGCAGTCAGCACCCGCCCCGCACGCCGCGGCGATCTGATTGGTCGTCAATGCCCCTTTGGCGATGGCGTCGGCCACCACCTGGCTGGTGATGCCGTTACACAGGCAGACGAACACCGAGTGGTCCGTTCACTCGTCGATCCGCATCATGTCGAAGAACTTGCCCACAAACACCGGCGGGTATGCGCCCACCCCAGCCCTGGCTATCCACGGGGCCGCGATGTCGGGATGATCGATCCAGCGCCGCGCGGAATCCTCGTCGTCGAGATGCTGCAGGATCATCACCTCGTGCCCGTCGTCGAACGCTCGGAAGATCCACGTCTTTCGGACACCTGCCGCGGCGAACCTGGTCAGCCCCGCGCGCACTTCCTGGGTCAGGACGGACACGTCGTCGACCGATGCGATCGCGGCGACCACCACGCTGGGAGGCGCCGGGTTCGACGGTGGCGACGCCTCGAACCGCTCGACGATCTCACCGGCGAAGACCGCCGGAATGTCTTCTACACCAACCAAATCGAACCAGTCGAAGAACGCTCGCGACCGTAGCAGTTCCACAATCGGCTCTCGGCTGCGCACACGGATCGTCACCAGCACGCGACCGTAGTCATGTGTCGATGTGTAGACCAGCACCTGGTGCGCACCGATACCGGCCAACTCCGATTTGCGGCGTTGCAGTAACGGCCAGACCCGCTCCGGGTTGGGCACGCGATAGTCCGACGCGATGACCATTGAATGCGCTTGCGGATCTGGGGAGCTCACCGAAGTTGGTCCTTCATCACCTTGCCGGTCGCGTTCAGCGGCAGCTCGCTGAGAAACTCAACATACCGCGGGGCTTTGAAACCAGCCATCCGATCGCGGCACCAGGCGATCAAATCGTCCTCGGAGACCAATGCTTTCGGCACCACAAAGGCCTTACCCACCTGGCCGAGCCGCTGATCGGGAACACCGATCACCGCGACCTGAGCAACCGCGGGGTGTTCCAACATGAAGCCCTCGATCTCAGCCGGGTACGCGTTGAACCCGCCGACGATGAACATGTCCTTTTTACGCCCATCGATGCGCAGCCGACCGGCCGCATCGAAGTTCCCCAAGTCGCCGGTGTGCAGCCAGCCCTCGTCGTCGATCGCCTTCGCGGTGGCGTCCGGGTCGTCCAGGTATCCCTGCATCACGCCATAGCCGCGGACCAGCACCTCGCCGTCCTCGGCGACGCGAACCTGCACTCCCTCGCAGGGCAGGCCCGCGGTGGTGGCCACATCCTCGAAGGAGTCACCGGGCCGCGACAAGGTGACGTTGCCCGCCTCGGTGAGCCCGTAACCGGTCATCAGCGTCTGGAACGGCAGTTCGCCGTGTATGCGACGAACCAGTTCGACGGGGATGTCGGCGGCGCCGGTCACGCCTGCTCGCAGAGTCGACAGCCTGGCTTTGTCGCGAACAGCCAGCAACGAGTGGTACAGCGTCGGCGGGCCGGGCAGCATCGTAATGCGCTCGCGTTCAATAAGATCCACCACGGCATCGACGTCGAATACCGCGACCGGCAGCATCGTCGCGCCGCGCAGAAAGGACGTGACGAGGCCCGCCTTCAAGCCGAAGGTGTGGAAGTAGGGGTTGATCTGCAGATAGCGGTCGCCTTCGCGCAGATCAGCCAGTGTCGACCACTCTTCGTACATGCGCAGCGTTTGGCGATGATTCATCATCGCGCCCTTCGGGCGGCCGGTCGTGCCCGAGGTGAAGATGATGTCCGAGACGTCGGTGCCGTTCACGGTGCGCTCGAACGGCGAACCACTGGAGAGAAAGTCGGATTTGAGCTCGACGACCGGTATCCCCGCGGGCGCGGTGTAGTCCTGGTCCAAGAATCCTTTCTGCACCAGAACGGCTTTCGCTCCGCTGCGGGTGATGATGTCGGCCGCTTCGTCCGTCTTGAACCGGGTGTTGACCGGTACCAGCACACCACCCGCAGCCAGCAGCCCGAACGCCGCGATGATCCACTCCGCGGAATTGGGCGCCCAGACCGCGACCCGATCGCCTTGATCGATACCGAGGTCAGCGAAAGCGCCTGCGGCGCGGCGTATTCGCTCGACAGCTTCGGTGAAGGTGAAGCGCAGCGGACCGTCGACAATCGCTTCTGCGTCGCCGAAGCGGTCCGCCGCGCTCAAGACCATCTCGGGGATGGTCTGCCAGTTTAGCCAGCCTGTCACACCGTGACGAGACGACCGAGGTTACCGCCCATGATCTTTGCTTGATCTTCGACCGGCAGGTGCGCCAGCGCGTTGATGTAGAAGGTCGGCTCCGCCAGCCCCTCCGGGTGCGGCCAGTCCGAGCCGTACAGCACCTGATCCACACCGACGAGGTTGACCAGATCGTCGATGCCGTCCTCGAAGAACGGGCTGACGTGGATTCGGTTCTTGATCATCTCGACGGGGTCGCTCGGGAAAGCTTCCGGGGCCTTCCGGTAGACCTCCGCCAGGCCGTCGAGCAGCGGCAACATCCACTTCGAACCGGCCTCGACGATCGCGACCTTCAGCTTGGGATGGCGGTAGAGCGCGCCGTGGATCACCCACGAGCCCACCGAATCCTGGATCGGCCGCCACTCGTTGAGGATGCCCATCGCATTGGTTTGGAATGGCAGCATCTCCTGGTCGGCACCGTCCCACTCGGACGTGTACCGGGAGTAGCCGCTATCGCTGGAGTGCATGCCGACCAGCAGGTCGTGCTCGACGACCCGCTCCCAGAACGGGTCGAACTCGGGCAGCGCGAACGACCGGGGACCACGGAAGCCGGGAACCGGTGCCGGGCGGACCAAGATGCATCGAGCGCCGCGCTTGACTACCCACTCCAGCTCCTCGATCGCCTTCTCCACGATCGGCAGGGTGATGACGGGGGTGGTGAAGATGCGGTTCTGGTAGTTGAAGCCCCAGACCTCATCGAGCCACTGGTTCAGCGAATGGATCAGGACGTGGATGGCGACCGGGTCGTCGCGCAGCCGCTCCTCGAGCAGGCTGGCCAGAGTCGGGAACATCAGGGTGCGGTCCATTCCCAACTCGTTCATCTGCTCCAGGCGTGGGCCGGGCTCGAAGAACGCCGGGATCGCACGCATCGGCTCACCGAACAGTTCGCGCTTGGTCTTGCCTTCCGGGTTGCCGAACTTGAAGTACTCCTCCCAGGCACCCGGCCGGGCGACGACCTCGAAGGTCGGGTTGGGAATGTAGTTGCTGATCTGGCCGCGGATCGCGATCTTGGTGCGCCCGTCGACCTGTACGTACTGGACGTAGCCCTTGTACTCCTTGGGCAGGAACTTCGTCAGCGCCTCCGGCGGCTCGTAGAGGTGATTATCCGCGTCAAAGAGCGGGAACGGAACGTCCTCGCGGTGCGACAACTGCCCCATGAAATCCTCCTTCGCAATTTGTGAGAATAATATTCTCACCCCGAGGCTAGCGCAACGTGCTCTGGATGCCGTCACGCACCAGACGCTTCTGCACTTTGCCGCTCGCCGTGCGCGGATAGTCGGCGACTTCGAGCAAGATCTCCGGCCACTTCTGCCGGGCCACCCCTTGCCCGGCGAAATGCGCGCGCACGTCGTCGGCCGTCGGCAATGCGTGGCCCGGCTTGAGCCGCAGCACGGCGGCGACGCGTTCACCAAGGCCGGCGTCGGGGGCCGCGACCACCACAGCCTCGGCGATACCGGGCATCCCGAGCAGCACCTCTTCGACTTCCACCGCGCTGATGTTCTCGCCGCCGCGGATGATGACGTCCGCCTTCCGGTCGGTGATGGTGAGGTAGCCGTCCGCATCGAGCACGCCGATATCGCCGGTGTGATACCAGCCGTCGTCGTCGAAGGCGGCGGCGGTCAGTGCATCGTCGGTGTAGCCCAGGCACAGGTCTGGGCCGCGGCTCATTATCTCGCCGTCGGCCGCCAACCGGATCTCCACTCCCGGCATCGGGTTGCCGTCGGTGAGCAGGCGCTTGTCTTCCGGCGCGTCCAACGTCGACCCGGTGATCGACGGGTGCTCGCTGCTGCCGTAGGACCGGAACACGATGATGCCCAGATCCGAGAGCCGTCGGGTCACCGCCGCCGGTACTGTCGACCCGCCCAGTCCGAGGGTCTTGATCCGGGCCCGATGCGCGGGCGTGCAATCGGGATGATCGAGCAGGCTGGTGACGAAGTAGGGTGGGCCGCCGCCAAGGGTGAGGCCGTCGCGGTCCATCAACGCCAGCACTTCGGCCGGATCCCAGTTGTCGATCAGATGCACCGACCCACCGTTGAGCACCGGGATCAGCAAAGCAGCAAGCATTCCGATGAAGTGGCCGACCGGTGTTGCGGTCAGCTGGTTGTCGCCGATCGACCGGATCTGGCCGGACAGCTGACGCGCCTCGCAGACCAGGCTGCGATGGCTGTGCACGACGCCCTTGGGCGCGCTGGTCGTGCCGGAGGTGAACGCGATCAAAGCGGGTCCCGCCGGGTCGGCAGCAACGGTGCCGGCCATCGGTTCGTCGGCGAGCAGATCCTCGAAATCATCCCCGACCAGGCCGACGACCGGAACGTCCGAACACAGATCGGGCTGATAGGTCATCCGGCCGAACTCCTCGGCGGTGATGAACACGCGCGGTCTCGTGGCGGCCAGGATGTGCGCCAGCTCCTTGCGGCCGTAGAAGTGCACGATCGGCACCAGCGCCGCCCCCAGGAACGCCGCCGCCCAGAACGTCGCAGCGGCCTCCATCCAGTTCGGCAGCTGAAACGCCACCACGTCACCGGCGCCGACGCCGCGGGCGCGCAGGCCGGCCGCGAGCCGACGGGCTACCTGCTCGACATCGCGAAACGTCCCCGACCATGGCCGCACCGCCGAATACACCCGAAACGCCGCGTCCGGAGCGGCGTGCAATCCGCCGGCCAGCACCTGCCCGAGGGTCTCGCGGGTCCACCAGCCCGCCTCCTCATAGCGAGTGACCAGTTCAACGGGAATATTGCGCATTGGCTTCAACGCTCCGGCCGGCAAACGTTAGGGTCATGGAAAAGGCTTTCGATTCAAGGGGCGATGCTATTCTCCGCTGAGGAGAATGCCAATATCGCGCGACGGGATGCGGCGCATGGTGGACGTGGAGTTCGACCAGGGGCTCGCGGTGCTGACCATCGACCGTCCGCACGCCCGCAACGCCATCTCCCTGGACACCATGGACCAGTTGGAGAACGCCCTCGATGCGGCCGAGGGGGCCAGCGCCCTGGCCATCACCGGGGCCGGTGACCGGGCGTTCGTGTCCGGCGGGGACCTCAAAGAGCTCAGCGCAATCAGGACCGAGGAAGACGCGGCGGCGATGGCGCGGCGGATGCGATCGATCTGCGACCGGCTGGCGAGCTTTCCCGCGCCGGTGATCGCCGCACTCAACGGTCACGCGCTCGGCGGTGGGGCCGAGGTCGCAGTGGCCGCCGACATCCGGTTGGCCGCCGACGACATCAAGATCGGCTTCAATCAGGTGACCCTGGAGATCATGCCGGCCTGGGGTGGTGCCGAGCGGCTGGCCGAATTGGTCGGCAAGAGCAGGGCACTGCTGTTGGCCGGAACCGGCACCGTGCTCGATGCCGCAGATGCCGAACGAATCGGACTGATCGACCAGGTGCTGCCGCGATCCACCTTCGACGAGGACTGGCGACGGGTGGCGCGGGCACTTTCGGCTCGTCCCGCCGGCGAGATCAAGCGTGTCATCGACGGGGTCTCCCCCGAGGAAGCCGTGAAAGCGTTTGCGCGGTTATGGGTTGGCGATGCGCACTGGCGAGCCGCCGATCGGGTGATGAACCGTGCCGCCAAGGTAGGAGGTGCGACGTGAAAACAGTCGGTAGGCCCATGCTGGCTGCGACGTTGGCGATGGTGGTGACCGCTATCGGCTTCGCCGCGCCGTCACGGGCGGATGACCCGGTCATGCATCAGGTCAGATACGTCATCACGTCAGCCAATCCCATCTATGCCGACATCTATTACCTGGATCAGCAGCCGGACAAGTTCTCCGACTACAGCCACAACACCTACCAGTTCACGCCCAACGTCCAAGCCGATATCGCGCCGGGCCACCCCTGGGTCTCACCTGTGGTGATGCTGTCGGATCCCAACGACTACGCCATGGTCACAGTCAGCACCGGTACCGAACCGGGCACACCACAGTTTCACTGTGCCCTCGTGGTCGACGGGGCGGTGGTCGTCTCGAACGATGGCGCCAAGGGCGTGCTCTGTTCGCTGCGTAGCTGGTGAGCCGGAAGACTCTCAGGGGCGCCCTCCAGTCGATGGAGGTAGCGCTCGACGAACTCGACCGTCTCGGCATGCCCGGCGGACATGCCGAGCGCCTGTTCCATCACCAGCACCCGGGAAACACTGGTCATCAGGACCGACCACACCAGCGGTGGCACCTGGGCCGGGTCCCCGAGATCCTTGCCGTAGCGCTGCAGAACCGTCGACAGCGCCTTTTGTTGCTCGTCGCGGAAACGCTCCGCGTAGTAAGCGATTTCGGCTTTGAGCGCCTTGCGATGGTTGGCCAACGCGACGAATTCCATCGTGATCGCGGTTGCCGCCGGATCGGCGCTGAACCGCCACAGCGCCCACAGCGGTTGCGGCGATTGCAGTGCCTGGGCTTGCACCTCAAGGCCTTCTTCAGCGCGACGGCGAAACGCGGCCAGGAACAGATCGTCCATCGTGCGGAAGTAGTAGTGCACGAGCTGCGGTTTCAGCGCCGCCTTCTCCGCGACACGACGGGAAGTGACTGCGGCATAACCCTCTTCGAGCATCAACTGTTCGGCGGCGTCGAGCAGCACACCGCGGTTCTTGGCGTCGGGTGCCCCGATTCTGCGCGCCGAAGTCATGCCTTGGCTCCAAACTCGTGGGAGATCGTTTGCTGAACATGCCGATCGTAGCGTCGGGCGACGCCGTGACCTTGACCACGACATTAGCGCCATGCTAAGCAGGTGCTCAGCAATTACTGCACTTTTGCCGATCTCGGGCGGCACGGCGACTACAGCGGTCCGCCGCCCGCTACACCACGGGTAAATCCAGCCTCGGGAGGCATGCATAGATGAGCAACTACGATTCGGTCGACTTCTTCACCGACCCGTCTCTGGTGCCCGATCCGCACCCCTACTTCGACTACCTGCGCAACAAGAACCCGGTGTTGCGGCTGCCGCACCACAACGTCGTCGCGATCACCGGATACGACGAGGCCACCGCGGTCTACAAAGACCCCGACACGTTTTCCAACTGCGTCGCGCTCGGGGGGCCATTCCCGCCGCTGCCATTCGAGCCCGACGGTGATGACCTCAGCGCCCAGATCGAGCAGCACCGCAGTCAGTTTCCGATGTTCGAGCACATGGTGACGATGGATCCGCCCGACCACACTCGCGCGCGCTCGATCCTGAGCCGGTTGCTGACGCCGAGCCGGCTGAAAGAAAACGAGGAGTTCATGTGGCGTCTCGCCGACCGCCAACTCGAGGAGTTCCTCGGCACCGGCGAGTGCGAGTTCATCGCCGAATATTCAAAGCCCTTCGCGACTTTGGTGATCGCTGACCTGCTTGGCGTCCCGGAAGAAGACCACAAGGAGTTCCGCTCGGTGCTGGGTGCCGATCGTCCCGGCGCGCGAGTGGGGGCACTCGATCACGAGTCGGTGGGCATCAACCCGTTGGTGTGGCTCGACGACAAGTTCTGCAGCTACATCGAGGACCGCAGAAGTGAACCCCGCGATGACGTACTGACCGCGCTGGCCACGGCGAAGTACCCCGACGGGTCCACACCCGAAGTCATCGAGGTGGTGCGCTCGGCCACCTTCCTGTTCGCGGCCGGCCAAGAGACCACCGCCAAGCTGCTCTCGGCCGCCCTCCAGGTGCTCGGCGACCGGCCCGACGTCCAGGAAAGGCTGCGCGAGGACCGCAGCCTGATTCCCGCGTTCATCGAGGAATCACTGCGCTTTGAAAGCCCGGTCAAAAGCGACTCCCGGTTGGCCCGCAGGCCCGCCACGATCGGTGGCGTCGACATTCCGGTCGGCACCGTGGTGATGGTGTTGCCCGGCGCGGCCAACCGCGATCCACGCCGATTCGAGGACCCGCACGAATTCCACCTCGACCGTAAGAACGTCCGCGAGCACATGGCGTTCGCCCGCGGCGTGCATTCCTGCCCCGGCGGACCGCTGGCCCGAGTCGAGGGCCGCGTCTCTATCGAGCGCATCCTGGACCGGATGTCCGAAATCAGCATCAGCGAGACCAAACACGGACCGGCCCGCGACCGTCGCTACACCTACGAACCGACCTATATCTTGCGCGGACTGTCCGAATTGCACCTGACGTTCACGCCCCGGCCCGCGCTGGCGACGGCCCACTAGGCGACCGGGAGTCCCCTCATCCGGTGAAGACGGGTAGGCGCGCCCACCCGCGCACGCTTGCAGTATGTGAACGTTCGGCGTTGGCGTAGTCGACTTCCCAGTCCGGCCACCGCTTGAGGACCTCTTCGAAGGCCACCCGCGCTTCCAACCGGGCCAGCGCCGAGCCGAGGCAGAAGTGCAGTCCCTGCCCGAAGCTCAGGTGGCTGCCGCGACGGTGGATGTCGAAGCGGTCCGGATCGGGGAACTGATGTTCGTCTCGGTTGGCAGAAGCGTTGAGCAGCAACATGAACGACCCTTCCGGTACGACTCGGCCGTAGTGCTCGGCGTCGTGAGCGGCGTAGCGGGCCTGTACCGGTGACGGGGGTTCGTAGCGCAGTGTTTCCTCGACCGCACCGGGGATCAGGGACGGGTCGTCAGCAAGTTCGCGCCGTTGATCCGGGTGATCCGAGAGCAGCTGTCCCATGAAACCGATGAGCCGGGTGGTGGTTTCGTTACCGGCACCGGCGATCATTGCGGTGTAGGACAGCACCTCGGTCCGTGACAACGGCCGGTGCGTCCCGTCGGGTTCGTCGATCTCGGCCGCTAGCAGCTCGGTCATCAGGTCGTCGGAGGGATGATCGGCCCGCCATTCGATGAACTCGGCGAACATCAGGATGGTTTCTTCAAATATTTTCTGACTGACCTCGCCGGGCTCGCGCCGTTTGGCTGTGTCGTTGAAGGCACTATTGCGATCTCGGATGCTCGCTTGATGGTCTTCAGGAATGCCCAGGAGATAACCGATCGTCCGCATCGGCATCATCGCCCCAAGGTCTGCGATGAAATCGAAACCACCAGAACCGATGAGCGGATCCAGTTCCCCGGAACAGAATTCGCGTACCAGCGACTCCACGGCAAGCATGCGCCGGGGAGTGAAGACCCGGGAGAGCAGGCGACGGTGCAGATCATGCAGGGGCGGATCCTCGAATAGCAGAATGCCCGGCGGCACCTCGATGTTGTTGAACAAGATGTCGGCGGTGGTGCCGCGACCGGACCGGTACGTCTGCCAGTTCGGCAGTTCGCGCGCGACGTCCTCGTACCGACTCAGCGCATAGAAGTTGTACTTTTCGTTGTAGTACAGCGGCGCTTCTTCGCGCATCCGCTTCCACACCGGGTATGGGTTGTCGTCGATGTCGGGATCGTATGGGTCGTAATACAACTCGACCGCTCTGGCGCCTGTCATTGTGAGTCCCTTCGGTGCAGCGTTGGCTGCTCAGTCGTTGCGGTGCAGGAAGCCGTGCAGGATTGCCTGGATGAGTTCGTCAACGATCACCTCTCGCGACGGTGGCTTGGTGCCGAAGTAGGTGGATCGCAGCGCAGCCATGCCGGCGATCATGGCTACCGTTGAGTGCGCCGGCAGGTCGGGGTGATCCGACCGCAGCCCGCGTAAGTTCATGCCCTCGGCGCTGATTCGACCGAGGACCTTGAGCGCCCGCCTGACGTCGGCGATCCCGGTGTCAGCCAATTCCTCGTCGCTCAGGGCCTCCGATGCCATCAGCGTCAACAGCAGTCCCTGGTGTTTGACGAACACGTCGTAGAGCTGTCCGACGAATAGCCGGGTCAGCTCCTGCTCGTCGGTCTCCTCCGGGATGACTGACTGCCAGGTCCGGCCGAATTCGTCGACGAAGCCGGTGAACGGTAGGACCAGGGCCTCGCGGAACAGCGCCGCCTTCGATCCGAAGTTGCGGAACAGCAGATGTTCGGTGACACCGGCCGCCTGAGCGATTTCCCGTGTCGTGGTGCTGCGGTAGTCCTGGCGGGCGAACAGGGCTCGGGCGGCGTCGAGCAAAAGTCTGCGCGGCTCCCCGCGGGGCCGGCGCATCGCGGTGACCGGCACGTCTGGCGTGCTCTGCTTGGCGGCTGATCGCTGGGGCACGAAACTCAGGATAGTATGTGCTATCCAATTAGGATAGTATCCACTACCCAAAGGGTCGAGCTCGTCTCGAAAGGGTGGTCGACGTGGGCGCTCTGATCATGCTTGGCACGCTGTTCGGACTGATCGTGCTGATCTTCGGGCTGGTGCTGCGACTCGACACCGAAGCGCGTCCGAGTCAAGGGCGCGACCAATGAGCGCCCAGATGACACCCGTGATGCAGGCGGCCAGCGACTTCGCGCTCGTCGGTGGCATCGCGTTCACCGCGTTTGGCGTGTACCTGAGCGTTCGCCAGCGCCGCGTGCACCCGCTCCTGCTGCTCTGCATCTCGGCGATCTCGTTCTCGTGGATCGAAGCGCCCTACGACTGGGCGATGTACGCGCAGTTCCCGCCCGCTATCCCCCGCATGCCATCGTGGTGGCCACTGAACATGACGTGGGGTGGATTGCCCTTGTTCGTCCCCGTCGGCTACATCTCCTACTTCGTGCTTCCCGCCGTCACGGGCGCGGCGCTCGGGCGATGGTTGAGCGCAAAGTTCGGTTGGCGCAGGCCCACAACACTATTGATCGTCGGCCTCGTCGTCGGCTTTTGCTGGGCGCTGTTCTTCAACGGGTTCCTGGGAGCCAAGCTCGGCGTCTTCTACTACGGTCGCGTGATTCCCGGGCTGGCGATACGTGAGGGGACCGTGCACCAGTACCCGCTTTACGACTCCCTCGCGATGGGCATCCAGATGATGGTCTTCACCTACCTTTTGGGCCGCACCGATGCGCAAGGGCGAAATGTCATCGAGATGTGGGCCGACAAGCGGTCGAAGTCTCGACGTCAAGCCTCAATCCTGTCCGTCGTCGCGATCGTCGTGATCGGGAATCTGCTCTACAGCGCGGTTTTCGCGCCCCACCTCGTGACAAAGCTGGGTGGCTGGGTGACCGCGGAGCCGACAGGCCAATTGTTCCCTGGCGTGCCGAACCAACCCAAGTAGGCGCTCGGCGTGAATCGCTCAGTCAAAAGCATAACGCGGCAGCGTCATTGGGATGTCCAACGAGCTGAGCAGGCCGGCAGGCGCAGCGACGACATACGGGATCGCGTTGACGACACGCATGGCCGTGGACGTCATGGCGGCCCGGCCCGCACCGTGACCTTCGGCTTCGCCGAGCGTCAGCTCGCAGTGGATGTCGGGATCGCCGACGACGTCGACGCGGTAGGTCGCGTCGCACTCCGAGTGCGGCCACTCGGGTGCGACGTCGCGCGCCATCCGGATGATGTGCTCGATCACGATGGCCTCCCGCCCGTTGACGACGCCCGCGGCGCGGGTCCGCACCGCACCACAGGTACCGGCCGGGATGGTGCCGAATGCCACCTCGATGTCACGATCGGACAACTGCCGATCGAGAGAACCGCGTACTTCTTCGACCTCGACGCCGAGACCCTTCGCCATCAGGTATATCGGTGCTTTCCAGGCGATTTCGATGAATCCCGGAGTCTTGAGCATCGGCTCGAAGTCGAGCGGTCGACCGAAGCCCATTCCGTCCATCATCACGTCGGCGACCGGATAGTGGTCGTTCAGCGCAACCTCGGTGGCCGTGATGCTGCGGATGTTTTTCGACTGGGTGGTCAGCAGCAGCGCCAGCTGATCGGAGGCGAAACCGGGGAAGATACCGG
>Ga0210396_10002316_pt1 | contig 19544 bp, 14 predicted proteins | sample IncBWH17OmetaG_FD_155466 | JGI IMG/M metagenome (GOLD analysis project Ga0210396, IMG submission 155466) | Forest soil microbial communities from Barre Woods Harvard Forest LTER site, Petersham, Massachusetts, United States - Inc-BW-H-17-O ... | reverse complement strand
GAGAGACATAAACGAATAAATAGTTGTTTTTAAAAATAATAGCTGAATATAATTCGTTCAAAAGTTCCAGCGGAACAATTTAGCGGGGCGATCCTTCACTTCTTCCTATTCTCAATTTTGAGTTTTGTCAATTACTCAATAAGATTAATCTGCTCACGCCCTCGCTTTTTCCTGATATTTAATCATCTGATTCCTTTCTAGGGATTTTCCCGCATGTCGATCTTACTTTCGATACGCTGCAAGACGGTCATGATCTCCGTCAGACTGGGTTCCCTGTTTTTCTCCGGTGGGGGAAGCCTGTCACCCCATGACTCATAAAACTTATTCAGAAAGTTTTTTGTTATTGGCAGGCGTCCTATAAGGTACCTGTTGATGTCCGATCTTTTTATTCCCATGGCATTGCCCAACGTCTCTTGAGTTACCCAAGGAAGAACGGCTTTCAGATCAGCCACCAACTGTTTAAACCGATTGGGATCGATGTCTTTTGTGGGCACAGGAGAAAGTTCCTCCATAGTTTATAAGAAAATTTTATCTGTTTTTAAAAAACCATTAGAATTGTTGCTATCACGGCTCTGTTGGCTATAGTTGGTAGATTAATCGAAGTAATCTCGAGTAAAAGAATGTCGGGATATAGACAGAACCCGATCCTTTAAACCTTGTCCTTTGAGTGGCCTGTAGAAGCAGGTGGCTCTCAAGAACTGATTCTTTACTGTTCCAATATCGTTTTACGGCTTGCGCATGCTTTGCTACTCCTAAAGTACCTGGGTCAAAACTAATCAAGTTTATATATCAATCTATCCCCGCCAGCAATAGTAAAACAAACTTCTACGCACGTTAACGCCAATCTATAAATGGTTGTTACCCAGGGATGAGTTAGCCTATTAGTTAGGTCGCCCTCATAGCTAACAACAGATTCCAATAATTCCCATAACTCCAAACGAACGTAATTAATATCGTAACGACTGCAAATTTGGCCGATAACTTTTAGGGGATCAGTCAGTTCTTCTTCTATTAGGTTCAAAAGTTTAAAGGCATCATCATCAGGAATCAAAAAATGGCTCTCTGCTTCTTCGAACATACCCTGCCTGCTGGGATGAATTTTCGTTTTTTTGTAGATTCTTCTAATGAGATACACAGCTAGAGACAAGTCAATCAATTTCAATAAATCTCCGAAAAAAAGAGAAAGGCGTTCACGATCTTCCTTCGACACGGAACAGTAATTTCCGGCCTCATTATCCATTGCCATGGAGTACCAAACTTTCAAATCGCCAGGAAAATATTCAAAGATGTCTCGCCACCTCCATACATCATCGAGTGCAAGTTTCCATTCCTTCGTGGGCCTAAACATATATTGAGGTTGCTTCTTGAACTTTAGCAACTTCGTGGTATCATAATGGTGGGAATTCCCAATCGGATCTAGCTCACTCAAAGTAATTTCGCCATTATTCATAATAGATTTTTTTGGCCAAGTTTCAAGTTGATTGTCTCTTTTCTAAAAGTTGGGCCTGGTCCGACACGTCGTAATTCCAAAACTCCGCCACAGTTAAGCCTAGCCCAGTGCATATACTATGCAATGTCAACTCGGTAATATTAATTTTGCCTCTCTCAATTTTGCTAAGTTTGCTGCTATCAAGCCCTATCAAATCCGCAAGGTTCCTGATACTAAGGATACGCTCTTTCCGTAGTTTCGAGATACGCCTTCCAAGTTCAAGCAAGTGAACATCGCGTTCACTTCCATCTTCTAGTTCGATTTTGGGGTACCTCTTGATATTGTTTCGGCCCTTTTCTACAATAATAGATATCATGATAATTGTTTCTGTAAAAATACAGAAATGGACTAAGTAGGCCGCATTCGGCCTCAAAAATAGCCGCCCCGCATGGAGCGGCTGGTCAACGGTTTGCTACTAACAAAGTCCATGGTTAGAAAACGCACGATTCACCAGTGCCAAAACCCTTAAACCTTATCCTATGAAAAACTTGACAAAACTTCTATTGAGAAACATTCAAATACCTAATTGTTATTGCCTTATAAAAATACCAAAATATCATTAACTACTAATGTATCGGGGTTTATTAATAGTGGTTATTTCTTAGGGGTTGATAATTAATGTTTTATTAATAGGTTAGCGGGATGAAACGCAGGTCCCAACCAACACGACGAGCACTCAAGCTAACGCAACAAGAAATTGATGATGTCCTTATGAGCCTTGGAGAATTAATCCAGGAGATACGCAAGCAGGACTTTCCAAATGCCGAAGACTTCGCCTATGAAATTGAAATCTCGAGATCGAACATGAGCAGGCATGAAAAAGGAAAAGACATGCTGGTTTCGACACTGCTGAAAATACTTGCAGGCTTGGATAAGGCGCCGAAGGAATTTTTTGCTTTACTAGAGAATAAGGTCAATTCAAAAAGGATCAAAAACTGAACTAGAGCAATGCTTGATTTTCATTAGAGTCTGTTTATCCCCGACCTTTTGGAGATAGTCAATGACAACCTTTACTAACACTTTAAAGAGTAGACCTCTGGGATCACGAAAGTTACCACGCTTTTTTAACTCGGTCGTTTTAACAAAGACATCAATTGCTAAACCGTCCAGTATATTTTCATATAACACGCCCGGATTATCCGGAACTTCTTCGGCAGGTTTTAGCCCCGTAAGTCTTCGAATGGCTCTTTTCACTGGGGTATAATATTCAATGCCGTAATAGGGAGCGTTTTCTGTTGCCTTGCACAGCGATTTTGACGTCTGCATGTCACCATGGTTTTTCATAAGCACTCGATCTATTAAATATAAGTGTCTGTTTATGACTAATCGCCTGCAAGGACTCCTACAGCATTGTAATCTATTTCAGCGGCTTTCCATTGATGAAACGTTTCATAGTCGGGAAATTTCTCGTTAATTATCTTCGTTATTTGCTGCGCATCATAAGCATAGGTTAGGGCAGCTAAATGTTTTTCATTAAAAGGGCGACCCCATTGCTCGGATATCGTCCGAAGGTCCTCTGCAACAGCCTTTAAATTAAGGAGTTCGTCGAAATAATATTTCGGAACATCTCCTTTCTTCAGCCAATTCGAAAATTCTTCAAATTCCGCGGGATTAAGTCGCCCCTCGACAATCTTCAGCAACGCAACACGAATAAAGTCTCCGATATTATACATGGTAAAAAGGTTTTATTAAGTTGGGCTCCAAACATTCGAACAGGCTAAAGATACTAGCCGTAAAATAATTTTCTTGTATATAAAAGTTCTACAAAATCGACTCACTTACAAACTTCATAGAATCCACTGCAAAAAAGGTGCACTCAGGCAAGGGCGCAACTAAATATGATAAAGCTCCTATAAAAGTAACTGTAAGGGTATTCTCTGTATAAATTAGTTCTACGGCTAGCGAAACTTTGTAAAAGAAGAAGCCTCATTTCAAGAGTTTTTTAAGTGAGACTATATTGCATTATACCCTCCTACATTCGTAGAAATAACTATATAATGAACCGAATCCTAAATGACATACCAGTTTACGAATCAAAAAAGATTTCCGACCAGGTCAAAAATGATCCGTCTATTTTGAACCTTAGCATTGGTGAGCCTTTTTATGATCCACCAGATATCCTTTACCGTAATATTGCCGAGAACTTAAATGCTCCGGCTAACGATATTGCAATACAATCAAATAAGTATTCGACGCCGCGCGGTGAGTTTGCGCTTCGCCTTGAAATTGCCCAAAGGTATCAACGACTATATGGGGCTCAAATTGACCCTAACAATAACATTCTAATCACCCATGGTGCTGCCGGGGCAATTCTGACCAGCATACTTACGCTCACCTCAGAAGGAGATGAGATTATCATTCCCGATCCTTCCTACATGCTATACGAATTTATCGCCAAGATTTTATGTAGAAAACCTGTGAAACTGAAGACCCGGCCTGATAATAACTTCACACTTACAGCGGCCGACGTAAAATCAGCCATTTCAGAGAAAACAGCCGCTATAATCATCAACTCACCGGAAAACCCAACGGGTGCTGTATATGGTAGAGAATTAATCCGATCTCTTCGGAACATCGCCAACGATAATCACTTGTATTTTATACACGATGAAGTCTATGATTCTTTTGTCTTTGCCGGGGTACATGAAAATGTCCTTCAACTCGATCCGGAGATCAACGAAAGGTGCGTGTTAATTAACAGTTTCTCCAAAAGATTTTCGATGATGGGCTATCGGCTGGGGTGGCTAGTTGGATCAAAAAAGATTATTGATAGCGCCGTTAAATTACATACTCTTCTAACACTCACCCTAAGAAGCCCGGAGCAACATTTAGCTTCAAAGGTTCTCAACGATCCAGAAACATTCTCTTATCTTGAAAGGAATCTGGTTGCCATAAAAGAAAATGTGAGCATCTTGACCGACGCCTTAAATGAAAGCTGGGCCTTCGACATGATGAATACGGAACCCCAGGGAGCTTTCTTTATTTTCCCTTCTGTTATAGAATTGTTTCGTTCCATTCCGATTCAATATCGCCAACAAGATAGAACGGTCGGCGAATGCGTAGCCCGATATTTATTGTTGGAACATAAAATAGCAGTCGTACCCGGTTATGTGTATGGAAAAGAAGGAGAAAATCATATCCGTATCGTGGCGGCTGTAGAACGCTCAGTGGCGATAGCAGCTGCAAGTAGGATTCGGGCCATTAAACAACCGGCCGAATTTACGACTATCCAAATGTCAAATTGATGGCAGGTACACGAGTGATCTTAGCAAACTACTTGCGTACAATAGGACTCACACCTTTGGAGATAAAGACGGTTCTTTTAGTACTCATTGAACATCCTGAATATCCCAATTTACCGCTGCTGCGTTCGTGTTTTGCCGACCTGGGGCTAAATTTATTAGTTACTGATGTGGGTCTCGCCGATCTGTTCCCTGGGACTACCCCCGTGATCTCTAGCGTAAACGCCGCGCAAAGTTACATCATCCTGCTAGGGGCCAAAAATCGTCAAATTTATTACCTGGATGCCGGAGGAAGTTTAAATACGGAGACTGAGGAGAAATTCGCCGAAATATGGGATAAAAAGGTTTATCTAATTACGGCATCTGTATCATTGGAAAATGTGAGATCAGTATTACGTGGTAAGGTCCTAGCCCGTCAATTTGCCCCAAATTATCACCCCACACTTCAGCAAATTAAAAATGCAGGCCTTGGCAATGAACCCTATGTCTATCGATTTTGCAGATTGTTTAGTATTTATTTAACTTATTGCTTTGCTCGTTTAAGGATTCATCCCAACCTAATCACCGGCTCCTGGGTGATCCCGATAGTTTGTGCGGGCATCTCCTTTTCCGCGGGCTTTTCTTTACTAAATCGATGGTTGGCTGTTGGACTGATATTACTGGGCCTAACGCTGGACTGCTCCGATGGGGAGACCGCAAGGCTCACCGGCAAAAGTTCCTCTTTAGGTGGATACCTGGATGGTCTGATTCATTGGGTAAGTACGCCCATATTGACAATAGGAATTATTTTCGGGGAACTACATACCCACTCCACCTTATCAATCATCACCGAAGGGATGCTATGTATCACGTCAGGGACGACTTACAATTTTGTCGTGCAGCAATCGAACACCTGGAAGGGGCAAGATAATCCATACGCCCAATTCGACTCTCTATTTAATCCGCTTTTCTATCTTTATCCCCTCGATATTAATATTTTTTTGTTCGGGGCTATTCTGAATAGCATTCCGATAGCGTTGAGGATCTGGTTATATCTCTCCCTTGTATTAATTACTTTGTTGATTACAAAGTTCATTTGGCAGGAAATTAAACATGCTCGAAAATAGCAAGACCTCATTGTGATCAATCATCATTTTTTCTCGGTCCGAAGTAGCCTATGACCAAAAGAATAAAGATACAAGCTGATATACTAAGCCAAGACCAAAGGTAAATCTCAAATACGCCAAAAAATGCAGGCTACCAAAAATAGGAGTATGTTCAGCGGCATTGCATAAAAGAGAATAGATGAAAGGCGACTAAGCAATCTATATCCAGCCTGCCCCCACGTCCAGCTTTCGAGCTCAATGTATAAATAACTAAAGATGCAGTGCGACCCCAGGCAGGCTAATCCCAACATCAGGGTTGACACCTGCCCCATACTTCTAAACAATCCTATCGTTACTCCTACAATTAATAATTGATCGGAAATCCAATGAAAGAGCCGCTCCAAATTGCTTCCGGTAGTGGAACTCGTCTGGGTAACGCGGGCCACCTCTCCATCGGCGCAATCAAAAATAAAATAGATAAGGACTAGGATAATTGCCAATAAACGATGTCCCCATCCAATCCCAAGCGAAATACTTAATGAAGCCCCTACCATGGCAAGTAACCAAAGCCATGTTAGCGAGTTTGCCGATATCCGCAACCTGACAGAAATATAAGAGAAATATATGCTTACCTTTCTAAACACCTTATAACTCGGCGATTCATCTTGGCCGAAGGCCACTGATCTCATATCACTCAGCGTGGGTTTTGCCCTAGGGGGAGCTATCCCTTGAGGCGTCTTCCTGGTGCCAGACTTTTTTGTCACTGCCGCATAAAATAAGACAACTTTATTGACACACAGTTCCGCAAAATCACTCCAGAGAACAATTCGAAAGGTATCGTCATGCTTAAATAGAACAAGAGAATCCTCTTTAATAGAGATTACCAGTGCAAGCCCATCATCCTGTTGGATAATAAAGAAAGGCTGCAACATTTGAATCTCCTTAAAACTCGCTTCGGCAACTACCGCATCAAAATTCCATTCCTCAAAGCAATCGACTACACTTTGAAGTGATGGATAATATTGGTTTACCCGCAAATCAGCAAGCATTTCTGCTTTAACGCGATCTCCAATCCCCAGGAGCAAAATATAATTACCGATTACATTATCCAACGCCATTGAATGGAAATATATCAATTTACGACCAATCAGCCGCCCATTTTTGCATTAGGTCCTGAACGATACCATAGTCACGTTCATTGTCAATTTCATACCATAAATCGGGGCCGCAAGTATGGACCCGCAAATCAATTCGGTTTGCCACTTCTCTGATAGCCCACTCATACCAAACCCCTGTTTCACCTCGCTTTATAAATTCATCAATCACCTGTGCGAATACCCTGGATTCACCCGGCATCCATCTCGACAAGCCGAAAAACTCACCTTGAGCCGCATCTTTTGGCAAGGTTTTATCCATTGTAATAAACCTTCCGTCCTCAATTCTAACCTTCATGTCGATCTGCTCATATGGCTTCGTAGCATCTATAATCAAAAAAGAATCTTCATAGGCAAAAAGTAATTCGATCAATTTTGGGCGAACCAGTAAATCCGAGTCAATAATACAAAACGGTTCGTCCCATAACTCCCTGGTAAGCGCGATGGACACTATGCTGTTGGTCCGGTCGTATTGATTATTATCAACAAATTTAACCGGGGGAAAGCCGTGTTCCGATTCGACATACTGTTGGATCAGTTCCTTTTTGTGGCCGACAACTATCACCACCTCGCTGACTGTCAGGCGCCTGAGAGGGCGGAGAAGATAATAAATAAGCGGTTTCCCGCGGATATCGACCATGCATTTTGGAAGCTGGTTTGTAATAGGTTGCAGCCGGGTTCCGACTCCGGCGGCAGGAATGATCACTCTCATAGAATAAGTTGTTTAAGAACTTGAAAATAGTCAATCCAACTCATTGAATAAAATCAGGGGTTAAAGGTTGTTATTTCACTGGTCCTGACGTTGGTGGTAATGCTTATTGCCAACTACTAGCAATCCTTGCAAGTTACCAAACCTACGCAATCCAAAGATGGACAAGTTAATTTTGATTGCTGACAACCACTGGACCACGGTAGATGGAATCCGGCTGTTCTTGCATGAAAAATTTGGCCTTACTGACATCGAGGTTGTGACTACCTGTTCTGCAATTATGGACAGACTAAAGCTCAATAACTACAACCATCTTATTATGGAATTAGACTTCGACGATGACACATCTGCTTCCATCATTCCCACTATCAAGGCACTTTATCCATCATTAAAGGTCGCAATATTCACCTCGTTGAAGGAAGACATTAAAGAATATTTGAGGGACTATGGCATTTATCATTTTATCTCAAAGCATTCAACTAAAGAACAAATCGAAAAAGAATTCAGTGCGTTCTTGAATGGTCAATTATCTATAGAGTCATTGAGAAAGATTAAAAGGAACGACAACCGTCTAAAAAAAATTTCTCCCCGGGAATTACAGATTCTTGCACTAATCTATGCCAATAAGTCCAATGATGAAATCGCCCATAAATTGAATATCAGAAAGAATAGTGTCTCGACCATGAAATATAGAATTGTCAGCAAAAGATAGGGAATTAAGGAATAGTGTTGTCAACAAGGCAGTTGGACATTTTCTATCGTATTCTCGTGAGTTTGACAGCCTCAGTAGGCGCTCCTGATGGAGACACAGCCTCAATTAATCAACAAGGTGCCGGTCCGAGATCTGGCTTCTTTGCTGGACATGAATAAAGATACGCTTAGTCGTATGCGTAATCGAATTCAGTAAATAACATTTATCATTTGCGAAAATGTGTCCTTGGAACAATCTCCCCTAGCTTTGTATAAAGCCCCATCCTGGTCGCTTTCGGGATCTGCCACCTGGTTATGGCATGTTTTCGACTGTAAAAATATCGGATGTTGGCATATCAGCGGATGAATACAGTCCATAGTGAGAAGGTGCTGTGTGCCTGACGTGTTTGTTTATATAGCATAAAAAACCCGCGGGAGATCCCAGCGGGTTATTAACCATTTTACCTAAATCTTGAAATGTGAATGTAAGCTATTAGTTGAGAATTTAGAAAATATGGAAAATTTCTTAGACTGCCTTGACTTGTTGGACTCCGCTGAGCCTAGGTTTGGAATAATGCCCCAGCAGGAAATAAATTTGCCTAAAACGTTTGAGTATACTCACTTATAGAATTCTGAAAAAACTTTTAAAAATTTTATAGGAAATCTCATTTACTTTCTCGTAATTCGTAGTGATAATCCTACTCGCCCCTAATCAAATATTTTTCCTCATTACCTAAACCATTGCCTGTATGCAGAACACATTGTTCTCCATGCGCAAATCACTGCGCCCGCCTCCCTTAAGTTGTATTTCCCTGCTTATTCTTCCCAACACTTGTTGTAACGACCCGCGGCCGGAGACCCGGTAGCGTTCATTTAAGCAATTACGGCTATGCCAAAATTTTCTGCTTTGTGCGGGGCGGCATTGTTATGTCTTGCCTTGAGCATTACGCATGCCCAGCAGGTCGATTCGACTACGGGGAAGCTGTTGAATTTTCCTACGCGTTTCTTTGGAAAGCTACACGCCAGGCTCACCGGCCTCAATAACCAGCTGGCGAGTCAGTCGCAGCAATACCTGGAGAAGATGGCCCGGCGCGAGGCGAAGCTTCAGCAGAAGCTGACGGCTTCCGATTCCATGGGGGCTAAACAACTTTTCGCCGGCTCGGCACAGCAATATGCCGCCCTGATCCAAAAGCTCAAGACCGATACAGGAAGCCCTCACCAGCGGCTCAGCGGGCAGTACCAACCTTATGCGGATTCGCTACAGGGCGAGTTGGCCTTCGTGAAAAAGAACCCGCAGTTGTTGAAGAACGTCGATCCGGCCTCCCTGCAAGGCTCGATGAGCCAGCTACAGGCGATGCAGGCGAAACTCCAGGATGCCAACGCTGCCAGGCTCTTTATCCAACAGCGGCGGCAGCAGATCGTGCAATATCTCTCCCAGCATAGCTCGCTGCAAGGGCTGGAATCCAAGTATACATCGGGCATCAACCAGGATGCATATTATTATTCGCAGCAGGTCAACCAATACCGGGATTTATTGAACGATCCGGGAAAGCTGGGACAAAAGGCGTTGTCGATGGTCAGCGGGCTTCCGGCCTATCAGCATTTTATGCAAACCAACGGGCAACTGGCGGGGCTGTTCAAGTTGCCCGGCGGTGGGGGTGCTGGTGGTGGCGCTGCGCAGCCCCTGCCGGGATTGCAAACGCATAGCCAGATCGCCACACAAGTTCAGAGTCAGGTGGGCTCCGCGGCTTCCGGCAGTTCCGGCGGCGGTGACGGCATGGGGGCGGTGCAATCCAAAGTACAGGCCGCCCAGGGACAGCTCGACAGCTATAAATCGAAGTTGAGTCAGCTAGGCGCCGGCGGTGGGTTGGCGGATGCGCCCAGTTTCCGGCCTAATGATCAAAAGACAAAGACCTTTTGGCACCGGCTGGAATACGGCGTCAATTTTCAGACGACCACCAGTAGTTATTATTATCCCACCACTACCGATCTCGGTGCTTCGCTGGGTTATCGCCTCGGGCATTCCAATGTCATTGGCATCGGCGCGAGTTATAAGATGGGATGGGGGAGCAGCATTCAGCATATGGCGATCTCCGGCCAGGGGGTAGGGCTGCGGTCCTTTGTGCAGATCGCCATCAAGAATGGCTTTTCGGCTACGGGCGGTTTCGAATACAATTACACCACGCCGTTTACCCACTTGCAGCAGCTTCGGCAGGTTTCCGACTGGACGCGTAGCGGGCTTCTCGGGCTTAGCAAAACGGTTTCGTTGAAGAGCCGGGTCTTCCAAAAGACACAGGTGCAGTTGTTATGGGATTTTTTGAGCTATCAGCAGGTGCCGCAGGGGCAGGTGTTGGTGTTTAGAGTAGGGTATACGTTTTAATTATTGGATATGGTTATGAGAAATATAAAAAGATATTTTCCTTTATTTCTTGGCATGGTGCTATGCCAGTTTTCTCTACCGGCTTTTGCTCAGAACAATGCCGAAATCGGCACAGTATCGATCTCTTCGCCGACAGCCGCCGCCTTGGGTAAGTATGGCGATATTCCTGTGGGATTTCATACGGGTATACCCGATATTTCCATCCCGGTGTATACGATCAAATCGGGTCCATTGCAATTGCCTGTGAGTCTATCCTATCATGCTTCCGGGCTAAAGGTCCAGGAAGAGGCCAGTTGGGTAGGTGCGGGCTGGTGCCTCAATGCGGGCGGTATGATCACGAGAACAGTGGTAGGAGCGCCCGATGATCGTGGATTAAGTCCTAGTAATACCCTCAAAGGCCATTTTGCCGACTATGGCTATAACAGTTATGTATTTTCATCCGGGTCGGCGGTTTGCAATGCCGACCTCGCAACTTGTCCTCAAGGAAGACCCGGAATGCCTGCTAACAGCAACGCACCTCAGGATAGCTATTTTCAGTCCGGTATTTTTGACGGCGAACCCGATCTATTCTTTTTCAACTTCAACGGACATGTAGGTAAGTTCTATTTTAACGACGACCGGACACCCGTAGTTGTCCCGGGGGAGGATCTTAAAATTGTACCCATCTACACTGGCAGCGATTGGCGTGGGATTACAGGCTTTATCATCACAACGCCTGACGGGGTACAATATTTTTTTGGCCAGAACCCGAATACGGATGGCAACATAGATGCTATCGAGATCACCTACAATTTAACTACTCAGGCCAATAGCTTTACGAACCAGGGTGCCGCTTCGGCATGGTATCTGAACAAGATAGAATCTGCCGATGGAATGTTCCAGATCAATTTGATTTATGATGCCGAAAGCTACAGCTACTACAACCTTTCCATGTATCCGATCCCCTCTATTAAAAATCCAAATTGGTTTGAGTATAGCGTGGAATATGATCTGAACAAAAATTTTATCAACGGCGTACGGCTTTCAAAAATTACGTTTCCTAATGGGGAACTGGACTTCAATCCGGGGGAGACCAGGCAAGACCTGAGCAGGGGAACCGGATTGTATCCCAATTTTTCCAACACGGTCCTTACCGACTATGCGAACGATCCCGGCTGGGGGGCAAAGACACTGGGATCCATCAATATCCTGGAAGGAAATTATTGCAAAAAAGACTCATTTTATTACAGTTATACTTACGATAACAGTCCTCTAACCGGTGAGCTTTTAACCGTAGCCTTCCCGAATTTTGACCTTACACACGACCAATACCGGTTGCGACTGGATAGTGTCCAGGAAACCAGTTGTGACGGATCACTACCCATACCTCCTTATAAGTTCAATTATTATGCTGGGACTGTTCCGCGCAAATTGAGCTTTGGTATTGATCATTGGGGATTTTACAATGGAGTGACCACCAACACCGGTCTCATTCCGACCTATACGCTTCAAACGGCCGGATCGGCCATCTCTACAGTAGCCGGCGCCGATAGAGACACCCATTGGCCATATTCATTGGGCGGGACGCTTCAAAAAATCGTCTACCCTACCGGCGGGCATGCTACTTTCGCCTACGAGAGCAATGATATCTATGGTACCACCACATCTTATAGCACGGGGTCGTTGACTAATCTGGTAGTCGAGCAGGAAGGACAGGAGGAGACGTCCGATGCAGGGACTATCACCACCAATGGGAATGCGATTACGCTGAACCTTACCAACAACTCCACCTACACTGCCACTGTAACCATTGCCAATAGCAGCGGGACAGTGTATAGCGGTGGAACCGAGAATAACTCTACGTACCAGACCACTATATCGATCCCCGCAGGAACATATACAGTGACCCTTTCCGTGCCGTCTAATTATACCCCGCCGGGCGGCGCTCAGGCTGTATTGACCGAACCGTTCACCATAACGACAGTGGGTAGTCAACCTGTAGGCGGGTTACGGATTCAGTCCATAACCACAGCCAATAGCTATACTGCCGATTCTACAACCACTACATACAGATATACCTATAATAATGTAGCCAACGGCCAATCCTCGGGAGTTTTATTCAGCATACCTGTATATGTTCAATCGATCCGGAATGACGTCTGGGCTATCGTTAACGGCGCCATGTGCAGCAGTGCGGGTTGCATTACCTGTTTCAACTATGATGCGGCGTATTACCAGTCTCCATCCAGCATTCGTCCGATGGCGACGACCAACGGAAACCATATCGGCTATGGCGAGGTGTATGTCACTCAGGCGGGTAACGGATATTCGGAGTATCGCTATTATGGAACCAACGGTGTCATACCTCAGGTCTCCGATCCCCCCCTTCCTGACGTGTGTGTTCGAACACTCACCACTTTTTGCGACCCCGGTGTTCCTAATTCACCGGCTCCTCCCGACCCATACGATCCCATGCGTGGGGAATTGGCTTTCAAAGGTCACTTTAGCCAATCAGGCCAGCTTTTGCAGAGTCAAACGTATATTCCGCAATATCAATTTGACTCTTTAACCACGCCTGGGATCATATCCAAAATGTTTGTCACCGGTTATATGTCAAGCGGAGCGCCAATTGCACAGCCGCCTTTGGAAGATGATCCAATGAATGCGGATCCGGTGAATAGTGAAGTGCCTGTGGGTCTGGAGACTTTTACCGAATATCTTCTACAGACTGCCCGAAAGGTACGGGATAGCGTGATCACGCAAACATACGACCCGACTAATGGGAATTACGTTACTGAAGTTAATACCGTGTACTACGGCAGCAAATATCACCATCAACCGACCCAGACGCTTAAATATAGCTCCAAAGGGGAACCTGAGGTGGTGAATTTCAAAAATGCATTCGATTATCGGATCAGCAATTTTTCTGTACCTGATTCTTTGAGTGTTTATGCTCTCAATGTAAAGGGCGACAGCAATTACCTTGCTACTGCTATTGCGGGTGTCACACTTGCGACGAGTGATCCGTATTACTATTTGGACCGGCTAGACACTTTTCTTAACTATCGGTATATGAAGGCTATTGACAGGCAAAATTTTATTGCCTATAGACTAAGAAATTTTTCCGGTTCCGGGAATGCCTATCTTTCGGCCCACAACAATGCAAAATCTGCGGCCGATACCGCTCTAAAGCCGATACTGGAGCTACAGGATGAATACCAGAATCCCGTGATCGAGGCGGCCACCTGGCGCAACAATAGCCTTCTTCATTCTTCTTTTGCGCGTTACGACTATGCCGCCAGCCCTGCCAGTTTCGTCTATCCTAATAAAACACAATATATCGACCTGAGCGCCCCTTCCGGCAATTTTACGGCGTCCAATGTCAATGGGAACACCCTATCTAAAGATAGTCGTTATGCTGACGAGATCCTGTATACCTACAGCAACGGTAATTTACAACAAAGAACTCCGCATAACGGGATCACTACAGCATATTCCTGGGACTACAATAATACTTTACCGATAACGCAAGTTACAAATGCACAGCTATCAGATATCGCCTACACCAGCTTTGAAGCCAGTGGGACCGGCAACTGGTCGCTTAGTGGAGGATCGGTTGACAATACGCAGGGGATCACCGGACGCAATTCTTATCAAAATGGTACGATCTCCAAGTCCGGCTTGAACCCTGCAACTACTTACATTGTGTCTTACTGGTCGCAGAATGGTGCCTATAGCATTCCCGGTACGATCTCCGGCTATCCTGTGCAGGGCAAGACGATCAGCTTTCATACGCCGGGTTGGACGCTCTACGTCCACAAAGTGACCGGGCAGAGCACGATCACGGTAAATGCTACCGGCCATATCGATGAGCTTCGGCTTTACCCGGCTACGGCCCAGATGACCACTTATACGTATGATCCCCTGGTGGGCATGACCAGCCAAATGGACGCAGGCAGCCGGGCGACCTACTACGAATACGACGGCCTTGCCCGGCTTAAACGGGTCCGCGATCAGGATTACAATCTCCTGAAGACCATCGAATATGCCTATCAGGCGCCTGCGGGCTGCGGCAGTGGCTGCTACAGCATTGCGATGCAGACCTTTGCGGGGACCAATACCCTGAGCTATCCCGTGGGTGTCTTTGATATCAACGGTAAACTACTGGGTAATGCGATCAATGCCGCGGGGTACGTGAGCACTTGGAATAATGACACCGCTGACGCGCGGGTGGGGACATTGTCGCCAGGCAAGGACTCCATGCATTTCAATATTGCCTTGAATGCCGGGCAGACCCTGCCGGCGAGTGTAACGGGTCTGCGGTACTACCAGATGGATCTGGCCTGGAATGTATTCGACGCCGTAAGACAGATCAATGGAGCCTATATAGACTTTGGGGACGGTACGGGAATTCGGATGCGATCTCCTGAATCAGACACGCCCGCGATCCATCCGCCGAACACCGTCTACATCCCTTACATCGAACACGTGTATCATTTCCAGCTGGCTTATTATTATCCTCACTACTATTCGGATACGAGCTTAAAAACCATCACCTGCTATCACAATGACACCACGGAGAACAGTGACTTTGACAATTGGTATAATCCAGCGACAAGCCTTACCCGCCTGCGCAATTTGCGGGGGTATTTGCCGCAGCATACCAACGAGATCGGCGGGTCCTGCTACCAGCAAGCCAGCATGACCAATCTGCAGGGTATCCTTAACTGGAACACCATCAGCTCCGTACAGTATTTTCGGATGAACAACGGGGATGGCGCCAACCCCTGCCTGAACATCAGCTATCCACAGGATTTCATGGCTGGCAACAAGGGGCTTACCTCTATCTACACATGGTATACGGGAGCAACGGCTTACGGCGTGGGCGATCCCAGCTTCAAGCTTAGCCGGCTGAAAAGCGATTGGAACACTTATTTCCTGCAACTGCAGCAGATGTGGATCGCGGAGCGCGATTGGAATCGGGAGGATCTGTCGCATCTGACACAGCTGAATACGTTTGCGCTGATCGCATCCGATGCCGACGGCGGCAACGAACCGGGCGGACCATATACGCCGCTCGACAGCACCGAGATCGACAACATCATTAACCAGATCTCTATGGGAGCCGGACAATCGGTGCACAACGGACTCATCAGGTTAGTAACCGGGGGAAGCGGACGAACATCGGCCAGCCAGCCAGCCGTAAACCAGCTGAACGGTATGGGCTGGACCATCTATATCGACGGCGTATTGCAGGTCAATCATTAATTATAAAAGCGATAAATCAGAAATATGAAAAGACTTTTATCACTGCTGCTGTTCCTTGCTGTTGCAGGTGTCAACAGGTCGATGGCACAGATCGCCAGCTTTAGTTTTGGGGGGCCTGACTCCGCGGCGGGTTGGAAAAATGTTCCCGGAGATCCCGCTCTCGGGGTGCAGACGGCAATGGCGGGTGGGATTACGTTGAGTTCGGTGGGCACAGGCAACTGGTCACCCAACACCCAGGGCAACTGTGCATATAATTATGGCGGCGCCTCCGGTGGCAGCTATTTCCCTGCGGTAGTCATGGCCAATAGCTGGATCCAATACAATGGCTCGGGTCTCAACCTGGCGTTATACAATGTCGGGTCTCCCCAGATCGAGCTCACGGGGTTGAACCCCGACAGTACTTATATCCTGCGGATGACCGGAAGCACTATTTACAACTATGCCAGCATTACGCAGTACACAGTGGCAGGTCTAACTGTCTCGGGTAGCCAGCAATTAAATCCTTACAACAATACAACCCAGGGGGTGACTTTCCGGGGGGTGCGGCCGGATACCAGTGGTATGATCCGCATCTATGTCAATGCCGCTGCGGGAAATGTCTTCGCCTGGATCTGCGGGTTGCAGATCTTTGCCGGCTCGGCCAACGTCGGCACGCCGGTTGTCGCCATGACGGCGCCCACTAATGGCACCATACAGTCCGAGGGCGGCAATTTCATCATCACGGCTACGGCTTCGGAAACTGGCAGCACGATCTCCAAGGTGGAGTTCTATGCCGATACGACCAAGATCGGGGAAGCCGATGCCGCCCCCTATACGATGACCTGGGTTGATCCTGATCCCGGCAGCTACCAGCTAACGGCCAAGGCGACCGACGCTGTCGGGACCATCGCCACGGCTTCGGTGAACGTAGGCGTCCAGTCGCTGAATTACTTCTGGTCGACTACGGGGAATATCGCCACGGGCGGTGACAGCAATTTTATCGGTACGGTGGACAGCAACCGACTGTCTTTCCGGACCAAAGATCTCGACCGGATGACTATTTCGGCGATCGGCAATGTTGGTATTGGAACGGACTCGCCCACGGCGCAGCTGCATACGACGGGTTCGGTACGCCTGGCTGGCGTGACATCCGACAGCACGAAGACCCGGGTACTGGTCAGCGACACCAGCGGCAATCTCTACTACCGCAGTGCATCCAGCCTTACCGGTCACTGGCAATATGCTAACGGTACCGTCTATGACTCGGTGGACAATATCGCGATCGGAACGAGCAATCCCTATAACTACAAACTTGCCGTGAATGGAACGGCCATCTTTACCAAGGCCAAAGTCAAGACGGCGGGGACCTGGCCGGATTATGTCTTCGATGCGGGGTACCGGTTGCCGGGCCTTACAGACCTGGAATTGTATTTACGCGCGCATCACCATCTGCCGGATATCCCGGCGCAGGGGCAGGTGGAGCAGGACGGGATCGATCTGTCCGAACATGCGGCAGCGCTACTGAAGAAAGTGGAGGAGCTGACGCTCTATGCGATCCAGCAGGATAAACAGCTGAAAGAACAGAATGTCCGGCTGGAAGCCCAGCAAAAAGAGATTGATGAGCTGAAGGCGTTGATCAAGGATAAAAAGAATTAAACCCCAACCCAGTAGTCTATGCACTACAAGCTGATGAAAAACAAGCTAGCGGCCGTGCTGTGCGGGCTGATCCTCACCGGAACGGCTGTGGCCCAGTCTTCGAATAAGCCGGGAACCCAAACGCAGGTGAATCCGATATCCGGATCGCAGGTGGCGCCCGCACCGTCGACCTATATCATAAATGGTCAGAGTCCATTGATCAATTATGTGCGGGAACGGGACGGCATGGGCCGGATCACCGACACGGTGCAGTTCGCGGCGGCGGGGTATGGTGACGTACAAGAGAAGACGCATTATTTTGACGGACTGGGGCGGCCATTGCAGACGGTACAGCGACAGTATTCCCCGGGCAGCAATCCGGTAGACATGGTAGCGCCGGTGGTTTATGACCCATTTGGGCGCGAGGTGTACAAATACCTGCCCTATGCCGCCGGTAGCGGAAATACCACGGATGGAGGACTCAAGCAGGACCCGTTTACCGATCAGCAGAATTTCTATCAGAATATCTACCCCGCGCAACAGCCGGCCTATGCGGGGGAGCAGGTCTATTATGGACAGACGAACTTTGAAGCCTCGCCGCTCAATCGGGTATTGCAGACCATGGCTCCGGGCAATAGTTGGGCGGGTAGTGGGGTGGGCGTTTCGCAGCAGTACCTGGTCAATACGACGGCCGACAGCGTGGTCATCTGGTATGTTGGTAATGATACATTGACCTATCAGAACAATGATATTACGACCAATATCCCGACCAGTCCGGGCTATTACGGTCCAGGCCAGCTCTATAAGAATGTGACGGTTGATGAGGCGAATCATGCCGTGGTGGAATACAAGGACAAGGACGGGCTGGTCATTTTGAAAAAAGTACAGGTGTCGACGGTGGCGCCGGACCTATCAGGCTATAATGGTTGGCTAAGCACCTATTACATTTATGACAACCTGAACCAGCTGCGTTTCGTGCTCTCGCCGAAGGCGACGAACATTATCTACAGCAATGGATGGAACATTGCTACCGACACCACGACGATCAGCCAGCTTTGTTTTCGGTATGAATACGACGGCCGGCAGCGGATGATTGCCAAGAAGGTGCCGGGAGCGGGGTGGGCCTATATGGTCTACGACATGCGGGACCGGCTGGTGTTCTCGCAGGATGCCAATATGCGGAGCCGGACCCAATGGATGGCAACGCTTTATGATGGCGAGAACCGTTCGACGGCTACCGGCATGATCACCTATACCGGTATGCCTGATCAGCTGCAGCAATACGTGACGGCCAATACGGGGCAGGGTACTGTCAGTATGCTGCCCGTGAGCGGCACCTCGCCGGGCGCGGTGACCCTGGTGCCCAATGGGCTGGACCTGAATCAGCCAAATGAGAACGGCGATAACAAGGCGGTGGACTCGATCGTCTGGGACAATGGCTTCACGACGCCCGATACGGTGAACTTCACCGCCGAGATCGTTCCGGCCGGAACGCGCGATTCCATCGGCGGGTCATCGAACCTCTTTACCAACAATGTCAACGTGGTCGACAATGCTTTGCCCCCCGGTAACAATTTTATCGGGTTGACGATGACCTTCTATGACGATTACAGCAATACCACTAAGGCTTTTAGTGCGGTTTATAACAGCAACCTCGATGCCGGGACGAACCAGCATGCCGAACCGTACCCGGCGGTGAGCGATGTGCAGCAGATGCAAACCATTGGGCTCGTAACCAGCACGAAGGTGCGGGTGCTCGAGAACCCCAATGACCTGACACAAGGCAACTGGCTGGAGACGACGAGCTTTTATGATGACCGGGCGCGGGCAGTACAAACGCAAAGCGACAACTACAAAGGCGGGCAGGATACGGCGCTGACCTTGCACAATTTCACCAACCAGGTGATCACGACTTATCTGGCGCATTCCGACCC
>Ga0210396_10002312_pt1 | contig 19571 bp, 15 predicted proteins | sample IncBWH17OmetaG_FD_155466 | JGI IMG/M metagenome (GOLD analysis project Ga0210396, IMG submission 155466) | Forest soil microbial communities from Barre Woods Harvard Forest LTER site, Petersham, Massachusetts, United States - Inc-BW-H-17-O ... | reverse complement strand
CTGACCAAGGGCTGACGAAAGCGGCAAACGATGAAATCGCACGACAAACTCCTGCAGGAAGCTCGGCTGGCGCGCGTGCGATTGCAGACGCGCCGGCACTTCCTGCGGCAGTCGCAGATCGGCCTGGGAGCGCTCGCCCTGTCGAACCTGCTGGGCAACGCGCGACCGGCGCGCGCGTCCGCCACGGGAGCGACCGACAATGCGCTGGCGCTGCGCCCACCCGTGAAGGCGGCTAAGGCGCGGGCCGTCATTTATCTGCACATGTCGGGTTCGCCGCCGCAGCAGGACCTCTTCGACTACAAACCCAAGCTCGTTCAGTACAACATGCAGCCCTGCCCGGACGAGCTCATGAAGGGGCAGCGGTTCCCGTTCATCAAGGGACATCCGAACCTGCTGGGAACGCCCTACCATTTTCGGCCGTACGGCCAGTGTGGCACCGTGATGAGCGAGCTGTTGCCCCACATCGCCGGCCAGGTCGACGACATCGCCCTCATCCGTTCGATGTGGACCGATCAGTTCAATCACGCGCCGGCCGAGCTGCTGTTGCACACCGGTTCGCCGCGGTTCGGCAGCGCGTCGATGGGCTCCTGGGTCACCTACGGACTCGGATCCGAGAACCAGGACTTGCCCGGTTTCGTGGTGCTGGTCAGTGGCGACAGCGACCCGAGCGCAGGCAAGAGCGTGTGGGGAAGCGGATTCTTGCCGTCGGTCTTTCAGGGCGTGCAGTGCCGCACCGCGGGCGAACCGATCCTGTACGTCAGCGATCCGCCCGGCATGACGCGCGACGTCCGCCGCCGCAGTCTCGACGCACTCGGCAAGCTCAACCGGCTCGAGCTGGCCGAGTTCGGCGATCCCGAAACGCTCACGCGAATCAGCCAGTACGAGCTGGCCTACCGCATGCAGATCTCCGTTCCCAACGTGATGGACATCTCCCGCGAGCCGGCCCACGTCCACGAAGCCTACGGCACGAAGCCCGGCGTCACGGCCTTCGCTAACAACTGTCTCCTGGCGCGACGGCTCGTCGAGCGCGGCGTGCGCTACGTGCAGCTCTTCGATTGGGGCTGGGACATGCATGGCACGGCCCGCGACAACGACCTGATCACCGGGCTGCCCAAGAAGTGCGGCGAAGTCGATCGGCCGATCGCCGCGCTGTTGCGGGATCTCAAATCGAGCGGCCTGTTGGATGAGACGATCGTGATCTGGAGCGGCGAGTTCGGCCGCACCTCGATGAACGAAGCTCGCGGCGGCTCGAAGCTCTTGGGCCGCGACCATCACCCGCACTGCTTCTCGATGTGGCTGGCCGGCGGCGGCGTCAAAGGAGGCACGGCGCTCGGGGAGACCGACGACCTGGGCTACTTCATCGTGAAGGACAAGGTCACCGTCCATGATCTGCAGGCCACCGTGCTGCGTCTGTTGGGTCTCGACGCTCATCACCTGACGTTCCCGTTCCAGGGCCTCGACCAGCGGCTGATCGGCCCGACAAACGAGGCCAAGATCATCCAGCCGATCTTGAGCTAGCGATCTGGTCCCTCGATCGAGCGGTTTGACATCGTCTTTCGTCGACGGGTACGATCCGCGCGCAGTCCTTTACAGCTGCTCGGCCAACGCAATCGATCCATTTCAAGGAGGCAAATCGATGAGGCGGTCCATCCAGCTAGCTTTGGTCGCGGCAATCAGCACGCTGACGGGCACGTGGCTCTGGGCTCAGACGCCAACCAAGGCGCCCCTTGATGCCCAACTCAGCACCCCCTTTGATGCGCCAGCTGATGTCAAAACGCCCGTCCCGGAAGGTGCAAAGGCGCCGGGAGGACCAGCCGCCAAACCGGCGGAATTCGCATCCAGCCCGCCGCTCCCAACCACGACGGTCGAGGCGATCAATTTACGCAATCAGTTCATCGAGCTGTCGAAGAAAAAGGCGCTCTTGATGAAGGAGCCGGAGATCAAGCGCGAAATTCAATTGCTTGAGCGACAGATCCCGGAACTCGAAGCCTGGGCCAAGGCCGATGAAGCTGCCCGGCTATTGCACGAAGTGATCGACAAACACCCGAACACCCAAGCCGCCAAGTCAGCGCAGGAGGCCATCCAACTGATCGAAGGACACGGCCGTCTTGTCCCTGTGCGCGAAGAATTTCGTATACCTGACCGAGGAAGGGCGACCGACAAACAATTCCGTCGCGATAACTTTGAGCTGCAGCCCGTTCAGCCTCAGCCCGTTCAGCCCCAGCCGGAAACGAACAACTTCTCGTCCTAATCCGCCGGTGGCATAAACAACCCGGGCGACCACTCCTAATCCGCCGGTGGCCTAAACAACCCGGGCGACCACCAGCGTGCGGTCGTCACGGGGCGCGGCTCCGTCCGTGTGCGATTCGACGTGCTTGAGCACGCGATCGACGATCTCGGCTGGCTCCGCTCCGCAGGCGGCAAGCGCCTTGTCCAAGCGATCGGTGCCGAAGAGTTCGCCGGTGGGGCTGGCGGCTTCGGTGATGCCGTCGGTGTAGAAGACGATCTGGTCGCCGGGCTGGAGTTGCTCGGTGTGTGAGACGAATCCCGGGTCTTCAAGCACGCCGAGCGGAACCTGCTGGGCTCCGTCGAGGGCCAGCACCGTCTGATCGCCGCAACGTCGCATCCGCGGCGGATTGTGGCCGGCCGACGAGTAGGTCAGCCGTCGCGTCTTTGGATCGTAGATGCCGTAAAACGCCGTCACGAACGTGCCGTTGACGCCCACGTAGTGGTCCAGCAGTTTGCGATTGAGAAACGAAAGCAGCTCGCTCGGCGGCGCCGGATCGTTCGGATAGTTGTGCACGATGCTGTGCATCACGGCCATCATCACGGCGGCCGGCGTTCCGTGTCCGCTAACGTCGGCAATCAGGATGCCCAACAGGCCCTGACCAAGCGGGATGAAATCGTAATAGTCGCCGCCGGCTCGCCGCGCAGTCTCGTAGTTGGCCGCCAGGTGCAGCGACGGGATGTCGGGCAGTTTCGACGGCAGCAGCGAGCGTTGAATGGCAGCAACCGCTTTCATTTCGCGGTCGATTTCTTCGTAGGCGGTTTTGACCTTGTCGGCCAGCACCAGCGAGTTGGTGGCCCGGCCGAACAGGTTTGCCGTCCAAACGTGCTCGGGAAGGAGCTCGGGATCGAATGTGCCCGACTCGCGACGGAGATGGACGACCATGTTGAGGGCCACGCCCTGATCCAGCAGCGGAATGGCGACCAGTGACGAAAACCCCTCGAGGTAGCGGGCTGCCGGATCGTCCGGTGACACGGAAAAATCCTCGATGATCCGCGGCTCGTCGCCGTAAATCAGCTCGCTCAAGATGCCGCCGTTGATGATCGGCAGCTTGTCCGGCTCCTTCCAGGGATTGACCGTTTCTTCCCAGGCGGTCGAGCGAGTGATCTTCACCTGGGGCGGCCGCAAGTCGCGGCGGCTCAGCGAGATCGACCGATCGATCCGCCGGAATCGCTTCATCCGGGCCGCATATTGCTGCACCATCAATTGCGGATCGGTCTGCTTGCTCATCTCGCGCATCATTTCCATGACCGCGCTGAGCCGCTCTTCCCAGTTCAAATCGGGCGCCGCCAGGTTTTCGACTCGCATCGGACTCTCCGCGAGAGCTTGGATGACTGATGATCGACCGTCAGTTATCAGCTATCAGTTTGCCAATGGACAGCGGCTTACCGCCAGTGTCGCCAATGTTTCGCTCAGGATTCGGTGTAACGCGGGGACACCGCGATTCTTTCCATCCGTTCGTTGCGAATGATGGTGAGTTCCAGCGCCGCGGTTGCGGCACTTGGTTCCGTCGCCGGACTTGCTTGGCCGCTCGACGCCAGCCGGCCCGATAGTACGCGGTGCAAATCGTCGACGTCGGCGATGATCCGGTCGTTGGCCGCCACGATCACGTCGTGCGCCCGCAGCCCGGCCAGATCGGACGGTCCCTTGGGCAGCACTTCGATGACTTCGACGGCCGTGTCGGACAGCAAGTCGTGTTCGCGAACGAGCCGCCGGGCCAATTGGGCCGCCGTCACCGTAATTCCGAGCGACAGGCGTCGCACGCGGCCGTGTGCGGCTAATTCCCCCACGATCCACGCTGCCGTGCTCGACGGGATGGCAAAGCCGAGCCCCTGGGCCATGGCAATCACGGCGGTGTTGATGCCCACGACGCGGCCGCGGGAATCAACCAGCGGGCCGCCCGAGTTGCCGGGGTTGAGCGGGGCCGTGTGCTGCACGACGTTTTCGATCAGTCGGCCGAATTCGCTCCGCATGGCCCGTCCCAGGGCGCTCACCACGCCAGTCGAGACGGTCGAGCGAAATCCGAACGGGTTGCCCATGGCGATCACCAGCTGGCCGACCTGCAGGGCCTGCGAATCGCCGAAAGTCGCGTAGGGCAAATCGCGGGCGGCCAGCCGCAACAGCGCCAGATCGGTCGACGGATCGTCCCCGACGAGGTCGGCCGCGATTTTGTCCCCCTCTTCAGTCGTGGCTGTGAATGAATCGCGTCCGTGGACGACGTGGCTGTTGGTGACGGCGTAGCCGTCCGGCGTGACGAGAAAGCCCGAGCCCATTCCGCCCCGCTGATCGCCGCGGGCCGCGACGGCGATCACCGCCGGCCCCGCGTTCTGGGCCACGTTGATGACCGCTTGCGAATAGGCGTCGAGCAAATCGGCGTCGCGCGTGGCTTCGGCTGGCGACGAGACTTTCGTCGGCGGCGGATTTTGACCCGAGTCGCTGCCCGCCGTCTCACCCGACGTGGCAAGCAGCGAGAAGATTCGATTGTGCGTCACGGCAAGTTCCTTTCCTCGCATCGGCGAATGTCGGCGGAATTGTAGGCGCGACACACAAACCGTTAACGAGGATCAGACGCACAGTGGCGGCCGTCGGCGAGCCCGAGCGCAAGTTTCTGCGCAGCCGCCAGTTGCATCCATTTATCAACGCCAACGTGCTGCGGCAGGCGAAACGGGCCAACTGGACACTCCTTGGACTGTGCGCCGGGCCGTTCTGGCCGCAGACGGGAGTGGCCGGGACTCAGTCCCGGACTGAACAAATGCCGGCTATAATGCCGCCATCCGTCCGTTCGCCCGGCCCCCTTTCGGCTGGCCCTGTTCTGCCTCAAACGACGCCCTGCCACAACCCGAGGAGCAAGCGATGAAGAAGGCCCTGGCCCTGTTGTCGGCGTTCGCGTGCGTGACGGCGTTTGCCGTCGTCGCCCGCGCCGGCGAAACAAAGTCCGAGCACAAAGCCGTCACCAATCCCGAAACGGTCGTTTACGACGCGGAATCGGCGTTCGAGTTTCTCAAGTCGATGACCGGCACCTGGCAGCGGACGGGCGGCAGTCACGACTATGGCGCCAAGTCACCCCAGAGCACGTTCCGCGTCTCGGGCGCCGGCAGCTCGGTCGTCGAGACGATCTTCCCGAACGATCCGAGCGAGATGATCAGCGTTTATCACATGGACGGCAACGATCTGTTGCTCACACACTATTGCGCGCTGCACAACGCCCCGGTGATGAAGTTCCAGAAGACGAACACGCCCGGAGAAATCAAGTTCGTGTTCAAAGGGGGCACCAACTTTGACCCCAAGGTCGACATGCACGTGCACGAAGGCTACTTCAAGGTCACCAACGATAAAATCATCCGGGCCACCTTCGTGGTCTACAACGACGGCAAGCCGGGACAGGCGATGACCGCCACACTGACCCGCAAGGACGCCAAGTAAGGCGGCCTCGGCCCGAGGCGCACGCAGCGAATCTTCAAACGAGCCAAGTCCTGACGCCGTCTGTTTGCTGCCGTCGTCCGTTGGTTGCTGTCGCCGCTGATTAGAACCGCACTTCCATTCCCAGGTTGAGGCCCTGCGCCCAGAAGGTCGACTGGTTGGCGGTGTAGGACGGCCGGGACGGATCGATGGCCGGGGCGGTGATCGGCGGATTGGCCTGTTGCACGAGGGCCGTGCGGAACAGGTTCTGGCCGCCATCGATCTGATTGCCCGGGCGGGCCACGTCGCTGATGTAGAGGAAGTCGTAGCCGACCAGGATGCGGGCCCACGTGTTGATCGCGTAGCCGACCGTCAGGTCGACTTCCGGCAACACGGCGAAGTGATCCGAGCTGAAGCCGCCCAAGTTGCTCGTCTGGGTCAACGCGCCGCCGGCATAGTTGACCGGCGCCGCGGCGATCGGGTTGGCCAGGTTAGTCTGCGTTCCGCCGTTGATGTCGGTGCGTTCCACCGTGTCACCCAGCGCGAGCTTGAAGTCGGCCCGATAGTAGAACCCGCCGCGCCAGCCGCCGTGGCCGTCGTCCGGCGAAGTCTCGAAGCGGATACCGAGCAAACCGCCGTAGAAGTTGTTGCTCGAGCTGAAGGTGTCGAACGTGTTGAACACCACGTTGGACTGCGATTGGGCCGTCGTCTGGTTTGCCGACGTGTAGTCCAGGTCCTCATAGAGAGAGAACCAGCGGAAGCCGAACATCGCGTCGACGCGGAAGTGATTGGCTTGCGTCAGGTTGAACAGCCCGTAGCTGTCGGCCCCCTGCGTGCGGCTCACCATGTTGAGCGAGTCGTGCGTAATGAGGTTCCCATTCAATCCGCCCGGCACCGCGAACAGCGTGGCGAGCGCGGGCAACATGGCGGCCGGTCCCGGCGTGCCGCCATGGAAGGCCCCCGTCACGTCGAAGAACGGAGTCTGCAAGGTCGGTGCGGCGGCTCCGCCCAGCGTAAGTGCAGTCTGCGTTTCGCTGGCCGTCCCCAGGTAGAAATAGGTGCCTTCCATCCCGACGGTGTGCCCTTCGTCGAACCAGAAGCCGACCGTGCCTTTGACGCCTTGTCGCGTTCCCAGGTCGACGTCGTTGCCGCCGATGGCGACCGACGTGCCGGCTCCGCCAATGGCACCGGGCATCGGGGTGCCGCCGGTCGGAGTGCCCGGGGCGACGCTGGTCGCCAGCGGGGTCGTCTCCGGGCTGGACTTCGTCCACCAGAGCAAGTACTCGGCCCGCGCCCACACGCGATCGCAATCGCTCGGCGCGCAGTTGTTGCAGCTGCCGTCGAGCGAATAGCCCTGGCCCGGCGGCGCGCTGTACACGGGGCCGGACATTGGTCCCATGATCGGTTGTTCCAAGGAGACGGGGCCGGTCGTGACGGTGGGGGGAGCCGGCGCTGCGGGTCCCATCACCGGCATTTGGTTGAGCGGCACTTGGGCCAGCGCCGAGCTAGCGCCAGCGAAGACAATGGCAACGGAGGCGAGCAATCCTTTGCTCATCGGCCTTCCCTTCAATTCCTGATTTTGTTGGCCCGTCCGGTCTCGAAGCTGCGTCGACTGGTCCCCGCGACGAAAACTCGGCCGGCCGAACCGGCCCCGGCGGCTCTAACGCGTCCTTGCGTTCCGCCGCCGCCAACTTTCCGCATCGCGGCCCAACGACGTCCCTTTTTGGCAGATGTCAGCCATCGGGTTCTATCGACGTGCCCTAGGCCGGGCAGTGAAAGCAACTTAAGTCAGTTGTTAAACTCTCCTAGATTACGCGGTTTGACGGCCTGTAAGGAAATTGTCGAATCTGCGGCAAACCCCGAAGTGAACGGAATTTCTGACTTTACGCGACGTAAGGCCTCGAAGCGTCGGCCGGTTGAACCCCTCCTTCGCGCGCTGTAAGTTGAGCATCGCGCTTCCTCTTTTGACCGACAACCCAGAGATCTCGCCCCCGAGATTATCCACAGAGATCCCACCATGAAGTCTTTCCGCATTGCCTCGCTGTGCGTTGCGCTGGCTACGCTCTGCCTGTCCGCCGTTGCCCGCGCCGCCGATGAACCGGCGAAGCCGTTGCGGGCGCTGTTCGTGCTGGGCGGCTGCTGCCACGACTACGCACATCAAAAGGACATTCTCACCAAGGGCATCGGCGAGCGGGCCCGCGTCGAGTTCGTCGTGGCCTACGATCCCAGCACGACGACCACGCATCTCAATCCGGTTTATGAAAATCCGGATTGGGCCTCCGGCTTCGACGTTGTGATCCACGACGAGTGCACGTCCGACGTGAAAGACCTGGCGATGATCGACCGCATCCTGGCACCGCATCGCCACGGACTGCCGGGGGTCGTCCTGCATTGCGGCATGCATTGCTACCGCAGCGAGGGCTGGCCCAAGGCGATCATTCCCTGGTTCGAATTCACCGGCCTGCAGACGACCGCGCACGCGGCCCAAGAGCCGATCGCCGTCACGTTCCTCCCCGGCGACAGTCCCATCACGCACGGGCTGGCAAACTGGACCACGATTCGCGAGGAACTCTACAACAACTACGCCGGCAAACTGCTCGACACGGCCACGCCGCTGGCCCGCGGCAAACAAACGGTCCGCGACCGCCGGCAGCGCAAGATCACCTCCGACAACGTCGTCGTCTGGACCAACAACTATCACGGCACCAAAGTCTTCGCGACGACGCTGGGCCACAACAACGAAACCGTCTCCGACCCCCGCTACCTCGACCTGGTCACCCGCGGCCTGCTCTGGTCCTGCGGCAAGTTGAACCCGCAGTATCTGAAGTGAGCGCGTCCGGACCGGATCGGGGACCGGACCAGAGTTCACGACAAAAGACACGAAGGGATGACCCGAAAAAGGGGGGGCCGCGCCGGTCTCCGTGCAAACTCGTCAAAATCAAAGTGTCCGGACCGGATTCAGGTTTCGTCGTAACTTTCATTTCACGGTGTGCTTAACTCCGGTCTCTTTTGCTCTCGTGGAAATGGACCAGACGGGACCGGACCGGATTTTTCACCACCAAGACACCAAGGCACAAAGGAAGAACCACAAAGAGCACTTTGCTGCTCTCAAACTCTTGCTTCTCTTCTTTGTGGCTTCGTGTCTTTGTGGTGAAAGAAATCTCCCTGCCCGTCGCGGTCCGCTTGGTCCCCTTTCAGTTGAGAGTGTCCGGACCGGATTCAGGTTTCGTCGTAAGACTCGTCTCACATTTTGCTTAACTCCGGTCTCATTCGCTCAATCGAAAACAGACCGGACCGGATTTCACCTTTCCGCGCCTCGGTCCGGACGGCGCCAATCGCGCGTGAGTTGCTCGAGCTCGCGCAGCACTTGTTTGGCTTTGCGAGCGCGCTCTTGCCGCCAATTGGCGGTTTCTTTCCCCGCGCTGCGGTCGGACAAGAAGGCCCACTCCGGGTTGGGCCGCGTGTGGTTGGCTCGCGCCTCGAGCCAGGCGGTCGCAAAGTCCTGATAGGTCGGTGCGATTCCCTGGCTCCAGAATTCCCGCGCCAGAATCCGCGCCAGCGCCCCGTGGCGGAACTTGCCTCCGGTGAGACGCGACAGCAACTCGACCAGGGCCGTCCGCCGCGGATCGTACTGCGGGTAATAGAGCCGATCGGTTGCGTTGAGCTTCTTCGCCGGCGGCTCAAAGCAGACGACGCGAGCCGGAAAACAAGTCGCCGCAGGCACGCTTCCCGTCTGCAGAAACCGGCGGATCCGCTCGAGAATCACGCCTTTCCGATCATCCTCGCGCGTCTTCTGTCGCTCTGCGCCCGGCGTCTCGATCCAGATCGAATAAGGAATGCCCTGCGCCCGACAAAAAGCCTTGATCTCTCCCAAGTTGAGATAGTTCAAATCGGGCAGGGGCGTGCCCCTGCACCCGGGGCGGCCTGGATCGGATTGCGGCCCGGGCTTCTGCCCGCGGGATGCGTTTGGGCGAAGCTGCGGCGTCTGCTGGGTAACTGGCCGGGATTTTGGTCGTGCAGTCATTTCAATGGAAAGTGTCCGGACCGGGTAGTGGCTCCGTTTGCCGAGCGAATTTTCTGGCACGGCTCGCAATTTGCGTAGCAACAGAAAATGGCTTGACCTCAAGAACGGCGACCGTAGGATTGCTGATGTACAGACGAGCGCCAAGCTGGCGAATGTGGGCAAAGCGGGACGGTTTTTGCTTGACCGCTGAGACGCGGTTCGACAGAGTCGTCATTGACCGCGGCGTGCCAAGAGGGGTACTTTTTGCGCCCCTCCCTCCATCTCATCACGCCTTGTCGCTCACTCGTGTCTGATTTCCGTGGAGATCGTGCGCAACGATGGCGAAGAAAAAACGAAATGGCTCTGCTAAGAAGCCGTCTAATAACGCGGCGCCCGGTCCGGCGCGGCTCGCAAAGCAGGTCGCCATCAAGTACTCGACTCCGGAGGGGCAAACCGCGATCTTCTCCAACCTCTTCGCGGTCCAAGATGACGGCGCAGAATTTCGCCTCCTCTTCTTCCAGTCTCAGCAACCGCTAATCCCTCCGACCGATTCGGACGCCGTGGAACGGTTTAACGCGATTGATCACGTCAAGGCGCAATGTGTTGCCCAGGTCGCCATCTCGACAAGCAGGATAGCAGACGTCATTCGCGTCCTGAGCGAAAACTACGCTTCGCACATAGCCCGTCAACAAGCCCAATTATCCGAAACGGCTAAGCAATGAGCAGGATCGCAGCACAGGGGACGATCCGCGTTGAGGCAAATATCACAACGGCGACGACGACGACTACGACGACGTCGAACCCGGCGGCCATGACCACAACTCCGGCCCCGTCCGCCGTTAGCGCTTCCAACCGGATGCAGTTTATGCAAAATGTCAGCGTTTCCGTTGTGAAGCCGAAGCGGCTCACAATGAAGTCGCTGACCGCAGACATCGTCGCAGGTGCAATTGTCGAGTTCTGCGCGGACCACGGCGATGTAGTAACCAACCTGAGGCTTCAGAAGCTCCTGTACTACGCACAGGCGTGGTTCCTGGCATTCAACGGCAAAACGCTGTTCACTGATCCGATCGAGGCACACGAAAACGGCCCCGCAATCCCTTCGGTTCTTGCTCGATTCTCCACGTTTGGAACGGGACCGATCATGCAACCGCTAGGCTCTTGGGGTTATCCCAAGGCGCTGACAGAGCACATCGCCGAGTTGATGGAAGCGTACGGACATTTAAGCTCATATGACCTAGAGCGGCTTTCCCGAGAAGAGGAACCCTGGAGACAAGCACGGGCACACGCTTCTGTGGGATGCCAGTTTCCTCATGTCTCGACCGACATTATGCGAGACTTCTACAGACTTCGGCTCAATGCCCAAACAGCAAAGTAAGAAACCAAAGCAGATTCAGTCTGAGCTGCCCCAGCAGACCGGCCGCATTCCGCGGCAGGAAAGTACGCAGAATTTGCCGCCGCTCTTCTCTCTAGAGCACCTTCACCCGTCCTACAGCATCAACCTTTGCGAGAAGGATGACAAGGTCGCGTTTGCAGAGAGGATCTGCGAACTCGGCAAAATGACTTGGGCTTCCATACAGGCGTCTCATAAACATTCGTTTGGCTCAGAAATCATCAGGAATGTCAATCTGCCGAAGCCTGCTTGTATCGGAGACCGGGCAATCATTGCTTTTCGATATTCGGGCAAGAAGCCAATGGTCGGATTTCGGGATGGTCGCGTTCTGAACATCGTGTGGATTGAGCGGCAATTCGGCGATGTTTACGACCACGGGGGCAAGCACAACTGAGCGAACCGTTGCCGTGCCCCGCGTGTCATCCTAAGGCCATGTCCCCCGTGCAATTCATCAATTGGCCGTTCCTCTGAATGGAGAACGGCCCGCGTCTTGGTGGCGCAGCAGTCTTATAAGCTGCCGGAGGGGTCCGCGCGCACGCGGACGGGATCGTAACCCCTGATCTCCGCCTAGCGCGATTTCCTCGCGGCAGCCTTCAAGAGAACGTCCCTAGCCCAGGTTGACGTTTTCCCGCCGGCGGCATCGTCGAGCCTTTCGCGCTCTTCATCGGTAAGACGAATGCGCAGCTCGGCAGACCGCCTGTCTTCATCCGGTTTCGGCGGCCGGCCCCTGTCTCGTTTTTCTTCCATGAATTTATCGTAGCAACAAGAATTTGTGGTTTCAAGGCTTGAACCCATATTTATTGTTGCTACAATAAATGACGTGATGAAAACCCCGGAAGGCTTGGCGGCCGACCGGGGCGAACCAAAATCCGGCGAATCGCCAGACTTCGGCCTTAGCAACCACAAGTCTACCGCGATTCGCACCCGAGAACAGGGCGAATCAAATGGCCAACTTCCTGAGCAAGGAACGTCAGATCCAAGCGTTGCAGCTGCTCTGTGAGGGCAACAGCATTCGAAGCGTCGAGCGAGTCACGAAGATCAGCCGCAACGCGATCATGCGGCTTGTCGTGCGGTTTGGGAATCAATGCCGCGACTTCCTCGACGAAAGGCTGGTCAACCTCAGCCTTGAGCACGTCCAACTAGACGAGATTTGGACGTTCTGCCGGATCAAGGAAGGCCACGCCAAGAAACGGAATCTCGACACAGAACGATGCGGCGATCAGTACCTCTATACGGCCTTGGACACTCAAAGCAAGCTGCTCGTGACGTTCGCAGTCGGCAAGCGCACTTGGGAAACGACGAACGTGTTCATTGCCGACCTTCGCAAGCGGCTCGTCACGCCTCACACATTCGGCAGCGACCGCCCGCAGTTGAGCACGGACGGTTATCAGCCCTACCTGCCCGCGATCCGTCGGCACTTCAACGAAACCGTCCGGCACGGGGTTTTGATAAAGCACTATGCCGACAACACGGGCCGTTACGCTCCGCCGCGGTTGGCGGGGACCGAGCGGATAAACATAAACGGCATAGGCAACCTTCGCACGATTTGCACCAGCCACGTCGAGCGGAACAACCTCACGATTCGGACCTTCATGAAGCGCTTTACGCGCTTGGCCCTGGGCTTCTCAAAGAAGGTCGAGAACCTCGCAGCCGCGACGGCAATGCACTGCGCTGCGTACAATTTCGTGCGTGTCCACAAGACCCTGCGATGCACTCCGGCGATGGCTGCCGGACTCACGGATCGCTTGTGGGACTTTGGCGACCTCTTCGACGCGGTCGCGGAGCACGCGAAGAGAAAACGCCACAACGCTTGGATTGCCAAGCTGATCGATCAATTCAACGAGCGGCACCCCAGGGGTGGCTCCGTTTGAATTATTTCAATGAACGACATTACCTCCGGACCGGATTCAGACTTCGTCGTAACTTCAACCGAAGTTGCTACTTAACTCCGGTCTCTTTTGCTCACTCAGAAACTGACCGGACCTGGACCTCGGAGGCGCAAACCCCACGAGGCCAGGGGCAAGTCTTCCCGAGTCATTCTCGCTTGCAACAAGACGGATCAAGCCAGCCTAGCAGCCCGGCGGCCAGGCGGAGAAGCCCGTGTTTCTACGGGCGCAGAAACAACGTTCGAGATCGCGTTTCTGAACGAGTCTCCAGAGAGCCTTGCCTAGGGGCTCACAGGGGGGCAAACGTGGCCGCCGCCAACAGCGCCAGGGAGCTGAGCCAAGTGTAGAAGCCTAAGCCAAATGAGGCGATGGGTGTCGCACCGCCCAAACCGGAGCCGTTGGGTAACTCTCGCAGCAGCAAACTCGAAAGGGCAATGAGCAGAGCGGCGACGGCGATCCAGCGAGCGGGCTGCAGGTTCCCGGGCGAAAACAAGATCAACCCCGGAAGGAACAGCAGGTTGGCATACCAGCCAATTGCTCCAACAACAATTCCCAGACAACCATAGAGCAAGACTTCTCCGCCCGACGCGGCTGTTCCGCTATTGAACGCCCACATGCCACGAAAGTGAAACACGTCGAGGAAGATGGAAAGGCCGTAAAGCGCAACGATCAGGGTTGCCAAAGCCAACCGCACCAGCACCAACCGTCCATCGGCATCACGTTTGCCCATCTCTTCTTCTCTCATCCGAACCACTGCCAGATTGCCGGCAAACGGAATCCAGGAATTCGATCGCGTGCCACGGCTGAGACGCAGCGGTTGATTTACTTGATGTTTTCTTTGGGCACCCAACCCTCAAGGCCTCGTGCGGTGCGACACCACAACCAGCCGCTTTCCTCAAATTGCACGAGCAGCTGTTCCCCTTTGCTTACAGTCAGTTCCGTTGCGTTGTAGTCTCTCAGAAGTACACAGGTGTTTTCTTCAACCCTCACGTAATTCTCCGGCACCCATCCTTTTGTTCCGTCTTGGGCGGTGCACCACAACCATTCGGGCCATTGGTGTTTGTGCCTCTCAGAATTCAGCTTGTCGTCAGGGTCAAAATCGAGAGTGTCCCCGGCTCGGAGGATGAGAGGATTCGGATAAGCTGACGTGTAGGCCTTCACGACACTCACCGCGCGTGGACTCGACGATGACGAAGTGCCTTGCGGTGGTTGAGTCATTCGCCAATGTCTCTCCGAGCTACGAACGGCACATCGCGGGGCGTCGGTCGACGATTCGACAAAGGCACGAAGACACAAAGATTGGAGCAGGAAAAGATCTTGGACAGGAGGAAACAGAGGGAACAGAGAAATCAATCGATTCGAGTCTGTCTTACTCTGTTCACTCTGTTACCTCCTGTTCAATGTCTTCGTCTTCTTGGTGCCTTCGTGCTTTAGTGGTGAAAATCCAAAATTCCCGATCGTGAACACGACCAACGAGTTTCCGCCGCGTCCGGTCGTAGGCGCCCGTCGGGACGGTCAATTTCGGTCAACGTGCCTCGGTCTGGGGTTGGTCCGTCGCGCGCTGGAGCGTCAGGTCGACCTCGTGTTCGGGACCGAAGCGCCCATTTTGGGCCGCTTTCACCTCGACCGGTTGGCTAGTGGGCACGAAGCCCGGGAAGGCCACCGACAGTTGATATTTCCCCGGCTCGGCGGTGAACGCGGTTCGGCCGAATTGCGACGACTGAACCGGGACGTCCCCCTTGGGGCCGGTCAGCCGGATGCGGCAACCCGGCAGAGGCAGGCCGTCCGTCGTAAACGGACAGACGTGCAGAAATCCCCGGCCCGAGGCGTGCGACGACGGCGCGTCGGAAAGGGCGATCGTCTTTTTCTCTCCCGCTGCCAGGGTGACCTCGCCCAGCTTGTCCGCGGCGATCACTCCTTGTTGCGTGAAGTAGTAGTCGCCGGCCGGCAGACCGTCGAATTCAAACCGCTCCTCTGGCGTCAGACTTTTTGAGGCAAACAGGCGATTGTCCTTGCTGCGTAATTCAATGTACCTGCCGCTTTCCGGGCCTGACGGTTTGAGCGTCCCGCTGACCGCCGCCGTACCCTTTGGTACTTCGAGCGTGATCGTTTGCTCCTTTGGGCCCGTGATCTCGATCTCATGCCGGACGCCCAGGTTCGGGGATCGATAAAAAGTCAGGCGATACTTGCCGACCGGCACGTCCCGGAAGACGAAGGGATCGTTCTTGCCCTGGGGCGGCTCGGCATTGCGGGACGACCCGTGATAAAACCACACAGGATCGTACGGCCAGAGGATGAGATTCTCCCTCTGAGCGTTGCCGTCCCTGCCCGACTGCCCTTTGTCGTCCCTGCCTGACACATGAACGCGAAGCGTCACGGTCGTCAGATCGAGCGTGCCAAAAGCGTCGTTTGATGTTTGGACGACAAGCGGTTTGACGGGCGAGGTTCTTTGACGGTTGCCGGTGCCCGTCGTGTAGTAGAGCGTTCGCTCGCCGGGCGGGACGCCGCGAAAGACGAAGTTGCCGGCGTCATCGGTCATCGTGGCGGCCTCGAAAATGCCGTTGTTGGGTTCGTCGGCGAGGACCACTCGAGTATTCGCCACCGGTTTGCCGTTCAGGAGCAGGCGGCCGGTGACTTTTTTGATTCCGCCGAAGTCGACGCGGAGCGACTTGCCCGGAGCCGGGCGAACCGCCTGCCGGATGACGCCCTCCGCGGTCCAGCCATCGTGTCGAATGATGTAGACCAGGCTGTTGGGCAAGTGGGAGATTTCGTATTCGCCCGCTTCGTCGGAGATGGCGGTCGCGAATTCTCCGGTTCCCCGATAGTCGTTGAATTGTCGATCGAGAAACTGCAGCCGCACGCCGGGAGCCGGGCGACCCGATTGGTTGTAAACGCGGCCGCGGATAGTGCCGCCGTGCTTCAGGGTGATCCTGAGAGGCGCGGGCGTCGCGTCCGCCTTGAGCTCGATATCTTTCACTTCGGCGAAGACATAGTCGGGATGCAGCGCGCGAATCGTCTCCGTGCCGGGGCTGAGGTTCTCGAAGCGAAAACGGCCGTCAGTTGTTTGAGGGTTGGCGCCGGGAAGCACTTTGGCTGCCGAAGCAGGCAGCGGGCGGCCGTAGGTGGAACGGGCAAGGACCGTGGCGCCGTTGATCGGGCGCCCGGCTTCGTCCACCACGGTGCCCGACAGACTCAGCCCTTTCGCGAGCGTGACGCGAACTTCCTGCTTGGGATCGACCGCGGTGTTGGCCGGCGCACTCTTGGTGATCGCATATCCGTCGGCCGACGCTTCGACGACGTAAACTCCCGGCCCGGAGATTTCGACCGAAAACGCGCCGTGCGGGTCGGACACGCTGTGCCAGCTCGGATCCACCCAGTCGTTCCGGCCGCCTGATCCTTGCGTTCTTGTGACGCGGACGCGGAGGTTGGTGAGCGGTTTGTCGGGCTTTCCCGCCGACACTCGCCCTTTGAGCAGCACCGGCTCGCGGGCCGTGATCTCCAGGACGACGTCGTTCGTTCCGGTGGCAACCGCCGGAATTCGTTTCATGTCATATTCGCGGGAGTTGATCGTCAGTTCGTAGCGGCCGTCGGGGATCGGGCCGATGTTGAAGGTGGTGTCGTTCGGCTGGACATACTGCATCGAATTGCCAGGACGTCTGCCGGTCCCATTGGCACTGATCCAAAAGCCCTGCTCCTTGGGCCGGATTCCTTTGAAATGGATGCGACCGGAGATGGTGCCCGTCTTTCCGGGCGAGGGGAAGTTCGTCTTGAGGGCCAACGGCTCCTTGCGGTCGAAGAGATCGACGTCGCTCATCACGGGGGAGTTTTCCCAACTACTAGGACCGCGGGGAATCGAGACGCTGATCTTGTAGGCCCCGAGCCCGATGTGCGGCAGCGTGAATGAACCATCCGCGCGAATCGGGAGGCCCGACGGCGAAGACATATAGTCCCACCAACTGGGCAGAGCTTGGATGGTGCTTCCCACCGGGGGCTTGCCGTCACTGCAGATCACCGTTCCCTCGACCGCCTTGCCTTTGGTCAAGGTGATTTCGCGCTCGACGATCTTTTTGGTGTCGTCGAGCTTGATGTCGAGGGATCCGATCGCGTAGTCCTCGTGGTGGAAAGCGAAGCGAACGACCTGCGGCGAGGGGGCCATCCCGCCCACCGTGGCGGTTCCATCCTTGGCCGTCGAGTGCCATTTGCCGTCGTACCGCCCTGGTTTGTAGATCGACACCTTGGGGAGCGGATGCCCCTCTTCGTCGACGACCTTCAGCTTGAGCTGACACCCCGGCTTGAGGACAAAGTTCCGCGTCACCGTGTGCGGCGGATCGAGGGGAATCTCGAGGCGCTCGTCCTCGTAGTCCGAGAGACTGATGCAGCGGTTGCTGAAGATGCTCAGACGGTATGCGCCGGCATCGGGCACTCGGTCGAACGCGTACGAGCCGTCAGGCTTGGTCTTCGCCATGTAGACCCGGCCGCCCTGCTTCGGATAAATCTGCAGCTCCGCATCGGTCACGGGCGCGCCCGTCTCGTCGGTGATTCGCCCGGTGAGCGAGCTGGGCAGCAAGGGAGGCCGCGGCCGTCTGGCTCTGGGCTGCGGTTTCGATTTCGCCTTCGCGGCCGCAGGCGCGTCGACCTTGGGCGGATTGGCCGCCGGTGGGTCGGCGGCTGGCGCGAGATCGCAGTTTGGCAGCGGCGTCAGCACGAGCAGGCCGGCGCAGACGAAGGTGGCGCGGGCAAACATGGTACGCCACGAAAACGCGGATCGCGACGAGAGCATGGGCGGTCTCCTCACAGACGGCCAAACGCTTTCGCACGATTATACTGTAGGTGCCCGTCCTCGACGTGCCTGCACAGTAAAGAGCGCGACTTGAGTCGCGAGCTAGTGGTTCTTAGGAGCCGGATTCTTCAGGTATTGGGCAATTGGGATCGAGTGATAATGCCAGGTGAGCGGCGAGCTCTTGCCGTCAAGGGTCCGCGTCCTCAACTGGATCTCGGCGCGCGCCGCCCATTCGCGTTTCAAATGAAGATCCACTCGACGGTTTCCGTCCACGTTTCGCACCGCCAGCGGGATCGAGAGATCGACGAAGCCCGTCCCAGATTCGCCCGGGATCACCAGCTCCACGCCCGTGAGCGGCTTCAACCGTCCCTCGTCGGTAATCGTCAGATTGACCGTGACCCGGCCCGTGCCGTGCTCGATGCACGAGACCTCGTAGGCGAGTTTGAGTTGCTCTTTCGTTTGCCCCAACTTTTCGCCCAGCCCGTGGGCTGGGGCGGCTACGAAAAGTCCGAGAGCAAACACGAAGATGGTCACGCCGAGCCGACGCAGGGGCATAGGTCCGCTCCTTCACCGAGTGACGATCACCCGATTATAGACGCGCCCCTTCAGACTTACCCCGTCCGGGATTGGTTCCGCGCGCAACGTCTGGCGCAACCGCTCCCAGGTGCCCGGGCTCGGTGATGTGGCGGGCCGAAGCGGTTCGCGCGTCAGCTCCCCAGGTGGGCCGGCACGACGAGCACACTGATATGCGAGGGCTGCTCGGGCGTGTGGTACAAGCGCTCGGTCGCCTTTTTGTACTGCGACTCCTTCGCCGAATAGATATCGGTGAAGACCTGCGGGTTGCGATCGATCACGGGGAACCAGCTCGACTGCACCTGGATCATCAGGCGGTGGCCGGCGCGGAACGTGTGCAGCACGTCGTTGAGCGCGAACTTCACCGGCGTCGGTTTGTTCGGCTCGAAGGCTTGCGGTTTTTCGTAGCTGTCGCGGAACTTGCCGCGCATCACTTCGGCACGCAGCAGTTGCTCGTAACCGCCCATGCTGGCTCGCGTCGGGTTCGGATCCGGATTGGGGTAATCGTCGGGATAGACGTCGATCAGCTTCACGACATAGTCGGAGTCGGTGCCCGAGGTCGAGACGATCAGGTTCGCCTGGACGGGGCCGGCGATGGTCAGATCTTCTTCGAGCACGGGCGTCTTGTAGGTCAACACGTCGCTGCGACGCGACGCGAAGCGCTGGTCGGCCGTCATGTAGTCGCGGGCGATGGTGTCGGTGATCCGTTCGATGTAGGGAACCGGATGGGCCGGGTCGCTCACATATTCGTCGGACTCTTTGTCGGTGTTGTGCGGGCCGGCGGCGGGTGCCTTCTCCGTGAGCTTGCCCCCCTCCTGGAAGTAGAAGGACTTGGGCTTCACGCCCTTGGGCGGCCACGTGGCGTAGCCCCGCCACACGTTCGTCCCCGTTTCGAAAACGTAAGCTTCTGTCTTGTCCGGCTTCCCCTTGCCCTTGAGGTAGTACTCGAAGAAGGGGAACTCGATGTGCTCGGCGTAGTATTCGGCCGTTTTATCGTTGAAGGTGACGTCGCCCAGCTTGGAGCCGTCGCCGCGGGCCCAGCCGCCGTGAATCCACGGACCCATCACGAGCCGGTTGACGGTCTCGGGCGATTGGCGCTCGATGCTCTCATAGACCTGGATCGCGCCCCAAAGATCCTCGCAGTCGTACCAGCCGCCGACGGTGAGGACGGCCGGCTTGACATGCTTGAGGTGCGGTAGGATCGTGCGGGCCTTCCACCACTCGTCGTAGTTGGGGTGATCGACCAGGTCCTT
>Ga0210396_10002311_pt1 | contig 19574 bp, 15 predicted proteins | sample IncBWH17OmetaG_FD_155466 | JGI IMG/M metagenome (GOLD analysis project Ga0210396, IMG submission 155466) | Forest soil microbial communities from Barre Woods Harvard Forest LTER site, Petersham, Massachusetts, United States - Inc-BW-H-17-O ... | reverse complement strand
CCGGGCATACTATTCGCGCGTTCCATAGCTGCAAGCCTGATTACGCCAGCAACGCTCTACACCGCACTTACCCTCGTGGTCTTGATACGGAGGTCATGACTGGCGATGCTTTGACACACGTGTGGGAGGAAGCGCGATTTTCTTATCAGCGAGCACACGTTACGCCTTACATCTACGAGAATCCAGATCGTTTCGAAATTCTCGCCGTTAGAGGTAAGGCCGATCACAGCGATTACCGGTGGACGCTCGATACGCCGGAGGATCTGACTTTCATCCGTGCAATTTACGAACGCATGGACAACGACGACAGTTTTTCCTGGCGTGATGTGCTGGCGCTTTTGGAGCGTGAGCCTGAATTGATCGAATTAAACCGTGATGTAAGGCAGAAAGCGCTGCATTACGCGATCAAGCCGATTTTTTATCTGGGTTTTGAATGGCTTATCTGAAATTGGGAAAAAAAATCGTAGGCTCGGATAATCCCACATACTTTGTGGCTGATATTTCGGCGAATCATGATGGGGATCTGGAGCGCGCTAAACGGCTCATCAGACTCTGTGCCGAAGCGGGTGCGAATGCGGCGAAGTTCCAGAACTTCCGGGCGTCAAGAATCGTGAGCGAAAAAGGATTTCAAGCCTTGGGCCGTCAGATCTCGCATCAATCCCAATGGAAAAAATCTGTGTTTCAGGTGTACCAGGAAGCCGCTTTGCCCTGGGAATGGACGCCGGTTCTCAAACGCGAATGCGAAGCGTGCGGCATTGATTATTTTTCAGCCCCATATGATCTCGACGCGGTCGATATGCTGGATACTCATGTAGAGATTTTCAAAATTGGCTCTGGAGATATCACTTGGCCGGAAATGCTGCGCAAGATTGCCAGTAAGCAGAAGCCGGTGTTGCTGGCCACGGGCGCTTCGGACGTCGCAGACGTACAGCGCGCGGTACAGGAAATTCTGAAGATCAATCCAAACCTGGTCCTAATGCAATGCAACACGGACTATACGGGAAGTGGGGCAGCCTTCCGGCACATCCATTTGAGAGTTCTGGAAACGTACGGGGCAATGTTTCCCGGCGTCATTCTCGGTCTGTCTGATCACACCCCGGGACACGCCACTGTTCTCGGTGCGGTAACGCTTGGTGCGCGAGTGATCGAGAAGCACTTTACAGACGATAATCAGCGGGAAGGACCGGATCACCCGTTCTCGATGACTCCACAAAGCTGGCGCGACATGGTGGACCGCACTCGCGAACTGGAAGCAGCGCTGGGATCGCCGATAAAAATCGTCGAAGAAAATGAGCGCGAAACTGTGGTCGTGCAGCGGCGCTGTTTACGCGCGGCGACAGATCTCAGCCCTGGTACGGTGCTGCAGCGTGAGATGCTTGACGCGCTTCGGCCAGCGCCACGCGATGCGGTGATGCCTTTTGATTTGTGTCGCGTGGTCGGGAAAGTCCTCATCAATAATTTGTCGGCTGGTGAGTATCTCACATGGACAATGCTTGCTGACGCTGAGGTCCATTAGTGCGCGTCCTATATCTTTCGGACAACATTTCGGATCACAATCGCAGATTTCTCCAAGCATTGGCCGCATCCTGTCACGAAGTTTACTTCCTCGACTTGACGCAGCAAGTGTTAGCAGAACAATGGCTGCCCGCCGGGGTACAAAACTTAGAATTAGAACACGGCATTCAACCAGGCGCGGATCCACATCAGTTTGCGGAAGTTTTGCCAGAGTTCCAATCTCTTTTGAGACAAATCCGCCCCGACGTTTTGCATGCGGGCCCGGTTCAGACTTGTGGTTATGTTGGGGCTCTTTCCGGCTTCCACCCGCTCGTGGTGATGTCGTGGGGCTCAGACATTCTGGTCGATGCGGAGCGAGATTCTGAGTGGCGCGACGCTACAAGAGTCGCCCTTAGCGCCGCGGAGGGTTTCTTCTGCGACTGCGACACGGTGCGGGTTGCGGCTCAGCGCTACGCGTCGATCTCGAACCAGCGAATCGTGCAGTTTCCTTGGGGAATGAAGCGTCGCTCGTTTACTCCGCATGGCCAAAGTGAGGACAGGGAGAAATTAGGATTCGGCCCTGACTCGTTCGTGCTCATCAGCACGCGATCCTGGGAGCCTCTTTATGACACTGAAGTTCTGCTTCGCGCCTTCCACCGCGCTTATCAACAGAACAAGCGGTTGCGTTTGCTTTTGCTGGGTGACGGTTCGATGGCGAGTCGAATTCGAAATCTCATCATCGAGCATGAGTTGGACCGAGTCGTGATTTTTCCGGGAATGATTGCAAGGAAAGACATGCCTCGCTGGTTCCGGAGTGCGGATGCATACCTGAGCTGCGCCAAGTCAGACGGCACGTCAGTTTCGCTGCTGGAGGCGATGGCCACGGGCCTTCCTGCTGTGGTCACCGACATCCTGTCGAATCGCGAATGGATCGTCGAAGGGGAAAACGGCTGGCTTGCGCGGGCTGGCTCATTCGCAAATTTTTCGGAGAAGATTCTTCTCGCAGCGAACTTGTCGCAGCGCGAAGCCGCAGAAATGTCAGAGCGGAACCAACTAATCGTTGCTGAACGAGCGGATTGGGATAAGAATTTCCCCGCGTTACTTCGCTTATATGAATGCCTCGTCAACAGCGCAATGGCGATGAAAGCATGAGAGTGGTTAGTCCATTATTGAAGCACGTCGTTTATCCTGGCTTGTCCAAGGCTGGGTATCTTCGCCGTGCTGCGCAGGCCGTGCCAACAGTTTTGACTTATCACGGCGTATTGCCCGCAGGATACAAAATCATCGATCCGCAACTCGATGGCAATCTGGTTTCGCCGGAATCTTTTCGAGCGCAGTTCCAATTTCTCAAAGACCGATACAACGTTATTTCTCCCGAAGAATTTCTGGGGTGGTGTGAAGGCTTGCATCAGTTGCCGGCACGTTCTGTGCTATTAACCTGCGATGACGGCTTGCAAAATTGCCTACACGACATGCTGCCATTGCTCCAGGAATTCGACATCGAGTGCCTATTCTTTGTCACTGGCGCCAGTCTCGGCCAGACGCCCACAATGCTCTGGTACGAGGAGCTTTATCTGATGCTCCTCGCGGCTCACGTGGAGTTCAGCGTGGAGCTGCCCGAAATTGGAGAGCGCATTCGAGCAACTTCGTTGACGAGACATTCTGCGTGGTGGACGTTGGTAAACAAACTTTCGCAGCAGGATTCTGAGCGGCGAAAAGGACTGCTGGAAGCGATAGCAATCCAGTTGGGGCTTGAAAAAAATTGGAATGCCAAATACCGAGAGGACCCGGTATTGAGCCGCCGCTTCCTACTGTTAAGCGGGGCCGAAGTGAAACAGCTTGCTGTTTCGGGAGGGAGCATGGGATCGCACACTCTCTCTCATCCAGTGCTGTCGCAATCATCAACGGAGGCGGCGTGGAACGAAATCTCTGGGAGCAAACGCGAACTTGACCAGATGTTGGGACAAGAAACGTGGGCATTCGCTTATCCTTTCGGCGATTCCACTTCGGTCACCTCACGTGAAGTGGAGATGGCGGAACGCGCGGGGTTCAAGACTGCATTCCTGAATATCGATATAGGCGCGACAGGCGTTTCAAGGTTCTTTTTTCCACGCGTGCACATCACCGCAGAGATGACGCTGACCGATTTGGAAGCGCGCATTTCGGGCTTTCATCGGTCACTACGACAATTGTTCGGTTCGTCGGGCCCAATCGTTGTGGGGGCCGAAGCATGATTACGGAGACGTTGCCTGCGCAGGAAGAGGCGGTCAATCGTCGGACTTACGGTACTCCGGACGTCGCCTCTTATTATGCCGCGCTCAATTATTTGACTCCGTGCGAAAAGCTGCTGTTTCAAACCTATATCAAGCCAGGAATGCAAGTTCTCGACCTTGGGGTGGGCGGAGGAAGAACCACAGCCTATCTTTCGAGAATTGCATCACGTTATGTGGGAATCGATTATTCGGAAGCGATGGTGCAAGCGTGCAGAAAAAAGTTCCCACGCTTGGATTTTCGCTTGGCGGATGCGTCCGAATTATCTTCGTTCAAAGACGAATCGTTTGATGCCATCGTATTCTCTTTCAACGGGCTCGATTCCGTTATTCCGAACGAAAAAAGGTCGCGATGCCTGCGCGAATGCCAGCGAGTGCTTCGTCCAAAGGGAACATTCATTTTTTCTTCGCACAATCCGCGCGCTGTTCTCGTTCACGTGGATTGGGATCGAGGAAGACTGAAAGCATTTGCGCGCAGATTCAGGCCGCGGGCAAAGGTATGCTTTCCTCTAATCGTAGCTGCGCTCACAGCAGCCAAAGCGACTCATGCCTTTTTCTCCGCGGCAATCAGATCAATGGTGAAGGCAATTCGCTGCGTTCCAATGAGCGCCTTTTGGCGCGGTCAAGGTAGTCTTTATGATCCGAGCCACGGCGGCCTGACCATTCATTGTGCAACACCGGAGCAAGTTACCGCAGAGTTATCACAACTCGACTTTCAATTAGTCACGTTCAAGGGAGATGACTATCCGCGGACCAGTCATGCGTTTTTCACCGATTGGTATTACTACGTGTTCTCCAAATCTGAAAAGTCGACGATCGGCAGGAAATCGTGCGCCTAGTTCTGCATCGTGAGATTCCTGACGACAACATTTTGGCTCGCCAGTGGAACCAACTGGTAGAGCAAATGGAGTTTCCGGAAGTTTTTTACACTTACGAATGGTCGCTGGCGGTGAGCCGCGCCTATCGCGATTCGATCACACCTCTGTTGATGCTCGCTTATGAGGAAGACTCGTTAGTGGGTGTGGCTGCCTTGGCAACTGATAAAACAAGATCCGACGCATTTTTTCTGGCAGGCACAACTGCGGACTACTGCGATTTTGTTTCCTCGCCGGAATTCCGGCAGAAACTTGTGCAATGCTTTCTGTCCCAACTTCGCATGCTGGGAACGTCGATGCTGGTGCTGCCGAACCTGCCAGCCGATTCTGCTACCGCACGCGGGTTTGCGCGTTCAGTCAACCTCGAAGCGTACAACTTGTTTTCTCAAGCGGCGTTTCAATGTGCCCAAGTGTCCCTGCGAACTGCGGACCAGCGAGCATTGGTCGCGCATTCTCTCCGGCACAAACGGGAGCGCCGCTACCTGAAGTCTTTAGCTGCAAAAGTTCCGGTCGTGCTCGATCATTTGCGGTCCTGGGAAGAGATTGCTGCTGCATTGCCATCATTCACGAAGGCACACATCGCGAGGTTCTCGGCTATTGGCCGCGACAGCAATCTCGACAATCCGCAGCGGGTGGTTTTTCTTTCCGAATTGGCGAAGTTGTTGGCTCCGCACGGCTGGATTACTTTGAGCCAACTACGCGCGGGCGAACGTCCCATAGCGTGGCAATACGCTTTCCGATTCGCTCGCCACCACTGTTTTTACCAGACCACGTTTGATGATAATTTTCGCGAGTATTCTCCGGGCTTCTGTCTACTTATCAAGCTTGTTGAAGAAGCTTGTGATTCTGGCGAGGTCGACTTTATCGACCTGGGGTTAGGTAGTGAAGACTACAAAAAACGGCTGGCCACAAATACACGAGAAACTTTGCACTTCACGCTTTCGAAGTCCGCGGTGACCTATTGGAAGGTTGCAGCACGTTATCATGCGGCGGCTGCTATCAAGACTTCGCCTCGCCTGGAACATTATGTTCGTCGAGCCTTGGGGCGGCGAGATTCCACGAGAAACATTCAAGCATGAAGATATTGCTGCTCCATCCAGAAGACGCATTCGCGCACGAGTATTCGAAGGAACGCTGGGATCTGGTGGTCGATCTCGGACGGTCGCCTTGCGTAACTTACGAGGACTGGGGCAAGCAGACTGGATGCTCGGTAATCAGCATCTACGATTATGCCGAGGAGATTAACGATCTTTATTATCTTAGGCGTTTGTTGCAACTTGGAATCGGCCGCGTAGTCGATCAATGGGGAATCGATTGGTGGGACATATTCTCGCTCGAAATCGCCTCGGGTATTCAGCGCGCTGTGTTGGTTGAGCGGTTGTCAAGAAGTCTTCCTCAGAATTGCGATTTATATTCGACTCGCGCGGATGGTGTAGCGACCGCTCTGCGCCGACTGCTCGGAGGGCGAGTAACTTACTTAGGCAGTCGGATGCAATCCATAGGTCGCCGGCTCCGCCGCCGTTATGAAACATTTTCTCAGCTCCGCGGAACCGAACTCTTGCAACTCTTCGAAGACAAATTTGACGCTGACCACGCGATTCGCTGTCGCTTCGCAGCTCGCAAGCCCAAGTCCGGGCAGCCCGTAGTGCTATTGCCCTCTGCCTACGTGAATGTGACCCGGACGGCACTTGCATATGCGAGATTGCTTCCATCTCAGCAATTCATGTTGGTTGTTGCCCGGAGGAACGGGAACCCAGCGTCCCTGCTGGCTAACGTTATCGCTGCACCGTTAGCCCCATATTTCGGTGCCGTAGATAAGCACGAACTTGTGTCTCTACGCGAGTCGTGGGAAAGATTGAAGGCCTGGCTAATCGGACGCGCGCCGGAATTTAAGACCGCGGAATCAGCAGGCTTCTTCGGATCGGGTAGCGCCCCTTTTCGCTGGGGTCTCGCACTTCGCGATGCCTGGTTGCGTGTGTTTGACTCCGAGAGCGTGACTGCGTGTCTGAGTGCGGATGACAGCAATCCCAACACTCGAATTCCCCTGATCATAGCGAAGAAGCGCGGAATTCCAACATTAGCCTGTCACCACGGCGCGCTCGACTATCGCATGGCGATCAAGGTGAACCATGCCGACACTTATCTCGCCAAAAGTGAAATGGAACTGGATTATTTGAAACGCGTCTGCCAGTTACCTGCGGAGAAGATTGCCGTCGCAGCACCACCGCCCTCAACCTTACGACGCGCGACTTCACACTATTCCCGCTGGCTCGTTTTCTTTACTGAGCCTTATCTCGGCTACGGATGGCGTGCGGACGAAGTCTATCGCGATCTCTTACCGCGTTTGCTTTCTCTCGCTGAAGACTGCGGATTGAGACTTGTTTTCAAGCTTCATCCTTTTGAAAGCATAAAGCGACACCGCGAGATGTTGCGTCGACTTGTCCCGGATAATGCGAGCCAGATCGAAGTGCTTGAGGGCGCGCCAACGGAGCAATTGTGGAATAACACGCGGCTGGCGTTGACCGTGCAATCTTCCACCGCCTTGGAGTGCACCGCCTTGGGAATTCCTGTGTTCTTGTGCGCGTGGCTGCGCGATGCCTATACCGGATATGTTCAGCAATACGCGCGATTCGGTGCAGGACACATATTGAAGTCTCCGGAGCAAATTGCAGAGATTCCGCGACTGCTTGCGAATCGTGACAAATCTTTGCGGCAGCGAGCTGGCATTACGGGTATCGGTCCTGATGAATTTGCACAACTGTTGTCGGAGGCTTGTTCACTGCCGCTGGCGAGCAATGCGTGAAAAAGCTGCGCGCGGAAAACTCTGATTCAGCAAGAAACGCAGTAATGAAAACCAAATCGCGAACTCGACCCATCACGATTTTCACACCTTCGTCGGCAGGCGAAGACAACACTAACGCTCAAAATCTTACCGTGAAAGAGATCGTGGCCCGCCTGCCTTCGGAACAATTTCAAGTAATCATGATTTCCGAAGGCAAACCGGATCCCCGGATCGCTTCGCGCAGGAATACGGAGTTGATTCCCTGGACCGAACATTGGAATACTGTGCGGCTCTTGAAGCGCTGCCTTCTACGCAGCCCGGATATCTATTTCTTTCCGCGATATGGTCCTCTTGACCGCGCATTCTTCGACTCAAGAAAGTACCTGGGAAAAAGAACGGCGCTGGTGAGCTACGTTGTGATGATGATGAATGACCTTACCGGAAGAGGCCTGATTGGCCGCTCGATTGTCGAGGCGGACCGACTTTGCGTCAACTCGAGATATGTTGGCGATACGGTACGGGAGAAGTTCGGCCTTGATTCGACCACAATCCATGACGGAGTCGACCGCCGATTTTTCTTCCCGCGTCGGGGGGGTGCGGGGATTCGCGGCTCCAATCCGCTGGCAGTTCTTTATGCCGGCTCTCTGCAACCGCGGAAGCGGGTCGAACTGGTGATTCAGGAAGCCGTGCGCCGGCCAGGGGTGCAGTTTCGTTTAGCCGGGAGTGGCGAAACTGAGAAACGCTGCCGCGCTCTATGTCGGGAACACAATTGTCACAACGTCTTTTTCCTGGGCCGCTTGTCGTCTTCACAACTGGGAGAAGAAATGCGCAAAGCGGATGTCTTCTTTTTCCCAAGCATTCTTGAAGGCCACCCTCAGGTGCTTGGACAAGCTGCTGCTTGTGGCTTACCAGCGGTCGCGATGAATGTTTACCGGCCAGATTACGTAGTGCACGGAGAGACTGGCTTTCTGGCAGGGTTGGATGCTGACTTGTCCGAGAAATTGGACGTTCTGCTACGCGATTCCGAACTGCGGCACTCGATGGCGTCCGCCGCCGCCCGCCATTCACGGAAATTTGATTGGGACCAGATTACCGAGCAATGGATCGAGGTTTTTCAAGATGTAGTTGCGGAACGGCAGGGGGCTTAGCATGCGCAGACTATTTCGCATGCTTATTCGATCGGCCTGGTAGAAAACGTTGCCACTGCATTATGAATGCGAGCACCCAAGTTGCGCCGGATCAGGCTTATCCAACAGCAGTAGGTCTGCCTCGCGTCATCAACAACTCCGTTGCTCTAGTCCTGCTTGACTTGGTGAACAAGGCAATTCCCCTGATCGTGTTTCCGCGAGTTGTACGCATGCTTGGACCTGCGGCCTATGGACAATTGGGCTTCGCCAGCGCAGTCGCTGGATTTTTCGGCTTGCTGGCTTCTCCGGGATTTTCCACGTATGCGCTGCGAGAGGCAGCCAGGAACAGCGACCGTGTTTCATTCCTGGTCAAACATGTTCTTGGAGCGCGGATTGTGTTCGCAGCAGGCACTTACGCGCTACTCGCGGTCTTTACTTTGTTCTTTGCGCCCCACGATGGCCAGACGCGTCTTTTGATCTTGCTCTCCGGTTTGGCTTTCGTGGCTGGCACCCTTGACACACAATGGATTTTTGCCGCTCGCTCGCGAATGTCTATGATCGCGGTGCAGGGCGCGCTGGCACAGCTTGCGTATGCTGGCCTGATTCTCGCGCTGGTTCGCGGCTCCGGCGATGCCTGGATTATTCCGACAGCGACGTTCATCTCCCTGGGCCTGAGCACGCTGTTTATTTGGCTCCCTGCCCGGCGCGAATATCACATTCCCCTACCAGAGATCTCGCCGCAAGCCTGGAAAATGTTCCTGCCGATCTGCCTGGTCATGGGATTCTCCAGCCTGATGTCGATGATCTATGACCAGATCGACGTCGTCATGCTCAAGTATTTTCGAGCCGATCTGGAACTGGGGGCGTATGTGGCGACCTATGCCCTGATGACAATGGCAATGTCTTTCCTCCCGATTCTGAGCCGCGTGTTTCTGCCGCTGCTTTCCGAAACCGCAGGGAGCAGAGGCGATGCGCAGAATAAATATCTGGGTTGGCTGGGTAATGCAACCGTTGGGCTGGCTATGCCGATCGCTGCTGGCGGCTTTATTTTGGCGGCTCCGCTCACGCAGTTCATTTTAGGGAGCCAGTATTCAGGGTCGGGAACCCTGTTTCGCTGGCTCACGCTGACTATTGTTACGGCGACAGCGGCGAGCTATTGTGGTGCGCAGCTCATACCAAATGGCCGGGAAAAGAAATATTTTGTAGCTGTCCTCGCTGGAGCGTTCACGAACGTCGTACTAAACCTGCTCCTTATTCCTAAGTATGGAGCAGTCGCCGCTGCATTCACAACGGCGTTCAGTCAGGGCGTTGTCGCACTGATGAACTATTATTTCGTCCGCGACCTGACCAAGCTGCGTCTGCTAACTGCAGTGGGGATGTCAGTTCCTGCCACTTGTTTTATGGCAGTGAGTCTTGTAGTCGTGCGAATGGTTTTTTCGCTGCATGTCTTGCTACTCGTCATGCTTGGAGCCTTGGCATACGTCGGTCCTTACGCTCTAAGTCTCGTTTTCTTAAATCGGCTTACCGTGCGGAGTGATCTAACGTGAACAGCGCCGAGCTTTCTGCGCAGTGCCCAGTTTCGGAGAGCCCCCCTGTCTTGCGAACACAGCCTTCGAATTTCGGGGGGAGAAGGCCAACAGTTGCGGTTTTGCTTTCGGGTGGAGAAAAGTTCAGCGCATACTACGGCGGTGCTTTGGCACGCTGGACTTATGAAGTCTACAGCCGGCTCACGAACATAATTGATGTCACGATTTTCGGCGTCCCGACCGAGGACGAAAACCTTTATCCGCTTTCGCATCAAACCAGTCGAATATGGCGCGCTTGCAACCTCGCAAGCCGAATCCCTGTGGCGCGGCGTTACGAGCAGCAACTGTGGCTACGGGCGCTGATGCCGCGGCTTCGAGAATTCGATCTCCTCCACATTCACAATCGACCTCAATGGGTCGCCATTCTGCGCCGCATGGGTTACAGGGGAGCGCTCGTGCTTCATCTGCAGAACGATCATCTTGGCCATTGGCCGTCGCACATGCTGGATGATATGGCGTTGCGGGTTGACCGAGTAGTAGCGTGCAGCAGCTTTCTTCGCGATTGTTTCGCGCTGAGATCTCCAGCTTTGGCGGCTAAGAGCCGAGTTGTATTCAATGGAGTCAACCGGGAATTGTTTTTCCCCAAGGAGGAAATTCGCGAGCGCAAAACTATTTTGTTTGTGGGACGTCTCGATGCCGAGAAGGGCGTGCTGCAACTCATACAAGCCTATGCGCGAATTCTGCAAGCTCACCCTGAGGCTAAGCTGGTCATCGGAGGTACAACCGGTTTCGGAACCCATCAGGAAACAGCCTACGTTCGTAGAGTGCACGAACTGGCCGCCTCTATCGCACAAGCTTTCAAGGGAAAAATTCTGTTTACGGGTTACATTCATCATGACCGCGATTTACCTTCCTGGTTTCAGAAAGCGACTATCTTTACCAGTCCTTCTCTTTTTCAGGAGCCATTCGGGCTGGTAAATGCCGAGGCCATGGCTTGTGCGACCCCAGTGGTTGGCAGTAATAGAGGCGGTATACCCGAAGTTTTAGGCAATACAGGCCGACTTGTCGATCCCGAGGACATAAAGAATTTCGCCGACACTCTTTCCATCTTGCTGGCGCAACCGGCTAAATGTTCTGAACTTGGAGCGACCGCATATGAGCGGTGCCGAAGGATGTTTGACTGGCAGCTGATTGCCAATAATTGGGCGGGCTTGCTGGAAGATGTAGTTCGCCCATCGAATCGACTGGCTCAACTCCGAACCTAATTCGCAATTGCGCGGCCGCTGACGATATGGTTCCTTGGAATGGATGGCAGAGTGCAGATTTGGAGAGAAAACACATCCAGCAATCCGCGTCCTGACGCTCACTCCTTTTTTTCCCACCTCCTCCGACGATGCTGAAGGGTGCTTTATAGCTGAGCCCCTGCGGGAACTGGAGCGGTTCGACTTCAGCTCTTGTGTTGTGGCGGTGCAGCCATTGCATCGCAGCAACGCTCGACTGAATACAGGGACTCCCGCCGCAACCTGGATCCGTTATGCCTCTATACCGGGTGCCATCGGTCTTGCTTCCGCTGGGAGATTCCTTTATGCGAGTCTGATTTCAAAGGTGCGCAAGCTACACCGCTCCCAACCGATCGACTTGATCCACGCTCATGCTGCTTTGCCCTGCGGCCATGCCGCTATGTTATTGAGTCGGGAACTCGAAATCCCTTTTGTCGTCACAGTCCACGGTCTCGATGCATTCTTTGACAATCATGTTCGAGGTTACTTGTCCGTCCGCCGCAGCAGGGTTGCTCAATCTGTTTACCGATTGGCATCGCGGGTTATTTGTATCAGCGGCAAGGTGGCGAACAAAGTAGTCGATAATACTGCGGCCCCGTCCAACACGCGGGTAATTTACAACAGTGTCGATGCGAAAATATTTTCTCCTGGACCGATCGATGCTTTGCCGGACACGATTCTCAGTGTCGGCAATCTGATTCCGATCAAAGGCCACGAACTTCTGTTGCGGGCGCTGATGCATGTCCTTCCCAGTCATCCGAATCTCTCATGTGAAATTATCGGTGACGGCCGGGAGCGGAACCGCCTCCTGGAATTAGCGCGTGATTTTAATATCGACGACAGAGTTCACTTTCTGGGGCGGCAAAGTCGAAAGCAGGTCGCAGACGCTATGCGGCGCTGCACGGTCTTCGCACTGCCCAGCCGGTATGAAGGCTTGGGTTGTGTTTACCTTGAGGCGATGGCGACGGGAAAACCTGCCATCGCTTGCCGCGGACAAGGGATCGATGAAATCATCCGGCACGGTCGCAATGGCTGGCTGATTGATCCGGATAGCCTGCCAGAACTGATCGCAGCTCTGACTACCCTGTTGGATAATATCCAGCTTCGCCGTGAGATCGGTGAAGATGCCAGGCGAACCGTTCTCGATCGCTTTACCTTGAGCCATCAGGCGAGTGAACTTGCCGCGGTCTATCGGGAGTGCGTGGCATGAACCGTCGGCTTGTGATTGTCACCGAGCTCATTGCACCCTACCGAATTCCGGTTTTCAACGCGCTGGCTCGGCACAACGGAATCGATCTGCACGTAATCTTTCTTTCACAAGACGATTACAGACAGTGGCCGTGGCACGTTCACAGAGATGAAATCCGGTTTTCCTACGAGGTACTTTCTTCGTGGCGGCGAAGACTGGGCAGGCAGAGCGTTTTGCTTAATTGGGGCGCGGAAAATGCGTTGCGGCGAGCGCGTCCCGATTCTATTGTCTGTGGCGGCTATAACTATGTTGCCTCATGGCAATCGATGTCATGGGCGCGGCGAAATGGAGTGGCTTTCAGTTTATGGTGCGAGAGTACGAACAGAGATCTTCGACGAGCGTATCCGTTTGTAGAGTTTTGTAAGAAACAATTTTTGCGGCACTGCGACGCATTTGTCGTTCCCGGGAAATCGTCGTTCGAGTATTTGAGAGATTCCGGCGTTTCCGAGGAGCTGATATTTACGGCGCCAAATGCCGTCGACACGCAATTCTTCGCAAACCGAGCTGAAGTCATCCGCCGGGACGCTGCGACACATCGCGCGGCATTGGGTTTACCTCCGCGCTTTTTTCTCTATGTTGGCCGCCTGGTGCGGGAAAAAGGCATCTTCGATCTGCTCCACGCCTATCGTGCACTGCAGCCCGAGCTCAGAAAAAATGTCGGTCTGGTGTTTGTAGGAGACGGTCCCGAACGCTCCGCACTTCTTCAGCAGGCTGTGGCAACGAATCCCGGGTCTGTTCGCCTCGTCGGCTTTGCCCAACGAGAAGAATTAGCGGCTTATTATGGGCTCGCAGACGTATTTGTATTTCCCACGCACACGGACCCGTGGGGATTGGTTGTCAACGAAGCGATGGCATGCGGTTTACCAGTTATTGCGTCCCACGCCGCAGGCTGCGTGGCCGACCTGGCTGATGACGGATGGAACGGCCGCGTGGTCCCTGTTGGAAGCGTCCAACAATTGGCTTGCGCCATGGAAGACCTTGCTCATGATGCCGACCTGCGTGCGCTCATGGGGCGGCGCAGCAGGGACCGGATTGAGCAATATTCTCCCGAGGCGTGGGCAGCTGGCATGGCCAATGCGGTGGCACAAAGGAGTGAAGCAGCGTGAGCGATCGTATTTCGGCATTCTTGTTTCCACTCGTAGTTCTTATTTCCTGCTTGTGCGCTTTGTACGCCATGGTTCTGCGGCCGGCGTACTTCAGCAATTCCGATGGGCTTGCGACTCTACTGTTCATAGAAGTGCTGGTGGCCGCGATTTGGAATTACCGCGCTCGATTCTTTCCGCTTTTACTGGCTGTGTTTCTCTGGGCTGGCATGGTTCTGCCGTTGAGCGAGGCATGGACCACCGGGCGATGGGTGGTTCTGGCTGTAGGTGCGCTGGCGGGACTGATCATTTATGCGCGCGATCAGCGCTACTCATTCGGGACATTTCATCTGGTGGCATTGTTTTGCGTGATAGCGGCCATGGTATCCGCTGCCGTCTCTGCTTACCCGAGCCTGGCGTTTCTCAAGGGGACGAGCCTGCTGCTTCTTTTTCTTTATGGCTCGACAGGAGCGCGCCTGGCAACTCTTGATAGGACGCCGGTTTTCTTCTCGTCATTATTAATGGGCTGTGAGCTGCTGGTATACGTTTCAGCAATTTTATATTTCATCGTTCGCTCCGAGATCTTCGGCAATCCAAACTCCATGGGCGCTGTGATGGGCGTGGCAGTCATCCCGCTGTTGTTGTGGGGAATCCTTGTGAGCGAACGGCCAACCACTCGCTGGCGCCGTACCCTGGCGTTGGTGCTCGGGTCAATTTTACTCTTCAGCAGTTATGCGCGGGCGGGCATCGCTGCGGCGGCAATCTCGTGTATGTTGCTTTGTCTTTGTTTGCGGCGCTATTGGCTATTGCTGGCTGGAACATGCATTGCTCTGCTGCTTGCGGGGCTTGTCGCTCTCATCGTTCCCTTGCATCAGCAACCCTCTGATTCGTTGACATCTGTATTTGTGTACAAAGGCCATAGTGAAGGTGGTCTTCTCGCCTCCCGGAGATCCATCTGGGACGATACAGTTTCCGCCATCAAGAGCCACCCGTGGCTGGGCAGCGGCTTTGGGACGAGTCCAACGAGCAGCGACCTGGTACGGCAACCCGGAAGCTTCGAATCGCTGCGCGAGGCCACGCGAGAACATGGCAACAGCTATTTGGCAATTACGGAGTGGGTGGGAATGGTTGGAGACATTCCGTTTTTCACGTTAGTTATTTTGATCGCTGTAAATGTTGGACGGGGTTTGTTCCGCACGCGACGGACGGGTAACGCTTCCTCACCTGTGCTTGCGTTGGCAGGTGTGCTCGCAGCTGGATTGGTCCATGCTGCTTTTGAAGATTGGCTCTTCGCGGTCGGTTATTACCTGTGTATATTTTTCTGGAGTCTGGCCTTCATCATGGTCGATGCGCTCCGTCCCGCTACAAATCACGCTTCCTGATAGTACAATTCGGCCAAACTCGGTTCGGAGCGGACACCGCCGTAATCCAAAGGCCGAGCGATGATCAGTCTCAACTGTAAATATGAGGAGGATATGATGCAGTTGCATCTGGACAGCCGGTTCGCGACGTCCTGGTCATTCAGTGCCAGGAACGAATCGTCGGCGGGAACGGGTCGGCAGCTTCGGATTAGGGATCGGACAGTTCGCTTGTTCTTAGTGCGTGACAAGAAAGTCCGGCGCCAATCCAGTAAACTTCCGCAATATTGCGGGGCGCGGCATCAGCACGATGCTGATACCGACGATGATGGCTATGAGAGATGCTCAAGCACGGGGCGAAATCATCGTCTACGACTTTCTCCCACTCTTTTTCGTGGATCGTAGGGGCACCATCACGCAAACGATTCCTTTTCTATCGCGGTTTTGGTTCCAGTCTCAGATGATTGATTTCCAGAATTGTTCGTAAGGGTCTCGGGAACGGTGAACCACAGGAATGTAAAAGCGATCAAGGCAATAGCTGCCAAACCTAGAAAGGACGCATGATATCCGAGGTGCTGTATTAATGTCCCGCCGATCGCGTTGCTTGTAGCAGCCCCGATGCCGACCATGGTTGTAAGTACTCCCGCGGCAATATTGAATCGGCCTGTCCCGTGCGTTCTGTCTTTGATAACCAAAATCGAAACAATGCCGAATATGGCGTTCGCAATGCCGTCGAGCGTCTGTATCGCAATCAGCAATCCCGCAGCATGGGTGAGAGTATAGAGTACTCCGCGAACTGGTAGGACTCCGAACCCGAGCAGCAAAAGCGGTTTCCTTCCTTTCGCGGCAGCTCGCTTTCCAATCCAGGCCGCGGTTAGGGTGATGACCACCTGCGTCACAATTATGCAGGCGGACATGAACGGGGCTGCGGCTTTCGGGCTGTCCTTCGAGAGCATTTCCCCCAGTTCCGGCAACATGGCTGCGTTGGCTAAATGAAAAAGAAAAGCTGTGACCAGGAAGCAAAGCAAAATTCGATCTGTGAGTAGCGACGACAATCCCTTCGTCTCGGAGTCACAGGCGTTATCACTTGCGCCACGCGCTTGCGCATAGTTGATTTGCTTAGGATCGATGGCGAAGAGCGAGATGGCAGTAGGAATCGCCAGCACCGCGGCGATCACAAACATCGCGCGATACCCGAATTTGTAGCTTACGTAGGCAATCAGTAGCGCAGTGAAAACGTTTCCTGCGGCATTGAACGATTGATTCCTGCCGAACTGTTTGTCGAAAGCGCTCGCTCCGACAATACCGAGAGTGACCGCTGCAACGGTCGGCGCAAGAAAAGCTCCAGCGCTGCCGATAAGGAATTGAGCGGAAAATACGGTTATGGCGCTCAGGTGCCCCATCAGCAGAAACGCGCCGGTCACCAATACTCCGAGGTTTAGCGCGAGCAAAGCACGCTTGCGACGAGCAGCGTCGATAACCGCACCTGCGGGGGTTTGCATAGCGACACCGACCAACCCGCCGAAGGTCAGGACATAACCCACACGACCCGGATTCCATCCACTAGAAGCGAGATACGCGGCCAAAAATGGCCCAAGACCGGTTTGCACATCGGCAAGGAAAAAGTTCAGCCATTCGAGGGATCGCACAGACCCCTGCTGGTGCCGTTTCCTAGAACTTACTGTGTTTTCTGTCGTCAATCCAACATAGTCTTTTGTTTTCGGCGGCAGCAAAATCAGTAAAAGTCTGTAGATGATTTCTTTTTTTCGGTGATGTGAATCTATTCTTTGACCTCCGCACGCCCAATGGCAATTTGAATAGCATCAGATGATGTCCATAGGATGAGATTGCAATGGCAAATCCGTCGTCAGCAAACGATACCGATGTCTTAATCGTCGGCGCTGGCCCAACCGGGTTGGTATTAGCTCTGTGGCTGACGCGCCTGGGCATCAGAGTCCGAATTCTGGACAAGACCGCGGAGCCTGGAACGACATCACGCGCCTTGGCCGTTCAGGCTCGGACTTTGGAGTTTTACAGCCAATTAGGTTTCGCGAATATGGTTGTGGAACAGGGGCGATGGGCCTCTAAGGCAAATATTTGGGTCAATGGTAAACCGGCAGCCCGCGTTGACTTTACGGGCATGGGCACAGGACTCAGTCCGTATCCCTATCCTCTGATTTATCCTCAGGACGAGCACGAACGCTTGCTGGTTGAGCGTTTGAAAGACGCCGGCGTCGCGGTCGAGCGAAATACGGAGATGTTGAGTTTTGATGAGGCTGAAAACCACATAAAAGCCAAGATCAAAAAGCCCGACGGCACCGAGGAAACCTGCACAGCAGTGTATGTGGCTGGATGTGATGGCGCTCGCTCACGGGTGCGCGAGATGCTGGACATCGGGTTCCCCGGCGGGACCTATGAGCATCTGTTTTACGTGGCTGATGTGGAGGCTAGCGGACCGGTGCTGAACGGCGACCTGAACATCGCTCTCGAGCGGTCCGATTTCCTCGTGGTTTTTCGGATGAAAGATGAGGGTCGAGCACGCTTCATTGGCACGGTGCGCGCCTCCAAACAGAAAGACGAAAAGTTCACATGGGATGACGTCAGCAAAGATGTCATTGAGCATCTGCGGACCACCGTGCGAACTGTGAACTGGTTTTCGACCTATCACGTGCATCATCGCGTAGCCGACCATTTTTGCAAAGGCCGAGCGTTTCTACTCGGCGATGCAGCCCATATTCATAGCCCTGTCGGAGGTCAGGGAATGAATACGGGCATTGGTGATGCCGTAAATCTGGCGTGGAAACTCGCTGCTGTAATACGCGGGCGAGCCAATTCCTACCTACTCGATAGCTATGAACCCGAGCGCATCGCCTTCGCGCGGAAGTTGGTGGCGACGACCGATCGGGCGTTCACGGCGGTTACGAGCTCTAGCCCGCTCGCGCGGATGATCCGGTTGCGAATTGCCCCTATTCTGGCGGTTTTGATGCTTTCGTTTCGAGCGACGCGGCGGCGTTTGTTCCGCACTATTTCGCAGATAGCTGTGAATTATCGAGGAAGCCGCCTGAGTCAGGGTCGCGCTGGCGCCGTCCATGGCGGTGACCGTTTACCGTGGGTGAAGGTGGATGGTGATGCCGACTGCCCGGACAACTTCGCACCGCTGGCTTCGCTGGATTGGCAGATCCACGTATACGGCGAGGCCACAGCGGAGGTAAGGGCTTTGTGCTCGAAACGAAAACTACCGGTTCATGCCTTTCCCTGGCAATTGCAGATGAAGACGGCGGGCTTGCAGCGCGACGCTCTCTACCTTGTGCGGCCCGATGGCTATATCGCGCTGGCGGATCCACAAGGCAAGGCCACGACAATCGCATCCTACCTCGATGAGCACGGCATTGTTTTGAAATAGAAACGGAATCGCCGGTTCGTCTACTTCCTCTGCCGGGGCCTCGCTAATCAAATTCGAACAGCTTCACTTCGTGAGCGGCAGGCTGACTGTCTTGCCGGTTTGAGCGGACTGGCGAGCCGCCTCCAGAATCTCCGACACGGCCACGTTGGTCTTTAGAGACGAAAGGCTGTTCCCTTCCGCAATCTCTCCGTTTAGCACCGCAGCCATGTAATGCAGCGGATCGTCGTATGGAGCGGCGAGGCTCACTCCGTTCAGCGTCTGTCCTTCGGAATCGTTTGCCTTTCGTACTTCGATTCTCTCCGAATCGATGGCCTTTGCATAGCCAGTGCGCCCGTAAACATCCATCTGCTTCAGTGCGAAAGGCCAGTTCCAGGACGCCTGCACGATCGCGACGGTATTTTTATAGTTGAGAATGATTTCCGCCTCATCGTCGACCTTCGGATACAAGCTCGGCTGCAATTGTTTGGTTACTGCACTCACGGACATCGGAGTCTCACCATCCATCAGCCAGGTCATGAGGTTCGGTCCATAGCAGCCGAAATCGAAAAGCGCTCCCGCGCCATTCTGCTTGGGATCAATCAAGAACGACAAGAACTCAGGTGAGACTCCAATTAACTTGGGACCCTGATGGCCGTCGCGAAAAACTGCTTTTACCATCGGCCCCAGCGCATTCTGCTTCAGCAAATGGAAGGCTGCCGTATTGCTTGTGTACCAGGACGTCTCCAGGTTGACGAGCACGTGAATCTTGCCACGTTCGGCAGTGTTCTGAATGGCCAGCGCATCGTTGTAGCTGATGGTCAGCGGCTTTTCCACCATTACGTGAATGCCCAATGCGGCGCACTCCTCAACCACTCGCCGGTGCTCACTCGGGGCGGTGAAAACGAGCACTGCCCGGGGATGCGCTTGCGAAACCATTTCTTGAATACTGTTGAAGTGTACGCTCGCCGGAAGATGAAAGCGCTGCGCGTATGAATCGAAGAGCTTCTGGTCGGGTTCAACAATCCCGACGAGCTGAACATCAGGACGATTTAGAATTCCTCCAGCTGGCGTAAGTGCGCCGCCCTTCAAAAAGCCTTCGACATGTCCGTGAACCAGGCCGACAATGCCAACTCTCATCGGGGCATCGGG
>Ga0210396_10002310_pt1 | contig 19587 bp, 17 predicted proteins | sample IncBWH17OmetaG_FD_155466 | JGI IMG/M metagenome (GOLD analysis project Ga0210396, IMG submission 155466) | Forest soil microbial communities from Barre Woods Harvard Forest LTER site, Petersham, Massachusetts, United States - Inc-BW-H-17-O ... | reverse complement strand
CATCGAGATGTATCCATTTTTCCCGGGCTATCCGCGACTGCCAGCTGTTGACATTGGGAACTTCGATGACCGCCAAACCATCTTTACCGAGGTTATCCTTTATCAGTGCCTCCAGCAGGGGTTTGGGGTCGGGCAAATGTTCCAGCACATGAAAAAGGGTGAGCGCATCGAACGATTGGCCGAAGATGTTGCCGGAGGAATAGAACTCCGAATAGACATCGAGGCCATAAACGTCCCGGGCAAAGGCGGCCCTTGGCGGAGAGGTCTCTACACATTTCACCTGCCAGCCATTCTCCTTCGCAATACTGCCGAATTTGCCCTTGCCGCTCCCGAAGTCGAGCACGCTGCCTTTCTTCCGTTGGAGCGATTCTATTTGTCCGAGGACATGTTTGTACTCCCGGTGGAGGATCTTGTCGAAGATGGAATTCCTGTTGTCTACGACCTTATACACTTCGTCCGCATACAGCCCGGATGTATCGATCTCCCTGTGCAGGACCGTATACAGGTGCCCGCAACGATCGCAGCGGACGATATCCGCATCCGGGCATTGCGGCAATTTCGAATAGATCACGGTTTGGTTCTTCTCACCACATAAAGGACATTGGCCCATATTATACATTTTTGACGGTATTGGCGATGCTATTCATCAGCGTATGGGCGGTACCCTGCCAGGTATACTGCTCCGCTCTCGCCAACCCCAGGGTTGATTTCCGGTGATACAAGCCGGTATCGGCTAATAATTCATTTAATGCCCGGGCTATGCTCTCCGGCCGGCAGGGTTCGATATAGACCGCCGCATCGCCGCATACCTCCGGAAGGGAGGTGGTATCGGAGACGATAACGGGGATGCCCGCAGCCATAGCCTCGAGCGGAGGCAGACCGAAACCTTCCGCAAAAGAGGGAAAGCAAAAGATCTTTGCCAGGGCATACGTCGCGGTCAATTCCTCATCGGTCATAGCCCCGGCCAGGATGATCCTATCGCTTATCGTCGTCAGGGAAAGGAGTTCCCGGAGGTCCGGGGCCTTCCAATCTTCCTTGCCGATGATGACCAGCTTTATTTCCTTGTCCTCGAGCAAAGGCAGGGCTCTCAGCAGGTTTTCGATGTTCTTTCGCACATTCAGCCTTCCTACATAGAGCAGGTAGCGGTCCGGAAGCCCGAATTTCCGTTTGACCGCGGACAGCTGTCCCGGATCCTGAAACTGCCGGGGTCTGAACGTTTTGTTCACCGCCAGCGGTACGATGTCGATCTGTGTCCTGCTGCGGCAATAGCGATACCTGACCAGCTCCCGCGCCACGAACTCCGTGGTGGCGACCAGCCGATCGGCCCTGTTCCGCGTCAGCCAGGCCAGCGGCATAAAGTAAAGCCGTTCCTTCCAGCTAAAGAACTGCGGGAAACTGCGGAAAAGGACGTCGTGGATAAAGGCGACGGACGGCACGGGATGTCTCAGGGCCGGGAACGTCTGAAAGACCATGACGTCGACGTTTAACCGGCGCAGCGCACGGGGCACTATCAGGAGGTTTGAAAGCATATTGTTATCCGCCCAGACATAATGTATTTCGATATTGCTGCCGGTGAAAGGCAACGCCAGGTCACGGTCCTTTTTATCGAGGAAAAGCACCCACCGGTGTTCCGGATAAAGGGCGAACAATTCCGGGAGCAGATTTTGCAGGACAACCCTCGTGCTTACCGGTCCCGTAAAATACCATTTCGCGTCTATGCCGATTCTCATGCCTTTCCTGCTTTATTGGATCGTGACCAGCTTATCCGTAAAGATCATACTTTCCTTGTTGCTCCTGGTATCCCTGATCAGGATACCAAACTGGTAGACGCCTTTCTCGAGGGCGGTTTGCTGCACCCTGGCCCTGAACCCCGAATTATCCATGTTGAATTTGTTGTGGAAGGCGGTGGTGACATCGGGCCGGGATAATGGCTCCATATCAAAGATATAGCTATTCTCCTTGCTTTTCAGTACACCGCTGATCCTGCTATGCTCCGCATCACTGCCCTCGGGGGCCGCCCAGCCGGAGAGACTGATCTGTCCGGAATCGGTTTTAAAATAATCCAGCCCATAGACGATCTTACCCGCATCGGGAAGCCGGGCCGTCTTTTCGGGAACGGCATACTCCGCCATGCCGACCTTGACAAAACTTCCGTCCAACTGATGGTAGAACCTGCCCTGGTGGTCTTTGATGGCAATCCCCAGGTGATAGATGCCCTTGGGCACACTGTCAAAGAAGGCGATCGTCTTGAAACCCGCATCATCCAGGTAAGGCCGCGAAAAATGTGCGGAAACATCGGGTCTCGATTGTATGGCCGTGGCGGCGATATAGCTCCGATCGTCCGAACTTAAGGTAATAAATATGGAATCCCCCTTGTTATTTTGCGTGGTATCGAGAAATGCCCATCCGTCTATGGCAAGAAAACCCTTGCTGTTATACTGTCGTTGAGTGAAGTAATGGATCGGCTTTCCATCGGTCACGGGCAGCTTTGCCGTTTCCCTGAAGAAAGTTTTCCTACCCGTCCCGGCCAGCCCGGAGTCCAGCTTCGCTTTGTATTTCAGGTCCTCGGCCGCAAGCATTGCCCGCAAGCGATCATCCTTGATCTCGCTGCCGGTAAGATAATAATAACCATCCAGCATGTGAAGCTTGTGCGGATCGGATTGCAGTGTCGTGGAAAATTCGCCCAGGTAAGGCGCGGTCGTGATATACAGCGCCCTGGGGGATAGCTCGCCCTCTTCCAGCCGGGCGCTTAGACTGTCCTTGTATATGCCCATACCCCTGGTGTCCTGTCTTGCCACATAGCCGATATTGATCGTTTTTTTGTTGCGGGCCGCCAGGAAACAGAAATACTGGTAGTCCATATGCGTCAACTGGTGCGATTCGAAGGGCGGGTAGAAAACGATGTCGTCGAACTTGCTCATCAAACTGGTCCAGGCCTTGTCATCGAGCGGCGTTTCATAGCCGCCATAGGTCAGGTTTCTGAAGGTCAGGATCGGGCGGATATCGTATAGCTGAAGGAACACGGCCAGGATAAGAATGGACTCCTTGTCCCTGGGCTTGAGCTTTGACCGGGAAAGCGCGATAACCGCGAAAAGGATGAGCAGGTAATAGGGGATCCAGAAAAACCGCGCGCTTGCCCGGAATACATCGCCCAGCTGGGTCAGGAAGGGAGGGATCGGTATCGTGAACAGCACCTTGTCGTTGAACGTGATCCTGTTCGTAATGGCGAACAACGCGACACACAGGACAAAGACCGACAGCGGAATAAGGCTGCTGCCGTTGAGCTGAAAAGCAGCCCGCCGGCTTCCGCGGGAATACCGGTACAGGAAATAGATCAGCAGGAACAACAACAGACTCATCACGCCGAATCCCAGGTACATGTAACTTTCGAACTGATGCCAGCTTACCTGCTTAAATTCGGGTAGGATAGTCGAGAAACTGTGGGGATTGTACAGGGAGTTCAGGTTGAAGGCATACAGGCCGTAGGCGCCGGATACTCCCAGATCTTCATGTTTGCCGAATTCGATGAGTCCGACGAGCCACCAGGCCAGCAGGACGCTGAACACGCTTCCCCCCAGGAAACCGAGAAACTTTTTGCGGGAGATCGCCTTGTTGAAAAAACAGATCTTGACGGCGGTGGTAACCGTGAACCCGAACACCATAAATCCGATATAGGGGTTTACCAGCACGGCGATCAGCAGCAGGATGAACTGGTAGCGGAGGATCTTACCCACCCCGACCCCGGAAGGGGACAGGAAATACAAATAGATGCAGGCGATCAATAGCCATTGGGTGCATAGCGCCGGATGCATACCCCGGTAGGCCAGCACAGGATTGGTAAGCACAAAGACCACCGCCAGGAACGTATAGAAATTGCCGAGCTTGAAAAGCCGGCATAACAGGATCGTATAATAGGCAGCCAGTAAATAGCAGAGAAAAAGCCAAAGCCCGAGATATTGAAAATCGGCGGGCAGCAACGGAGCGAACAGCTTGAAAAAGATGGCCATCAGGGGGATGGAATCCGTAAATCCGACATTCGTTCCCAGGGAATAATAAAATTTGTCGATATGCCCCAGCGGGAAATGCCAGGGTTCGTTCCGGTAAAAGAACCAGCCAAGATAATGTTGGCCCCAATCGTCCTTGACCGTCATCAGCCAACTGATATTCGTGGGTTGAAGAACCTTCAGACCATAGCCCAGTTGAAAGACGATGACCACGGTGACGAGGGAAACTATCCACAGTAAAAGGTTCTTTAGACGGGTATTCATGCGTTAAGGTTGTATCAGATTTAATCCAGGTATTGGCTCACGATAAAAATAGGACGGTTTTGCGTTTCCTTGTATATCCGGTGGACATATTCACCAAGGATGCCGATCGAAAGCAGTTGTACGGACCCCATGAAATAGACGCTGAGGATGATCGAAGACCAGCCAAGGGGCGCCAGCCCGGTGATCTTGCTGATGACAATGTAGACGAGGGCAAAGATGATCAGGATCACGCCGATCAGGCCAGAATACAGGCAGATCTTGACGGGGAGGTTGGAAAAAGAAAAAATGGCATCGAAAGCCAGCAGGAGTAGCTTGCCGAAGCTCATCTTGGCTTCACCATGTGCACGGTCCGGCCGGGTATATTCTACATATCCTTGTTTGAACCCGATGAACGATCTCAGACCGGGCAGATACCTGTTCTTTTCGGTGAGCCGGAGAAAGGCGTCAAGCGCATTTCTGGACAGGATGGAAAAGTTGCCGACCTGCTTGATGTCCTTCAGGTTGGAAAGCCTGCGGAAGATCGAATGGAACAATCCGATAGAGACCCGTTTGGCGAATTTCTCTTTTCGTTCCGTTCTTTTGCCGTAAACGATATCGATGGGTTCGTTCACCAGTTTTCGATACATCTCGGGGAGCAGTTCGGGCGGGTCCTGCAGGTCGCCGTCCATCATGGCGATATAGGACCCTTTGGCATAATTCAACCCGGCAGTATAAGCCGCCTGGTGACCGAAATTCCGGGATAATGCCAGCACTTTGAAGCGTCTGTCTTTATGATGACATGACTTTAGCTTTTCAAGGGTCGCATCGGTGCTGCCATCGTCTACCAGGATCACTTCGAAATCTTCACCCATAGATAGCATCACCTGCCGGGTCCTCGAAAAAACTTCCTCTATGAGGACCTCTTCATTATACACCGGTATTACCAAGCTGATCATAGAATGGGTTTAAGTGGTTATTCGGCTCTGTTTAGTAATACCTTTTCGTAGGCATCGATGATGTTGCTCCAGTTATAAAGCTTTCTGATCTTTTCGAGGTTCCTTTCCCTGCGGGCGGCGGTGAGTGCGGGGTCGGTATCCCGGTCCAGGATGGACCTGATGTCCTCGGGGGAAGAAAAATAATCGGCATCTTCGCCGGGGATCGCCCGGTTGAACGGATTATCATGCGCCGCTATCGCACAACCGCAGGCCATTGCTTCCAGTAAAGAAGGATTTGTACCTCCGACGGAATGACCGTGCAGATATAGCCTGGAATAATGCCGGAGAGCATTAACGGCTTCCTGGTCATAAATGGCGCCGATATAACGGAGGCGGTCATCCCGGTATCTTTTTACCAGGTACCGGCCGAATTCGTTGCCGGTATTTCCTATAAGTACGAGCGGCGCCGTTTTTGAAGAAGACAGCCAGCCCTGGATGATCATTTCCACATTGTTCTCCGGCTCCATGCGCGCCATCAGGAGAAAATAGCCATCGGGTTGCAGGCTCCAACGATCCAGCGCCTCCACGCAATACCTTTCCGGGATCTCGGCGCCGTACGGGATGTAGATCGCTTCGCGGCCATACTTTTTGAACAGGTAATCGCGGATAGCGATAGAGTCCGCGACCATGACGTCGGCATGCCGGGCCGCCCAGGCTTCCGCCCGCTCGAGAAATTTTCGGGTCAGCGCACCGTATTTGCTCCGTTTCCATTCCAGCCCATCCATGTTGATCACATTGAGCATGCCCTTGGGCCAGATGCGGTGCCACACCGAATTGCTGGTATAACCTAGCTGCAACAGGACGTCGAAATTCCTTTTGCGCGCATCTTTCAGACAATTGTAATCGTAGATGAACTGGCCGGCCGTTCCAATGGTGCCTTCCCAGTCCCTGCAATGGATGATGCTGATCCCTTTCCATTGCCGCTCCTGATAGGGATGATCGCTGGAGTTATAGACATAGACATCATGCCCCTTTTGTTCCAATCCCTTTGCCAGGTATTGTGCAAATTGTTCAAATCCGCCATAAGCATTGGGAATGCCGCGAGTGCCTAAGATGCCGATCTTCATTGATTGATTAGGATTCATTTACAGCTACCATCCGGCCTGATAAATTTTTGCAAAAGTAAATGGAATGACGGTTTTTTTTCAACTTTAATAAAAATAAGTCTTTATACTTGCGGACGAACTGCAATTATTCCTTTTTTGGGCGGGAAATTATGAAAAAAATACTTATCACCGGGGGCGCCGGTTTTGTCGGGAGTTCCCTGGCTATCCGGTTAAAAGAAAAATACCCGCAATACACCATCTGTTGTCTGGACAATCTCAAACGAAGGGGATCGGAATTGAATCTGCTCCGGCTTGCCGCGCATGGCATCCAGTTTGTCCATGGAGACGTAAGGAACCGGGAGGACCTGTATGCCTTGTCCGGGATTACCACGATCATAGAGGCTTCGGCCGAACCCTCGGTGTTGGCCGGCCTGGACAACGCGCCCGACTATCTTATCAATACCAACCTGATGGGCGCCATCAATTGTCTCTATCTGGCGGCAAGAGAAAAGGCCGATTTTATTTTTATCTCGACAAGCCGCGTCTATCCCATCGAGCTTGTCAATAATGTTTTCTTTATAGAGAAGGACACGCGGTTTGCGTTAGCGGACCGGCAGGAGATAAGGGGGGTAACGAAGGCCGGCATTGCGGAAGATTTCCCCACGGAAGGTTACAGGTCCTTGTATGGCGCCACCAAGCTGGCCTCGGAGATGCTCATTGGTGAATTCAACAAGTTTTGCCAGGTGAGGACCGTCATCAACCGGTGTGGGGTGCTCACGGGGCCCTGGCAGATGGGAAAGGTCGACCAGGGTGTCGTCGTCCTGTGGGCCGCCCGCCATTTCTGGAAGAAAGACCTTGGCTATTTTGGCTATGGCGGCCAGGGTAAGCAGGTAAGGGATATCCTGCATATCGACGATTATTTTAAACTCATAGACTACCAGATTCACCATATGGATAAACTCAACGGCAGACTGTTCAATGTCGGAGGAGGAGAAGATGTCAGCGTATCTCTCAGGGAATTGACTGCACTTTGTGAAACAATAAGCGGCAATAGTATTAATATTGCAGCTATCAAAGAAGACAGGCAGGCGGATATCAGAATCTATTTAACTGATAATGCGCTGGTTACCGCTCTTACGGGCTGGAGGCCAACGATCCCGGCCACGCAGATCGTGGCGGATATCCACTCTTGGTTAAGAGAAAATGAACAGATGCTGAAACCGATTCTTTCATAAAAATCGACATTAACTGTTATGAGGGTTGCAGTCATTACCGGCGCTGCCGGGCTTATTGGCAGCGAAGCGGTTGAATTTTTTTCGTCCCGCTTCGATCTCATCGTAGGCATCGATAACAACCTGCGATCGTATTTTTTTGGCCAGGCCGGGTCCACGGAATGGAACAGACATCGGCTGCAGGAGAAAATTTCCAACTACCGTCATTTCGACACCGACATCCGCGATATTGAGGCGCTTCAGCGCGTTTTTTCGGAATTCGGGACGACTATCCGGCTGGTCCTGCACACGGCCGCACAACCGAGTCACGATTGGGCCGCCAGAGAACCTTTCACCGATTTTACGGTAAATGCAAATGGCACGCTCAACCTGCTCGAAATGGCGCGGCTGCATGCGCCCGATTCCGTGTTCATCTTCACTTCGACCAACAAAGTCTATGGGGATACCCCTAATTATCTTCCGTTAAAAGAACGAGAGCTGCGTTGGGAGATCGATGAACATCACCCCTATTTTACCCATGGGATCGACGAGCAGATGTCTATCGACCAGTCCAAACATTCCCTGTTCGGCGCCTCCAAGGTAGCCGCGGATATCCTTGTCCAGGAGTATGGCCGCTACTTCGGTCTGAAGACCGGTGTTTTCAGAGGAGGTTGCCTCACCGGCCCCAACCATTCCGGCGCTAAGCTGCACGGATTCCTTTCCTATCTGATGAAATGCGCGGTTACGGGAGATGCCTATACTATCTACGGTTATAAGGGCAAGCAGGTGCGGGACAATATTCACAGCTACGACCTGGTGAACATGTTCTGGCATTTTTACAACGACCCCAGACCCGGGGAAGTCTACAATGCCGGCGGAGGGAGACATTCCAACTGTTCCATGCTGGAAGCCATCGCCCTTTGTGAAGAGATCTCAGGGAATAAAATGAACTATACCTATTCGGAAGACAACCGCGTCGGCGACCATATCTGGTGGATCAGCGATCTCTCCAGGTTCAGGGCTCACTATCCCGAGTGGACCTACCGGTACGATCTTACCGATATTCTGGCTGGCATCCACGCGAACCTGATCGCCAGGTCGGTGCAGCCCTTAACCTAAAACTATCTGCCGAGGCATGAAATTGAGTATTGTGATCCCTGCCCATAACGAAGAGGGTGCCATAGAATCCAGCATCCGCCAGGTACACTCCGCACTTGAAAAGAATGACATCGACCATGAGATCCTGGTCATCAATGACAACTCGAAAGACCGTACGGAAGCGATCCTGCAAATGCTCCAGCAGGAGATCCCCGCCCTGAGATATATTACGAATACCGGATCCCATGGCTTTGGGTACGCAGTAAGACTCGGCCTGGAGAACTTTGCGGGCGATTGCGTGGCCGTTATGATGGGCGATATGTCGGATTCCCCCGATGACCTCGTCAAATTCTATATAAAAATGCAGGAAGGCTATGATTGCGTATTCGGAACCCGTTTCTCGAAAGGCGGCAAGACCTATGACTATCCTTTGTTGAAATTGGTGATCAACCGGATGGCCAATACCATCGTACAGGTTTCTTTCGGCATCCGTTACAACGATACCACGAATGCCTTCAAACTCTACCGGAAGGAAACCATCCAAGGACTCAAACCCTTTCTCTCCCCCCATTTCAATCTTACCCTGGAACTCCCTTTGAAAGCAATTGTCAGAGGCTATTCCTATGCTGTTGTTCCCAATAGCTGGACCAACCGGAAAACGGGGGTATCGAAACTCAAGATCAGAGAAATGGGCAGCCGCTATTTCTTTATCCTGTTGTATTGCCTCATCGAGAGATTTTTCAGCAGGGGAGATTTCAACAAGGGGCGCCATCTTCACCATTGACCCCCAATAGGGTGGACGTGTAGCAGATCTTACCACTAAGTAGTATTTTTTAGACGGAATATTTTTCGTTATTTTGCACCAGCCCCTGCATGTATTTAAAAACCAGCAGATTGCGCTCATATTTTTTCCGGAAGTCTTTTCGGGGCATGCAGGGGGACTATTCGATGGGTCTGTAGTTCCCCCAAAACATTGCGGCCATATTGCCAAAGCAAAATTTCAGCCTTTACAGGGCAATAACTTATTTGAAAAAGTGTTATAGTGAGGTTTTTAGGGATTTTTTTGTGAAAAAATGTAATAGTTAGCATCAAGAGGGTAAAATTTTTTTTGCGATAGAAGGAAGAAGTGTTAAACGAATGGTCCTCCAACGGGTCGAACCCGCGGGCCGGAAGAGAAACAGCATAATTAATTGGTTAATAGGATACAAATTATAAATAGACGGTTAAAGTAAATTCAGTAAACCTTCATTCTTATGGTGGAAACCACGGATATCGGAAAAACCAGGTTGGAGCAGAACAAAAAGAAATTCGGAAGTGAGAAGCGGTCGATCGACTTACGGGCTCATTTAACTCGTCGCCACCAATACTTTGTCGCAAAAAGGATTTTCGATATCACGGTTTCCGTACTGGTCCTCCTTTTCGTATTCAGCTGGCTGTTCCCCCTTCTCTATATTTTGATCAAATTGGATTCCCGCGGTCCCATCTTCTTCGTTCAACGACGCGTAGGGTTCCTGGGTCGCTCTTTTTCCTGCCTGAAATTCCGGACCATGCGCGTCAATGCAGAGGCCAATTCCAAACAGGCGACGGAGCACGATCCCCGCATCACACGTGTCGGCCGTTTCCTGCGTAATTCCAATCTGGACGAGCTTCCCCAGTTCCTGAACGTGCTCGCGGGGCATATGAGCATCGTCGGCCCAAGACCTCACATGTATAAAGACTGCGCCAATTTCTCGGCCGTAGTCGGCGCCTATAAATTCCGCACCCTCATGAAACCCGGTATCACCGGTCTCGCCCAGGTCAAGGGCTATCGCGGTCCTGCCCGGAGCTTCGACAAGATCTTCAGGCGATACCAATGGGACGCCTTCTATGTCCGCAATGCAAATCTTTGGCTGGATCTGCGTATCGTACACACAACCGCCATGCAGACTTTGTCGTATTTTATCAAGAAATTCATTATCGAAGACGTACCCTCGTTGGCCATTTCCAAAGACCTGATGGAGCCCCAAAAGGCTAACGCTTTCAATTGATCCGCACTTAACGACACTTTAACGTTTGTTTTGCTGAAAATTGATAGACGTGACGGTTTCTTGCCCAGGTGTGTAGTTTTTCCGGATCAGCGTGTCCGGATCTTGTTTTTCAACTGGTTACATCGCTTTTATTTAATAGGGAGAATGCAACGTTTTTGCTGTCCGGTGTGTCAATGACACTTGAAATTTTGAATCGCTCCAAAGGGGAGCGATCCCGGGGAGCACCAAATTGTAGCGAGAAGCCGTGGCACCGTTCTTGTAACAATGCTCCGGGACTTCAAGCTTTAGTAGAGAAAAACCAATCCTTCGTAACATGCAGAGCACAATCGTTGAAAGGTCCGTCCGTTGTCCGGAAAATTGGGAGAAAGGTAACTGGCAGTTTATCCGCGAGTATTGTGGCGACAGTTATAACTATTTGATGTATAAGCGGATAATGGATATTGTGGCCTCGTTGATCGTCATTCTGACAGTTTTCCCCTGGCTTATGCCCATCCTCATGGTGTTGATCAAGCTGGATTCCAAAGGACCTGTGTTCTTCAAACAAAAAAGAGTAGGTTTCCTCGGTAAGACCTTCTGGTGCTATAAGTTCAGGACCATGTATGTCAACGATTGCGCGGACACCCGGCGGGCCTCCTGTCACGATCCCCGCGTCACCCGTATCGGCTGGTTCCTGCGCAACACCTGCCTGGACGAGGTGCCCCAATTCTTTAACGTTCTTTTAGGACACATGAGCATCGTCGGACCCCGCCCCCATATGCTCAAGGACACCAATGAATTCTCGGACCTCATCGATAACTATTCCTTCCGCCACCTGGTTCGTCCTGGTATCACGGGACTTTCCCAGGTCCGGGGCTATCGGGGTCCCGCCACCACCTTCGAAAACATCCTCCGCCGTTATCAATGGGATTCCTACTATGTCCGGAACCAGAGCGTGCTGCTCGACCTGCGGATTATGGCCGGCACCGTCTACCTGATCGCCAACTCCCTGCTGAACAGGAACAAACCCGTTCCCGTGGATACCTCCGCGCCGGCCCATCTGGATAGCCGGCCCCTGGCTGCCACCGCCAGTAAAAAAATTGCCTAACTCACCTTTTGGCCAATTTTACTTAGTTTTACCCGGGCGGCAACTCCGTTGACCGACCGCACGTAAATCATATTCAATGAAAGGTCTTTTATTGACGCTGGTATCCTTTGCCGCGATCTTTATCATTCTCAACGCCGGTTTCTACAAGGAATGGTTTGAAAAAAAACCGGCGAATTACTGGTCCAGTTTTCTCAAGGAAAAGGACGATACCCTGGATAGGGCCGGTATCCTCAATCAGCAATATGGCATCGTCTACACCATCTGTATGCGGGTAAAGGACGTGGTGGCTCAAAAAAAGGTGGCGCACCCCGTGATCCTTTTCGAACCCAATAGCTTTTACAAGGATTCGTTGCATATCTACCCGAATATCCACGCCCCCGAACCGGCCGTATTCTATTATTATACCGGGCTGGAAGGCGTCTGGACGAATTCTCCCGATGTCGGTAAGGCGAATTTCCTGCTCCACATGTCAAAAAAAGGGATCCAGCTGGAGCAGATCACCAATCCCCGGCAATTGCAACGCGCGCTGGATTTCTATAAAAAATACCCCCCAACTTTATAAATGCTTATGCCGTTCCTCGTCTATCTGCTGCTACTGATCCTTTACCTGTTATCGGGATTGGGCATCCTCCAGCTTTTCGGGTTGCGGCTGAAGCCTGCCTATACCATCACGCTCTCGCTGCTGCTGGGTGTCGCCCTGGCCTCGTTCCTGCCCTTTTTGCTACAGCTTTTCTACATTCCTCTCACGGGCTTTACGGTCTTCGGCGTCCTGGTGCTGGCCGCGCTCCTGCTGTCGATCCCCACGTGGAGACATATCCGCCGGGACGGGCTTGGGAGCCTGCGTGCTACCCTGATCCCCAGCCGGTTTAAAGTTGAACCGTATGAGATCCCTTTCTTTATGATCATCGGCTTCCTCGTGTTCGTCAGCGTCTGGCGCTGTTACTATCACCCGCCGATTTCCCGCGACGCCCTGAGCGGTCCCGAAGCCATCGCCGAATTCGCCGTCCGTGAACATACCCTGGTCAACTCTTTTTTCAATGTCGACCTATGGTCCACCAACAACCAGTTCAAATCCCCTTTTCTGACCTGTCTGCAGCTGATCTACAAATTGGCCGGTTTTCCCTTTGGGCAGGTGTGGCTCAGCACCATCTTCGTCAGCTTCACCGTCTTTCTTTATCATGCCCTCCGCGAAAAAGTGCATCCGATCCTCGCCGGCATTCTCCTGCTGCTCTTTCTCATGACCCCGGAGATGTATGCCTATACCTTTATGATCCTCTATGACTATAGCAATATGGTCTATCTGTTCCTGGCGCTTTATTTCCTGTTCGCCTGGTGTTCAGCGGGGGATAAAAAGAATTTCTATTTTGCCAGTCTCCTGCTTGGCATCGCCACCTATATCCGGTCCGAGACCCTGGTCCTGGCGTTGCCCTTTGTCGGGCCGATCCTGCTGACGCAATGGCGGGCAAAACTACCGCTGAAAAAGCTGGCGATCGCCGATGTGCTGTTTTACCTGCCTGCATTCGCCGCTTATGGCATACAGTCCTTTTACAATACACATTATCTGCCGGTCCACTACGATGTCGAAGGTCTGGTAAATAGCCATCTCTCGGACTTCTCCCCGCTTTTCCGGCGATATAGCGACATCGTCACGCGATTGATGGGTAGCGATTTCGCCATCCAGCTATGGGGTTATTTCTTTTATATCACAGGGGTCCTCCTGGTGGCCGAAGCGGTGTTCATACGCCGTTTCACCAGGGATGCGCGTAACTGGTTGTATGCGATCCTCGTGCTTTATTTGGGTCTGGGTGTGCTGGGCTGGGTCCTGCCGCTGGTCAACCTTAACGAAACGACGAAACGTGCGCTGTTCAAAATGCTACCCCTTTGCATTTTCTATCTGGCGAACAATCAGCTCCTGGTGCGGCTCTCGCAGGCTATTTCCCGCTGGGAGCTTGCGCCTCCGTCCCTCCGGATCGCCGGCGCCGCGGGAAAACGTGCCCCGGCCGCGACTAAGTCCGTCCTGACGAGATCCGGTAAAACGGTGGTGACTTCCAGCGGCGCCAGGACGACGCCGGCTGCTTCCGGCAAAACGCCCCCCGCTTCCGGCAGCCGCCGCAAACGCAAAAAGTAAATAGTACCAGGGAAGACGTTAAACGCACAACCCCACGCCGGGGGAGCCCGGTAACTTTGTGTTACAATTCAATCATATGTGTGCAGTAAAAGCCATAGAAGTCCAACACAGCCGGCACAAACCGGCACTTCTCCCGAGCATTTGGCGTAACAAATGTTCCCATTGTCGCAGGGGGGATCTCTACCTGGACTCCCATCCTTATCATCTCAAGACCTTTATGAAGATGCCGGAACATTGCCCCGTGTGCGGCCAGAGCTTCGAGATCGAACCCGGATTCTGGTACGGCACCGGTTTCGTCAGCTATGCCTTGTCGGTGGCCGTCTCCGTAGCTACCTTTATCGCCTGGAAAGTACTCATCGGCTTTTCCCTCGAAGATAACCGGCTATTCTGGTGGATGGCTGTCAACGGCGTATTGCTGGTGGTGATCCAGCCCCTGTTGATGCGTATCTCCAGGACCATCTGGCTCAATTTCTTCGTGCACTATAAGACGTGGGACACGTCTTGTCCGAAGGACAATTATTAGCGCTTTGCTCGAAATACGCTATTTTTCCACCAGCGGATTTCGAGCACATTATGATCCGCTCACCGCTTCAATCCCATAAATATGCCCGCATTCAAGGTTCCCTCCCGCGACCAGCTTGCCCCCGAGGCCCAGACGATCTTCGACCAGTTCCAGCAAAGTATAGGGAAGATGCCCAACCTTTACGCCACCATTGGTTATTCCGCCAATGCTCTGGCAACCTATACGCAATACGTCAAGGGACAGGCGAAGAATAGCTTTCATGCCCGTGACCGCGAAGGCGTCTATCTGATCGTCTCCCAGCTCAACGGCTGCGAATATTGTCTGGCCTCTCATACCCAGAGCGCGATCAAGGCGGGTTGGAAAGAAGAAGACACGCTACAGGTCCGTGCCGGCACACACCCTGAAAAAAAATGGCAGGTGATCTATGGCATCATCCGCTCCGCCATCGAGAATAAAGGCGCCGTCGACGACACCCTCCTCGACGCCTTCTCCGCTCTCGGCTTGAGCGAAGGCGCACTGATGGACCTTTTTGTATTGATCAATGTGATGAGTTTAACCAATTACATCTTCCGCCTTACACAGATCCCCATCGATTTCCCGCTGGCTAAGCCGATTTGATTGCCGCCATTGGCCGCCAATCGCCTGCGACGAGTCTATGACCCCCCGAAGGCCATGCTTAAGCCGCCCAGCCTTCCCGATCCAGGCTCCTGAATTGTATGGCTTCTGCAAGATGTTCGGCGTGTATATCCTCGCAGCAGGCCAGATCGGCAATGGTCCTGCTTATCTTCAAAATATGATCATGTGCCCGTGCCGAGAGTTTTAATTTATTCATGGCCGCATGCAGCAATTCCTCGCCTGTTGCATCGATCCGGCAGTACTGACGCAGTAGCTGACCATTGATATGTGCATTGCAGTAGGCGCTCATATTGGTAGGATTGACATATGCTCCATATCGTCTGAACTGTATCTCTCTTGCCGCTATGACCCTACGACGTATCTCCTGTGAGCTTTCTCCGGGATTAGCGCCCGACAACTGCGTATGCGATACCGGTACGACCTCCACATGGAGATCGATCCTGTCCAGCAAGGGGCCGGATACCTTGTTGAGATATTTTAAGACCGCTCCGGGAGGACAGCTGCATTCTTTAGCCGGGTGATTGTAATAGCCGCAGGGACAAGGATTCATGGACGCGATCAAAATAAAAGAAGAAGGGAATTCAATAGAGATTCTTGCTCTGCTGATCGTTATTTTCCGATCTTCCATTGGTTGACGCATTACCTCCAATGTATTTCGATTGAACTCGGGTAGCTCGTCCAAAAAAAGCACACCATTATGCGCCAGTGAGATCTCGCCTGGTTGAGGGATACTGCCCCCGCCGACCAGGGCCATTCCGGAGATCGTATGATGAGGGGCCCTGAAAGGACGGTGATGAAGTAACGGCGTATTCGCCGGCAATTTGCCGGCTACGCTATGAATTTTTGTCGTCTCCAATGCTTCCCTAAGGCTTAACGGAGGTAAGATCGTTGGTATTCGCCGGGCGAGCATAGTTTTACCGGCACCCGGGGGGCCGATCATTATGGCATTATGTCCCCCCGCTGCTACGATCTCCAGCGCCCGTTTGATATTCTCCTGGCCTCTTACCTCGTTGAAATCGATGTCGGCTGGCGAACCGCCGACGAGAACAGTCCCCTCGTCCCTGGTAACCACAGGTCTAAAGGAGCGGTCATCCTGGAAAAACCTGATCACCTCCCGCATGTGAGCAAAAGCAAACACCGGCAATTGCTTTACGATGGCAGCTTCAGATGCGTTTGGGTCCGGGATGATCAAACCTTTGAATTGCTCTTTGTTCGCCTGGATGGCGATGGGGAGGGCACCTTTGATGGGATGTATCTTGCCATCAAGCCCTAATTCACCCATGATCACATAATTTCGAAGATTTTCAGGTTCAGGTAATTGTTCGCTGGCGGCTAAAATGCCCAATGCGATCGGGAGATCGAAAGCAGAACCATATTTGCGGATACTCGCCGGAGCCAGATTGACGACGATCTTGGTCCTGGGCATGTGAAATCCGTTACTCTTAATGGCACTTTCTATGCGTTGGATACTTTCTTTCACCGCATTATCCGGCAGGCCAACGATAAAAGTATGTAATCCCTCTGTTACATTTACTTCAACGGTGATGGTGATCGCCTCTACGCCATACACCGCACTTCCAAATGTCTTCACCAACATACGCTAACGTTTAGTTAGTGAAACTAGAAAATATTTGGAAGTAGATCGAAAAAATCTCGACGACGTTTCACGCAATAGTTCCACGCAACCTTCGCCGGCAGTTGCGCCTGATCACAACCGCTCCAACATATCCACCACCTTTTCCCGCTTCAGGATAAGATAGCCGATGCGGTCATTGCTGATCCCCGGCTTTAGCTGATAGCTGAATTCCAGCTGGTCGTCCTTAACGGCCGTCTCGAAATAGTTGAATAAAATATTGGGATAGACCTTGAGCTCTTCGCCGATCTCATAAAGATGCGTAGATAAGATAAAAAGCGAACGCCGGATCTTGATCAACCCCTTGATCACCGTACTGGAACACTTCATGGCATCCTGCATATTCGTGCCTTTGAACAGCTCGTCGATGAGCACCAGCCATTTCTTCCGGTTGCCGATCTTCTCTAATGTATTGCGGATCCGTTGTACCTCATTGAAGAAAAAGCTCTCTCCCTTGGAGATATTGTCCTCTACATTGATATTGCTGAGGATGCCGTCGAAGATAGTCAGCTGCATCGATTGCGCAGGAACACCCATGCCCAGATGCGCCAGAAAGACAACGACGCCGATGCTCCGGATGAAGGTACTCTTCCCCGCCATATTGGCCCCCGTGAGAAAAACGAAATTGGTTGCCGCGTCCAGCCGGATATCATAGGCCACGGGTTTAGGCAATAAGAGATGATAGAGCCGGGTGGCTTCGAGGTACGGATCTTCCTGTTCCAGAAACACCGGGAAGCTCAGCTGGTAACGCTGCATGGCCATCGCCATCGAATACCAGGCATCCAGCCGGTGGTGTATCTCGATGAGCGACCGGACGGCCGTCTTGAACCGGTTCCGGATATAATGCCCGAAGTAGATCACCTGGATAGGATTTAGCTTCTCTCCCGATGTGGTAGCGGCAAGCTCCTGGAGGATCGTCTCGTTGAGCAGCCGCCGGGATCGCTCCAGCAGGTCTCCCAGCAAGGGGGGGATACCGGGCTGATCCAACAGCTGCACCAGCTGATTCATCCCGCGGACGAAATCGGCGAAATGCCCCACCGAATACCGGACGATCGCATAATCGGCAGAATGAAAGATTTTATAGGCCAGTGCCGCGGGTAGATTCTGCCCATGGGGAATATCGTCGATAGCGGTTTCATAGAACCGGTCGATGACCATGATCGTCCCGTTGCTGATCGCGACCGGCCATTGGTCGAGCTTGTCGAGCATCAGGCCCAGCAGCTGCTGCGTGGCCCGGATCGTCTCCAGCTTGCTGAAAGGCGCGTTGAAGTAGGAGATCAGGGTATCCTTACCCCCCCGCGTCCGGGTAAAGTCTAGTTTGTGGAAAATGGAGAACTCTTCTTCTTTGTTGAAAAGCGAGAGGTCTTCATATGTTATATTATCTATTTCCATGTTTGTTATGATTGGCCTTCGGCCGGCCGGCCCGCGGCTTATCTGTCGAAAAGTAACCGCTGGCCCCATTGAGATTCATCAAAGACCCCGTTTCCATAAACAAGATGCCCGTTTACGAAGGTATGGGTCACCGTTGCCGGAAATTCGAAACCTTCCAGCGGGCTCCAGCCGCATTTATAGAGGATATTTCCGGCGGCCACATGGGAGGGCCGGTGCAGGTCCACGATCACCAGATCGGCGTAATACCCTTCGCGGATAAACCCTCTTTCGGCAATATTGAAACAGATGGCCACGGCGTGGCTCATCTTCTCCACCACCTTCTCCAGGCTGATCTTCCCCGCGAGCACATAATGCAACATCAGCCGGAGCGAATGCTGGACCAGGGGCAGCCCGGCATGCGCCCGTTCATACGCACTCGATCCCCCATGACCACCGGCGGCCGCCGCATCGGCCGGCAACGGCACCAGCTCTCCATCGGGACCCCGCATCAATCCCTTTTCCGCCAGCGTATGCGGCGCATGATCGGTGGCGATGAGATCCAGCCGGTCGTCCAGCAAGGCTCGCCATAAGGCTTCCCGGTTATGCGGGGCCTTGATGGCGGGATTGCATTTGATCCGGTTCCCCAGGACCGCATAGTCGTCGCTGGTGAAATGCAGGTGATGGACGCAGACCTCCGCCGTGATCCGCTTTTCCGCCAGCGGAAGCATATTCCCGAACAGCGGCATCTCCTTTTCCGTGGAAAGATGAAAGACATGCAGCCGGCTATTGTATTTCTGGGCGAACTGAATGGCCGTCAGCGTGGATTCGAAACAGGCATTGTCATCCCGGATCAGGGCATGATCGGCGGCTCTAAGCTCGCGTCCTTCGCGTTTCAGCCGCTCCAGGTTCTGCCGGATGATCTTCTCATCCTCACAATGCGTGGCGATCAGCACTTCGCTTTCCCGGAACAGCCGGTCCAGGGTCAGGTAATTATCCACCAGCAGATTTCCGGTAGACGAACCCATGAAGATCTTTATGCCGCAGATGTCCTTTTTCCTGTCATTGGTCCGCAACGCCTCGTCGGCATTGTCGTTGGACGTCCCCATGTAAAAAGAATAGTTGGCCAGCGAGCTGGCGGCGCCGATGGCATATTTCTGTTCCAGCAGGTCCTGGGTGAATGCCGGCGGCAGGGTGTTAGGCATCTCCATGAACGTGGTAACGCCGCCGGCTACCGCCGCTTTGGCTTCGGTATAAATGGTAGCCTTGTGCGTCAGCCCCGGCTCCCGGAAATGCACCTGATCGTCGATCACGCCGGGCAATAAATGTTTCCCTTCCCCGTTGATCTCCGTGACAGCGAAGGGTGCTTGCAACTCCGTCCCCATTTTTTCGATACGGCCGTTTTTGAGTAGCAAATCTGCCGTAGTAATCTTACCTTCGTTGACTATCGAGATGTTCTTTATCAAGTAATTACGCATAAATTACATTGCTCTATCCTCCTGAGCCGCCTCGGCGGCTCGTCCAAAGGACAAACATTATGACAACTAGCTTTATGACGCAATTTATTAAAACCGTTGTAATAATCCTCTGT
>Ga0210396_10002309_pt1 | contig 19605 bp, 16 predicted proteins | sample IncBWH17OmetaG_FD_155466 | JGI IMG/M metagenome (GOLD analysis project Ga0210396, IMG submission 155466) | Forest soil microbial communities from Barre Woods Harvard Forest LTER site, Petersham, Massachusetts, United States - Inc-BW-H-17-O ... | reverse complement strand
CTCGTGGGTCACCGTCTTGATTACGTCGGGACCTGTGACGAACATGTACGAAGTCTCGCGCGTCATGAAAATGAAATCGGTGATCGCCGGCGAATAGACCGCCCCGCCCGCGCAAGGACCCATGATGGCGCTGATTTGCGGAATCACGCCGCTGGCCAGCGTATTACGTAGAAAAATGTCCGCGTAACCCGCCAGCGAAGCGACGCCTTCCTGTATGCGTGCCCCGCCGGAATCGTTCAACCCGATCACGGGAGCGCCAGCGCGCATGGCCAGATCCATGATCTTGCAAATTTTGAGGGCGTTTGTTTCCGACAGCGAACCGCCAAAAACCGTAAAGTCCTGGGCAAAAACATAAACCAGTCGCCCATCGATCCGGCCGAAACCTGTGATGAAGCCGTCGCCCACAGGCCGCTGCTCCTCCATGCCAAAATCCACGCAGCGATGACGCACAAATTTGTCGAGTTCCTCGAAGGTGCCTTCATCCAAAAGCATATCCACGCGTTCGCGAGCGGAGAGTTTACCTGCCTTGTGTTCACGCTCCCGTCGTTCCGGGCCGCCACCCGCTTCGGCTTCCGCGTCAAGACGCCGGAGTTCTTCCATGCGGTCCCGCTGCTTTGCGCCGATCGGCGTTGCAGATTTGTTTTCAGCCAAGAGTCTCTCCCGGGGCGGACGGTTCTTTTTTGTGGAAGATGCGTACGGCAAGATGCGTGGCGAGCCAGGTGGTGCCGAGAAGCAGAACTACACCCAGAACGATCTCGGCGCCGATAGCGACGGCGCGCTGCGCGGGCGATTCGATGGACGTGACGTAAACAGTCGCAGTCACAAGAGTGAACATGGCGCCCAGAGTCATCGCGACAATCAGCACGGTGGTAAAGATCGAGGCAAGAATCTTTTTCATGAGAGCGCGGCGTTTTTCCGCAGCCTGTTGAGCTGTGCCTTATGAAGGCGATCAACCTGGCGTAGCTACCAACCCATTTTCTTCGTGCTACCGCACAACTACCAAAGGTCCCGAAGAAGGATAGCGCAACCCCAACGAAATCAGAACGGCGAGGTTCACCAGCCATCGGAGCGAGCCCCAGACTTAGCGCAAGCCCGACCAGTCGTCGGCAACGATGATGGAGTCGCTAGGGTTGGCGGGATCGTATTTGATGCTGGCAGGCTGCCCGGTAACCAGGCGCTCGAAGCGGATCTGCCCTTCCAAGCCGGTTATGTCCTGAGCGGTGTGATAGGTCACGCCGGAAATGGCGTAGCTGTACGAAACCAGATGCCGCGGCCGCGTATCCGGAATCGGTTGCGCACGCGGACCAAACATGCGTTTAGCCGCGGGTTCCTCCGGCGGATGCTCGACCAGTTCAACAACCTGGCCTTCCGCGATCCGTCCGATCTGGTTCAGCTGCAGGCGCCTCTTGCGTTCGATATCCTCCGGCGGCTCCGCGGGGCGAAAAAAGGCGTAAGCCACCATGGCGATGGCGGCAACAGCTGCAGCACCCATCCCGACCGCGACTCTCCAATCAGCAAACATTGTCTTCGACAAACTCCCTAAGTATCCATGAATTGAATCGCGCGAGGACCGCATTCATTGCAGAGGCAGTCTCGTCCACGTTCATCCGGAGAGATTTGGTCAGCCCGAAAATCCCTCACGAATGCGTATTCTACCGAAACCGGACGTGAGACGCGCGTTACGCTTGCGGGGCATGCACCGGATTACGCAACACTCCGATTCCCGCAACCGATACCTCCACGACGTCGTTCGCGACGAGCGGGCCGACACCAGCAGGAGTGCCCGTGGAGATTACATCCCCCGGATAAAGCGTCATCATCTGGGATATCCATCGGACGAGAAATTCGCATGGATACGACATGAGCGAAGTGCTGCCGGACTGACGCAGCGCGCCGTTGACGTGGGCTTCGACGAGCACATCCGTAGGATCGAGATCGGTCTCGATGTGTGGCCCGACGGGACAAAAGGTGTCGAAGCCTTTGGCCCGCGTGAATTGCACATCGGCCTTCTGCAAGTCGCGCGCGGTAACGTCATTGACGCAGGTATATCCGAGGACATTTTCGAGAGCGTCGTCCGAGTCGGTCAGGTGCGAACAGCGGCGCCCGATCACAACAGCGAGCTCCGCTTCATGTTCGATGCGCTGCGAGAAGATGGGCAGCACAATCGGTTCGCCAGGACCGATGATCGAAGACGACGGTTTGAGGAAGATCATCGGCTCTTTCGGGAGTTCGTTGCCGAGTTCGGCGGCGTGTGCTGCATAGTTCCGGCCGACACAGACAATTTTCCCCGGCACGACGGGCGCGGCAAGGCGCACGTCTGGGAGCGGCCAGGTGTGGGTCGTGCGCGACCATTTTCCCCAGGGCGCGCCCGAGAGTTCGCAGACCTGCCCGTTCTCCAGCAGGCCATAGAGAGGAGTAGCAGGGCGCGCGATGGAAGTGTCCAGCGGCAGAAACCGGCAAAATTTCATAGGTGATGGTTGGAGTGCGATACCCGATGGTTAGACATATACGATTCTCGAACTCTCCAGATGCACGTGCCGATCCAAGAGAGCGTCGCCAATATCATACACACGATGGCGCCCAAGGTGAAAATTTGAACCGCGCTGTACCGTTCACCAAGCGCGCCGAAAAGCATGGATAGCCCGCGGTACGTGAACGTAAGAATGCTCCAGGCAATCAGGCTGGAAACCAGCAGCCGCCCGGGCCGCCACATGAACCGAACCACGGGCACGAGAAAGAACACGCCAAAGACCGCGGCGGCAATGATGTTACGCTGCAACGCCACGTGTTCGAGGGCCGCAACACGATTGGCAACGTATACCCAGGCGACCAACGTGATGGCCAGACCTACGCCCGAACACACTCCCGTACGCACCCCTGAATCCCGCAAGACGAGAGCCAATTCGTTGTCTGTAAAACGATTGTCAACCCGCATAGTGGCCCGCATCACGGCGGGGCCTCCCAGTTTCGGTCGAAGATTAAACCCGGGACTACGGGGAATGTTGCGCGACGTCGGCAGCCACTGGCGGAGTGGGCGCACTCTCGTTGCCGGAACGGTCGACGGCAGTCACGCGATACCAATACTGATGGCCGAGGGCTAAAGAAGTATCACGATACGCTGGGGAGAGCAACAAGTCCGGCGTAACGGACTGTCCCTTGTCGTTTTCCTGCTCGCTACGATAGACGCGATAGCCGGCTAGATCCGGTTCGGCGTTGATCGACCACGAAAGATCGATTTCCGGTGCGTTACCGTTCGGATTCGACAGCACCGCCGCGACTAGGCCTTGCGGAGTAGCCGGCGGAAACGTATCCACCGGAGCGAGCACGAGCGGATCGGAATCGCTGGACTCCAGCGGATTTCCCGCAACCGTAGTGACGCTGCGGACCACGTACACGTAAGTCTCGCCGAAGTCGAATTGTGTATCGCGGTATTCGGGCGTGCCAGAGGCAGCGAGCAAAGTTAATGGCGCGATCCATTTTTCATGCAGAACGTCCTTCGTGGCGGGGTCGTGTGCCCGGGGATCGAGCTGCCCGCGGTAAACGTGATATTCCGAGATTGCGATGGGATCGCCGCCGGACGTTCGCGTAGGCGCCGGCCAACTCAAGTCGATGGACGTCTCGTTCACTTTCGATTGGATGGACGCGATGCGTTCCGGCACGGGGAAAACCCGCACAGAAACAGCATTGGAATCGACAGATGCCCGCTTTTTGGAGGCGCGGGTCCGCACGCGGTAAACGAGCGTGCCGCCCGGATGAGTACGCGTCTCGTCCGGGGCGACTGCGCTGAGGAATTGGATATGGTCATCGGCTTCATATTTCTTGGCAAGCGCGCCGGGAATGGTGTCTACGATGCGAAACGAATTGGCGTCCGGCGTGCCGTCGGCCTTAGTCGCGCCGCGTAAGACCTCAATGGCAGGCGGTTCGGTAAGGCGCGCACCACGGATCGTTTTGGTCGGCATGGTGAAGGTAAGCTGCACGGCGTCGCCAGCTTGACGGCCGGCAAGGTCCGTGACGGCGACTGGAATCGGCGGCGAAGGTGCAACGGGATCCCCAGGCGCGCCACACCCCGCGAGAAAAAACACGAGGCCGAGAATCGAAACTGCGCAATCGAAAGTCGAAAGACGAGAACCGAAACAAGTCGGTACCCGGCCGAGCGCTTTCGCGCTCAGTGCCCTCTGTGCTCTGACCCTTGTGCCCTCTGTGTTAAATCTTTTCCCCGTCGTCCAAACGGGGCACCAAAGTAAATTGGTCCACGAACGGTCGACCGGCATTCGCGTGGGCGGTGTCCGCGAGTTTCGATGGTCCATTTTCAGGTTCGTGTTTGAGCGAGTCTCGCCTTACAGCCCGTCTTACAGGATGTAGCGGCTCAAATCCTGGTTCTTGACGATTTCAGCGAGCTGTTTGTTCACGTACGCCGCGTCCACCTTCACATTTTTCTTCTTCAGGTCGGAAGCCTCGAACGAAAGCTCCTCAAGTACTTTTTCAAGGATGGTGTGAAGGCGCCGGGCCCCGATGTTCTCCGTCTGCTCGTTGACGCTGGTGGCAAATTTAGCGATGGTCTCGACGGCATCTTCCGTGATGTTGAGCTTCAACCCCTCGGTTTCGAGCAGCGCGATGTATTGCTTGATGAGCGCATTCTTGGGCTCCGTGAGAATCCGGACGAAGTCTTCTTCCTTCAGCGATTGCAACTCCACCCGAATCGGCAAGCGCCCCTGCAATTCCGGAATCAAATCGGACGGCTTGGTGACGTGGAATGCGCCAGCCGCAATAAACAGGATGTGATCGGTGCGGATCATACCGTAGCGCGTGTTTACCGTCGTGCCTTCGATGATCGGCAGAATGTCCCGCTGCACCCCTTCGCGGGACACATCGGGGCCATGGCCCGATTCGCGCCCGGCGACCTTATCGATCTCGTCGATGAAAATAATACCCATCTGCTCGGCGCGCTCGACGGCGACACGCGTGACCTGATCCATATCCAGAAGCTTGTTCTCCTCTTCTTGAATCAGGTACTCGAAGGCATCCGCGACGCTCATCTTGCGCTTCTTTTTCTGCTGCCCGAACATGCCCGAAAGCATGTCCTTGATATTGACGTCCATCTCCTCGACGCCTTGGTTGGAGATGATTTCAAACGAAGGCATCGAACGTTCGCGAACTTCGATGTCCACCATGCGCTGGTCGAGTTTGCCTTCGCGCAGCTGCGCCCGGAGCTTTTCGCGCGTGCGCTGCGTTTGCTCGCGATGCTGCGCGGCATCCCCTTCAGTGGCGTTCGGCGCCGGCGGCGGAGAAGGCGGCAGCAGCAGATCCAGCACGCGCTCTTCGGCCGTTTGTTCGGCGCGGTCGGCGACCTCGTCGAGCTTTTCTTCGCGCACCATGTCGATAGAAGTTTCGACCAGATCGCGCACCATGGATTCGACATCGCGGCCAACGTAGCCAACCTCCGTATATTTGGAGGCCTCAACCTTAACGAATGGACACCCCGCGAGGCGCGCAAGGCGGCGGGCGATTTCCGTCTTGCCAACGCCTGTAGGGCCGATCATCAGGATATTCTTGGGGAGAACGTCTTCGGCGATCTCTGGCGGAAGCTTCTGGCGGCGGACGCGATTGCGCAAGGCTACCGCAACCGCACGTTTCGCCGCGTTCTGCCCAACGATATATTTGTCTAGCTCCGCGACGATCTCGCGCGGCGTCATGTCGTCCAGCGCGGGAAGCAGTTCCGCCTCCGCGGCAGGCGTCGCTCCATTACCACCGGGCATGTAAACAATCTCTTTGTCAGACTTGCTGGTCATTCAATCCTTCTATCTCGGTGCTGCTCTGTCTCGATGTCGATTTGAGTGATCTATCCGTGCTCACGCTCGAGTTGCGGTTCCCTGAAAGCGCCCGCATCGGAACGGCGCTACACCCTCACCGCTGTATATAGGATGCAGGGCCGGCGGATAGCGACCCAGTCCTACAACTCCTCGACCGTGAAGTTAGCATTAGTATAGATGCAAATCTCGCTCGCGATGCGCATCGCTTCCATGGCGAGGTCTTTTACTCCCAGCTTGGAGTGCTTGATCAGCGCGCGAGCGGCGGACAGCGCATAAGTGCCTCCGGAACCTATCGCGCAGAGCCCATCATCGGGCTCGATTACGTCGCCGTTACCGGAAAGCAGAAACGTACCCTTATTGTCGGCCACAATCAGCAGCGCCTCCAAATGGCGAAGGGCGCGATCCTTGCGCCATTCCTTGGCGAGCTCGACGGCCGCCTTTTGCAGGTTGCCGGAATGCTCCTGAAGCTTGCCTTCAAAACGTTCGAACAGCGAAATGGCATCTGCGGTGGAACCCGCGAAACCCACGATGACTTTGTCGTTATAGAGCCGCCGCGTCTTGCGCGCGCTGTGCTTCATTACGTGGTCGCCCATGGTCACCTGCCCATCGGCAATCAGCACCACTTTGTTGTCTTTGCGTACGCACAGCACCGTAGTGCCGTGCCACTGTGCGCTTCCCGGCCCAGTTTGCATTCGACCATTATACAGCCGCGCGAGTCCACGCCAAGCGCACCGGCTCCTTTGTCGCTCCCACGGCTCCGCGCGGCTCCCGAACTCTTTCAAAAGCGATGTCGCTGGATTTCTTGTGTCCGCACAATTCCCAACCGTTTCCATCATTTACTGGCTAGGTCACTGGCTAGGCGCGGCGGATTCAACGGGCGGCTTCTCCATTTCCCGCAAATGCTCCTGGAGTGTCCATAGGTGCTCGCGGGCATGGTTGAGCTCGGAGACGCGCTGTGCGAGTTCCAATTGATTGCGGAGCTTGAGATCCTCCGGACCCGTGCTTAGAGCTTTTCTGGACTGGTTGACAGCTTGTTCGCCGTCGCGAATGGATTGAAGCGTTGCGTCGATTTCTTTTTGCGTTTCTTCGGCATTGCCTGCGGGTTGGCCGAAGGCGAAGCAGCTGGCGACGTTGTTGAAGCCTTCCATTTCGAGGGCCGCGGCCTGCTCTTCTTTTTGAAAGATGTAGAGATCGGCCGGAGTGCGTGTGGCGATCAGTTCTTCGTTGGTCCAGACCTTGACCTTGTGCGTAGGTGACGCGGAACTCTGTGACGATGAATCGGGCAGGGTTTGTTCTCTTGTGGCGGGCATGATTGGCATGGATACAACTGACAGCAGTGCGGAGAGAGCGGCTGCGCCTCTGAGGAAGCCCCAGTTACCCATGGACTTCTTATATCACTATTGAGAAATTTCGCGGAAGGAAAGCGTCTTGTAAGTAATCGTGGGAAGGGCGTTCGTTACCAGGCAGCTGTCGTACTGAAGATTGGGATTGCCGCTGCCTGACAGCCAGTTGAGCGTCGGCGTCCCGGGAGTGCCGAGCGGCGCGTGGCTTATGGGATCCACGGTCTGCGCGAGCACCAGCGAGCCATAGAAATGCGTGAGCCGCGAGGCTTGCTGTTCGAAAACTCCCGTTCCGATCGCCAGAATCAGGCCGTCATAGGGGTGATCGACATATTGCACATCGCCCTGCACCAGGAGAATTCCGGAGCCTGGCGGCGAAGGATTGCCGCTGAGGCTGCAGTTACCCGTGACCATCACCACAGTGGGATTTGAAGCTGAGCCGAGGTTGCTGGTCGTGCTGCAATCGGGCACGGTGTAATCCGCGGCAGTCTGGATTTCGCTTACCAATTGATTGAGTCCCGCGATGCTGGTGAGGTCCAGCGTTTGCCCTGGATGCAGCGGATCCGGAAAGCTCTGCATGCCGGCGGCGTTGCTCCCGACCGAGGCGGTCGCGGGAGGTCCCGCGCTGCCACCGGTGCCGGGGTAATTTCCGGCAGGCGTGAGCTTCCCGGAAAGATTAGTGATCGAAGTCGAATTCGTGCCCGCAACCGCATACTGCTCCGCCGCGGGGTTGCAGAAGTCTGTGCCGCTGATCCCGAACCCCCCGCTTTGATTGCCGAAGCTGGTTGCGCCGGTGTACGTTCCCACCGCCGTGACCGCGGCCGGAAAACTCATGCTCAGCACCGTGGGTGCGACGACATACTGCAGGATCTTCTGGGTGCCATCCGGCAACACCGCTAACGAGGTCACTTCCAAAGCTTGCTGGCCCGTGGAGTTGAGATTGAGATGTTGCCCATCGAAAAAGAGCAGCGTGGTGTGGTCCAGGACGTGATCGCCGTTCACATCGATGTTGATGGAGGCTTCCGTGATCGAGTTGATGCGGACCCATTTGTAAAGGGCTCCGTTGATGCCCGCGGCCGGCAAGGGCGCCACCGAAGCAATGGTCTGCACCCCACCTGCGGGAATGGGGGCGCCAAATTCCGTCGCGTATTCTGTGTCAGGATACGCGGTTAACACATTTTCCGCGCCGGCCGGATTCGTGACGTACCGCACCTGGCCCAGCGCAAGCGTCGTAGGGATGAATCCGGGCGAATCGGTGTTGAAGTAATTGGGATTTCTTGACAGCAGGCGGCCCCGGCCTTCTTCCAGGCCAGCCCTGGCGGCGTAGTAGGCGCCAGTCGACGAGCGGTAATTCCCGGAAAGCGACGTTTCCATTCCAGCGGCAATGATCAAAGAGATGGCCACGACGCTGATCAAGAGGAGCGCGGAGATGGCAATCAGAAGTGCGACTCCCGCTTGGGAATGCTTGGATCGTCGATGGCGGGTGGAGTTCATTCCTTCATCGCTCTATCGATTTGGATTGAGCCGATGGCCCCGGCCGTGAATTTCCACCAAACGTGGCATGCCGGTCTGCGCGTCGGTAGCCGTCGCCTGAACAATCAGAGTGATTTCAACATCCAGAATATTCGAGGGCGTATTGAAAGCGCCGGCGGTCGGACAGCTTAACGGAGTACTGCCGCTGGTTTCGCAGGTGTAGGTGAACAGCGGGACCGGTGTTCCGCCCGGAAACATCGTGGGATATGCCGCGCGAATGGCATTGATCTGCGCACCCGTGGCGTTGTTCATCACATTTTGAATGTAGGGAACCATAGCCCCCGCCGTTGCGGCCATGGGATCCCCAATCACTTTGTTGGTTACACCCCGCATCAGCGTGGTCGTGCCGGCGGGCAATTGATAACGCACCCACTGAACGTTCGCGCTGTTCGCCGGGTCGATGCTGGTCTCGATGATCAAATCGAAGCCCTGGGGACTGGCGCAGGTCGTTCCGATGATGCACGTGGAACTCGGGCTGGCAGCAAAGGGCGTTGCCGCGTACAGGCTTGCCGCGGGCAAAACAGAGAAGTGATTCGGCGGCGGGTAGCCGGAGTCATTGACGTCCCGAACGATTTGATCGAGCCCCAGGCGCGCTTCCTGGAAGCTGGATAGGATTTGCGAGTCGGTTTGGTAACGCTTCTGCGCCGCTCCCAACAACGCGAAAGCGGTTCCCGCAACCACCAGAAACATCGCGGCCGCGACGAGCAGCTCCAGAAGCGAGAAGCCAGCTTGTTTCGCGAGCGTGTAGGCCCGGTTCACTTTTCCACCGTCGCATCCAGCGTGAGGGGCAGAAAGTATCCCTGGCCGCCGATTTGCCGCGCGCTGATCAGGAAGCGCCTCCCGGTGACGTGCTGCGCGCCGTTCACGTACGTGATCACCGCCCAGCGTACGTCGTAGTTTGCGCCGTAGGGGTCTTCCGGGTCGGCAACCGTCATGGAGTAGCCTGGCACTTGTCCCGCGGAAAAATCGATCGCCGGACTGTTGTTCACCTGCGTGACCGGGCTGCCGACGATAGACGCCGGTGTCGCCGAGCTTCCCAGGCTCCAGGTCGTGGCTTGCGCGTCAGGGCACGTCGGCGCCGTGCATGTGGCCGTGGTGAGAGGCTGGTTCAGCATCTGTTCGAGCATGCGCTGTTCGATGACCAGCGCGGTCGATCCCGTGCGATTGCCGTTGCTGACGGTCAGCGAGATCGGCACGAGCTGCGCTACCGCCACCATACCGACGAGCAGAATCACCGTCGCGACGAGCACCTCCATCAGCGTAAAGCCGCGTTCACCGGAGCCTCTCGACGTATCTTGCGGGCGCATCTTGTTTTGAGCCTTAGCGCGCTAGCTGATTTGTTGCCATGCGCTTCCGGTGCCTCCTGTGTAGATCCACACCTGCACGGAACCCGACGGCAGCACGATCACGGCGCGGTACCCGCCGTCGGGCGAAGTGTTGCCCACGTAAAAGACGTAGACCGCCGGCGGAGAGGCCACCACGGCGCCGCGCTGATCAAATTTAACGGTGCCGCTGCCGGGTGAAATTGGCGTCAGCGCCGGGATGTTTGCCGCCGCCGCAAGCGCTGCTGTGTTCGGGACTACGCCGGCTGAAACCAGCGTCGCGTTGGGACCAAGCAGGATTTGCTTTTCGGTCGGCCCTTCCACGCCGTCGCCGTTGTCATCCGACCAGATGTTCGCTTGTCCGTAGGCCGTGGCCTGGGAATTCACGCAGTTGATGGGCGTATTTTTTCGGATGGCTTCGAAGCGGCTGAATTTGAGAATGCCGGCCAACTGACTCGCGGCGTCATTCAACTGGTACGTTTTCAACGTTTTTGTGATTGGGCTGATGGCGAAGCCGGATATGACCAGGATGATCGCCACGGAGACCACCAACTCCAGCACGCTTAGCCCTTGGACGCTGTTGGCCGAGCCGGTCGGAGGTTGATGAGACGCGGGATGGAGAAGCATCTTTCCCATTGCGGTACACGTCCATTTCGGTACGCGCCCCTTCCGGTACACGGAGTGTAAAAACGTTACAACTTCGCCTTGCCTTGCACAAGCACTTCTCAGCCAGAGCGCCGATTTGCTAACGGGCGGTCAAGAATTTACCCCACCTCTCGACGCTCAGGGCGAGCGGTCGGAGGCAATATCGCGAGAGGTTCCGAGTTGCAATCGGTTAGCGGGGCTTGGCGTAGGCGGCGTCGGCGTCGCGGAGGCGTTCCGGGCGCGCTCCGGCAATTTCGACGGGTTTCACGCGCGGAATCAGGTTCAACTCGGCGGCCTGCGCGAAATACGCGCCTAGGCCGCGCTGGTTTTCTTCATCGAGGCTGAAATTGATATTTTCCGTGAGGTACCGCTGGAGCTTGTTGGCAGGGAGGTTCAGCTCAGCGGCGGCTTGGGTGCTGATCTCGGACAGATGGCGCATGCCGTAATTGCGCGACGCTTGGAAATCGGCCACGACTTCCGGCGTCGCCGCTTTGCGGCGCCCGGCCCACACGGCCAGCACCGCGGGGAGAGCGGTCATGCGGCGCCATTGCTCGACGACGTCGTAGATGTGCAGCGTGCTGTCGCTGTCGATCCCTGCGCCCTCGACGCCTAACGCGGAGGCGGTGCAGATTTGCTCGCCGGCTTCGCCACGGCGCGTGCCGGACTCCATCGCCAGGCTCAGGCGCAGAGCCGGGTCGCCGATCACCAGGGCCGCTTCGGCGCGCTGCAGCATCGGAGCGAGGTCCGGCGCCATCTCGAAAAACTCCGGCGCGATCTTCCATTTTTGCTGGCAAAGAATTTTGACGAGTGCTTGCGTGCTGCGGGAGCTGCTGTCCAGCGCAATTTTGCGGATTTTCTCGATGGGCATCCGCGAAACCAGCAGCAGGCTGCGGACGCGCGTTTTCGAGGCGATAGCCATGTCCGGGAGGATCACCAGGTCGTCGATGCGCTGGTACTCGATAGCCGGGATGATGGCGACGTCGACGGCGCCGGTGCGCAAGGCCTCTGCGCAGAGCGACGGCACCGTGAAAGAAAGCTCGTACTTGCCGCGCAGTGGGCCGTGGGTGAAGCTCCAAACCAGCGGGGCAGTGTTCAGATATTGGACAACCGAGATGCGTAGTTTTGGCAAAGTTGGCGTTGTTCCGCGAGCGGAGGGTGTCCGCGCCTTTCGGGGAAGCTTCAGTATAGCAGACATGGCAAGCGCGATTTTGGTCGGCGCTGGAGCGGATTTGTTGTAAAACGTTTCCTCGCTTTTGCAGCCGGTGAATTCGGAGGCGTTGAAAATGTTGAAGCGTTCGCTCTCATTGTCGCTGGTGACCCTGTTGGCCTGTGCGCAGACGACTTTGTCGCGTTCTGCGGACGCTCGTCCGGCCGCAACCGTCGATGATGCAAAACCTTCCCCAACGATCTCCGAGAAAACCGCCGGCGCGCTGAAAATGGCGGGCTACTTCAACCTGTATTGGGACGCCAAGCAAGGGAAGTTGTGGCTCGAAATTGATAAGTGGGGCACCGAGTTCCTGTATCAGAGCTCGCTGCCGGCGGGAATCGGTTCGAACGATATTGGCCTCGACCGCGGCCAACTGGGCGCGACGCGCATCGTGCGCTTCGAGCGTAGCGGGCCGAAGGTGCTGCTGATTCAATCAAATCTCGACTATCGCGCGATCAGCAATGACGAAGACGAACGCCGCGCGGTACGCGATTCGTTCGCGGAGTCCGCGCTGTGGGGATTCACCGCGGCAGCTGAAGACGGCGATCGCACGCTGGTCGATGCCACCGACTTTTTCCTGCGCGATGCCCATCACGTTCCCGAAACGTTGCGCCGCACCAAGCAAGGCGCATACAGGCTGGACGCAACGCGCTGCGCGCTTTATCTCCCACGCACGAAAAATTTTCCGCTGAACACCGAAGTCGAAGCGACCCTCACGTTCGCGGGCGACGAACCCGGGCAGTGGGTCAAGGACGTCACGCCGTCCCCCGAATCGATCACCGTGCGCGAACATCATTCGTTTGTGCAGCTGCCGCCGCCGGGCTACAAGCCGCGCGTTTATGATCCGCGCTCGAGTTTCTTCGGAATCTCGTACATGGACTACGCCACGCCCATCAGTGAACCGATCGTAAAGCGATTCACTGCGCGGCATCGGCTGGAAAAGAAAGATCCGAAGGCAGCAGTAAGCGAAGCGGTGCACCCCATCGTCTATTATTTGGATCGCGGCGCGCCCGAGCCGATTCGCTCGGCGCTGCTGGAAGGCGCGAACTGGTGGCAGCAGGCGTTCGAGGCCGCCGGCTACAAGAATGCCTTTCGCGTCGAGCTGATGCCCGAAGGCGCCGACCCCATGGACCTGCGCTACAACGTGATCCAGTGGATCCATCGCGCCACCCGCGGTTGGTCCTACGGCGAAGCCATCAGCGATCCGCGCACCGGCGAAATCATCAAGGGGCAGGTGTCGCTCGGCTCGCTGCGCGTGCGCCAGGATTATTTGATCGCTGAAGGTTTGCTCGCACCATATGAAAAAGGCAAGCCCGTGTCTCCCAAAATGCGTGAAATGGCGCTGGCGCGGTTGCGGCAACTCGCTGCGCACGAAGTGGGCCACACGCTAGGCTTGCAGCACAACTACTCCGCCAGCACCGTGAATCGCTCGTCGGTGATGGATTATCCGCCGCCAGTCGTGACCCTGGGCGCCGACGGCGTACCCGATCTTTCGCAAGCGTACGCGACGGGCATCGGCGAGTGGGACAAAGTCTCGATCACCTGGGGCTATCAGGATTTCGCGCCGGGCACCGACGAGCGCGCCGCGCTCAACGCCATTCTCGACGATGCCTTCGCGCGCAAGCATCTCCGCTACCTCACCGATCAGGACGCCCGGCTTGCCGGTTCGTCCAGCAGCGTGGCGCACCTGTGGGATTCCGGCCCGAACGCGGTGGATGAGTTGAACCGCCTGATGAAGGTGCGTGCCGCCGCGCTTGGCCGATTTGGCGAGAACAACATTCGCGAAGGCGCGCCGCTCGCCACCCTCGAAGACACGCTCGTGCCGATTTATATGCTGCACCGCTACCAGGTGGAAGCCGCCAGCAAGCTGGTCGGCGGCATGGACTACACCGTCGCGCTGCGCGGTGACGCGCAAACACCAACGCAAATCGTCGCGGCGGCGGAGCAGCGGCGAGCGCTGGCCGCCGTCCTCGCGACGCTGAACCCGGAAGTGCTCGCCCTTCCGGAGCCGCTGCTGAAAATGATTCCGCCGCGCCCCGTCGGCTACCAGCGAGGCCGTGAAGACTTCAAAATCCGCACCAGCCCCGCGTTTGATGCCCTCGCTCCCGCCGAAGCCGCGGCGCAGCATGTCCTGCAATTTCTCTTCAATCCCGAGCGAGCCGCGCGCCTGGTGGAATTCCACGCGCGCGATGCCGCAAATCCAAGTCTCAACGAAGTCTTCAGTCAAATTTTTACGTCCACAGGCATGTGGTCCCACAACCCCGGATACTCCGGTGAACTCGGGCGCGTGGTGGACAACGTCGCGCTCTATGACCTGATGGTTCTTGCCAACGACGCCAAAGCGTTAGTTCAGGTGCGCGCCTTGGCTGCAACTGAACTCGATCGATTGAAGCAAGGGATGGCGGCTGCTGCGACCACCGAGCAGGATCCTGACTTGCGCGCTCATTTCTTCTTCGGTGCGGCAGAGATCGAGCAATTCCAGAAAGATCCTTCGAAATTGAACCTTACGCCTCCGTCCGAGCCTCCGGACGGCCCGCCCATCGGCGCCGCTGACGATTTCGAGTTCTTTCAATAATATTTACTGTATAGTTAAATAACTATTGCTCGCCTCACATTGTGGCGTAAGGGTGTAGTTTGGGACACTATCGCTGGAGATCGCATTCGCCTATCCTGTACTTGTCACTATCATGGTGGGCATCCGCACCTCAGATGGCCCGCAGTGAGGTTTGCCCATGAGGCTGTTCGCGCTGGTTTCTCTGGCCGCTTTGCTGCTTGCCTTGGGCGCTGCTCGTGGCGCGGCTCAGGAAGAGACCAAGCCCGTTGTTGCCGAACAATCCCTACAGCAGGTCGCGCAACAATCTGTGCAACAGACTGCACAACAGACCGCGCAACCTCAGACCGTCGCTCCCGCACCCGACAAATCCAAAATCGTGTACGTCAGCGATTTCGAGCTGGACGCTGTAAATGCCGACGGGAAGCTCGAAAAAAGCGTTCCGGCGATCCCGCCGTCGACCGCACCGCAATTGGATCCAAAACGTGAGCAAGGTCCGGTCGAGCAAGCAGGCCGCCTGGTCGATTTCATGTCCACAACCCTGGTAAAGGAATTGGAAAAGGCTGGCTACACGGCGCACCGCTTGCGACCCGGAGAGACGCGCCCCACCGACGGAATACGAATCAGCGGAATTTTCGGCGAACCCGATGAGCAAAATCGCTTGCGGCGAGCGGTCATCGGCACGATCACCGGGGATGGCAAGATGTCGCTGTTCGTGGGCATTGGCAACCTCGCACGGCCCGACCAGGCGTTGTACGAAGGCGCTGATCCCACAAGCATTGAGAATAAGGCCGGCACAATAATCACCGTCAGTTCCTATGCTCCGGTAGCGAAATTTGAGATCGAGAAAAACACCACGGAAAAAGCCGTAAAGGACACCGCCGAAGGCATCGTCGCAGATCTAAGCGCGCTACTCACCGCAAACGTCGTAGCCCTGACGCAGTAACCGGGTTCCCGCGCCACCGCTTGTCCGCCTCCGCGATTCTCTGGCGTGCGAGCGGTTTGCCTTCTTCCATCGTCAGTAAGCCCAGTTTCTTAGCCACAGTGGTTTTCCTCTCAGCGTACCTCAGCGTTCTCCGCGTCTCTGCGTTATCTTTTTCCAGCTTCACGCACTAACAGCCTGGGGAAAAACTCAAAAATATGTCATTCCGAACCCCGTTCGGTTTTTGAACGGGGTGAGGAATCTGCTTTTTCCTTGGTTTTCTTGCGAAACAGCAGATCTCTCACCCCAAACGAGGCGGGTTCGGGATCACAAATCCGACTTTTTCCGCCGCCTGCTAAGGATGCAATGCACCGTTGTTCGTCTTTCCGGATCGCCTATAGACCTCGCACCGCACTCTGTCCGCTTGGAAACACGGCCCTTACGGATGCGCGTGAGCGAGTAAAATAGTCTAAAGACGGGAGGGCGGTTTCCATCGTCTATAGGGCAGGTGGAGGACATACCCATGCGATTCCGCGATCTGGTTCTCTTGTCGGTAGCATCTACGGCGTGCGGCTTGGTCTTGGCGGCGGCGCCCGGGCGATCTCAATCCGCGGTACAAGAACCTGCGATGCCGGCAACTCCGTTGGCCCCAGCGGCACCAGCCATTCCGATGGTGGTTCCGGCACCGCCGGCGCCATGGTTTCCCGCGGTCCCGGGTGTTCCGCCGGCGCCAGCCGCGCCGCCATCTCCCGCGTCACCCTCGATTTCATCGTTCGAAATGAACGCGCGACGCGGCAATTCCTCACGGCACGAAGGCCCGGCATCCGATTGCTCGGACTTGAACATTCGCTTAAACGATGAACCCGCGGTCCTCGAGTCGGAAGAACACACGCTCTCCAAGTCCGACGCTAAGGTCTTGCACATAGATGAGTTGGAAAATGGCGGCGTACAACTTCAGGGGTGGGAAAAGGACGTCTATTCCGTGACCGCGTGCAAAGCCGCGGACGCCACCCGCGGCGACGCCAAACAACTCATCTCGCAGATAAAGCTTTCCATACGAGATGGGCATGTTTCCGTCACCGGTCCCGCTCGGCACAACGATTGGAACGTGTACTTGCTGATCCGCACCCCGCGAGCGGCGGAAGTCGAGCTCCAGTCTCACAACGGACCCGCGTCTTTCTACCGTGTGGACGGCAAGATCACCGCGCGCGGCACAAATGGACCAATCACCTTGGCCGATTGCACCGGCGAGGCGGATATTGAAGCGGTGAATGGTCCAATCAGCTTTTCCGGCGCGGGCGGAAAGCTGCGGCTGCACACACAAAACGGACCGATGTCCGTGGCGCTAAGTGGCAGCAACTGGAGTGGAAGCAGTTTGGTGGCGGATACGGTCAACGGGCCGGTCTCGCTCAGTGTGGGCTCAGGATTTCAGTCCGCCTTCCTCGTGGAGTCACGTGGGCATTCGCCGATAAGTTGTCACGCCAGCGTTTGCGACGATGCGCGCAAGACCTGGGACGACGAGCACCGCCGAATCGAGTACGGAAGCGGAACCCCAGTAATCCGCTTGTCGACCGAAAACGGCCCCGTTTCTGTGAATGCGCCGTAGGCCCGAAGAGGTGAACGCGAAACCTTTCAAGTTTCGGGTTGGTTTCGCCCAGCCCTTACAGATAAGATTTCCGCATGCTGCTGGAAGAGCGTGTAGGGCAGGTCACTACGGAGGCGGAAGCTGTACGTTTCGCGCTCGAACTATACGGGCTTGAGGTAACCGCCAAGGCGCTTCCCGGCGAATACGACGACAACTTTCATCTGACGGCCATCAAGAAAACGAAATCTCGGGCTGTTGCTGACAAAGCACCCTCTTCCCCGTTCGCGTTCAACGAGTTATCTCCTCGGCCTGCCAATGCCGCTCCCCATGCTCCCGGCGGCCTTGGACCGCCGATCACCGGCGATGGCTCCGCATTTGTCCTGAAGGTGATGCACCCTGCGCGCGAGGAATCGTTGATCGATTTGCAATGCCGCGCGCTGCAACATCTCGCCAGCAGCGCGCCGCAGCTCGATCTTCCACGCGTTTGCCTGACCAAGACCGGAGAGCCATTTGCCTCCGTTGCATTGGCGGACGGATCGTCAAGGCTTGCCTGGCTTCTTACCTTTGTGCCGGGCACCGTGATGGCCTACGCCAAGCCGCATTCCGCCGAACTCCTCGCCAGCCTGGGTACATTGCTTGGCGATATAGACTCCGCGCTGGTGAATTTCTCGCATCCTGCCGCGCAGCGAGATCTGAAGTGGGATTTCGCGCGTGCAGGCTGGATTCGCGAACATTTGCAGTTGATTGCCGACCTCGAGCGTCGGGCGCTCGTTGAAAAATTCCTGGCCCTCTATGACGCCGAAGTTGTGCCCGTTATGGGGCGCCTTCGCCGCAGTGTAGTGTACGGCGACGCCAACGACTATAACGTGCTGGTGGGCGAGCCATGGCCGACACCACGGCGCGCTATCAGCGTGATCGATTTCGGCGACATGCACGAAACCTTTACGATCTCCGAGGTCGCCATCGCGGCGGCTTACGCGATCCTGGGCAAGAAAGAGCCGCTGCGCGCTGCGGCTGCCGTGGTGGCCGGGTACCAACGGGTCTTTCCTCTCACCGAACTGGAAATTTCTGTTATGTACGCGTTGATTGGCATGCGCTTGGCCGTCAGCGTCATCAATTCGGCCCTGCGCGCTTCCGTCAAACCCGACGATTCCTACGTGACCATCACCGAAGCTCCCGCTTGGGAGGCGCTGGCGCGCTTGGCGCAGGTTCATCCGCGGTTCGCGCACTACACTTTTCAAGAGGCTTGCGGATTAGTACCGGTGCCCAAGAGCGGCGCCGTCCGAAAATGGCTCGCCGCGCATGCCAGCTCTGCGGCTTCTCCGCTGGACGTGAATTTGCGCTCCACGCCGTTCCTGGTTCTTGATCTGGGGGTGAGCAGCGCGTTCCTGGGCGCTGATCCCAGCGTTGCCGAGACCGAGGCGCTGAGCGACACGATTTTCGCGGAGCTGCGCAAGGCCCGCGTCAGCTTCGGATTCGGCCGATACAACGAGCCACGCCTGCTTTACGATGCTCCGCTTTTCGGCGCAGGGAGCAGTCCCACGGACGAGCGCCGCACCATTCATTTGGGGATCGATCTCTTTGTTGCGCCGGGCAGCGCCGTGTACGCGCCCCTGGAAGGCGTGGTCCACGCCCTGGCCAACAACACTGCAGAAAAAGATTATGGCCCGGTGGTGATTCTCCGGCATGGCCCGGGAGAGGGCCAGGAATTTTTCACGCTGTACGGGCACCTGACCAAGGAGTCGCTGACGAAGTTGCGTGTGGGCCAAGCCATCGCGCGGGGCGAACGGATTGCGCGCGTCGGAGCGGTGCAAGAGAACGGCGGTTGGCCGCCGCATCTCCATTTCCAGGTAATCGTGGATCTGCTGGATCTCGGCACCGATTTCCCCGGCGTTGCGTATGCGGCCGAGCGTGGCGTGTGGACGAACCTTTCGCCGGATCCGAATTTGCTCTTAGGGCTTACCGGCCAGCGACTCGCGGTGGAGGAGAAAGACGCCGCGGAGACGTTGGCGGCGCGCCGGAATTTGCTGGGACCAAACCTCAGCGCGTCGTATGAACGCCCGCTAAAAATAGTTCGCGGGTGGAAGCAGCATCTTTACGACGAGACCGGGCGCGCTTATCTCGACGTCTACAACAACGTTCCGCTCGTGGGACACAGTCATCCGCGCGTGGCGCGGGCCGCGCAGCAGCAGCTTGCGCTGCTCAACACCAACACTCGCTACCTTCACGACAATGTGGTTCGCTATGCGGCGCGGCTCACCGAGCTTCTGCCGGAGCCTCTGCGCGTTTGCTACTTCCTCAATTCCGGCAGCGAGGCCAACGAACTGGCGTTGCGTCTCGCGCGCACGCACACCCGCCGCCAAGACGTGATTGTCCTGGAGCATGCCTATCACGGGCACACCAACACCTTGATCGATATCAGTCCGTATAAATTTAATGGGCCGGGCGGGAGTGGACGCAAGCCGTGGGTGCACGTTGCTCCCATTCCCGATGACTATCGCGGAGCTTACCGGCGCGGGGACAACGCCGCCGGCGAGAAATACGCGCAATATGTGGGAGACATCATCAGTGACACGCAGGAAGAAGGGCGAGAAATTGCTGCGTTTATCGCGGAGACTTTACCAAGCGTCGCCGGGCAAATTGTTTTTCCGGCGGATTATCTAAGGGAAGCGTATTTGTTTGTCCGCGCA
>Ga0210396_10002308_pt1 | contig 19607 bp, 17 predicted proteins | sample IncBWH17OmetaG_FD_155466 | JGI IMG/M metagenome (GOLD analysis project Ga0210396, IMG submission 155466) | Forest soil microbial communities from Barre Woods Harvard Forest LTER site, Petersham, Massachusetts, United States - Inc-BW-H-17-O ... | reverse complement strand
CAGTTCGCCTACTAAACCGCTCACCGCGAGAACTTCGCCGACCGAAACCGCGTGAACCCAGATCGTTGGTCGCGCGGGCTGAACTAACAGGCGCTCTGGAATTCTTCCCAAACGCTCGCTCAAGCCAGCGCGATATTTTCCGTGGCGCAACCTCTGCATCAACCAATAGGGCAGGGTTGCGAGCAATCCTGCGGCCAGCAGTGCACTATAGATCAAATACATGGGGAAGGAAACATTCTACCTGCTTAGTTTGATGCGCAAAGAACGCCATTTTCCATGCTTGCATCCTATAATCAATGATCATGTCCTGCGCGTTTGCAAGTCTATCGCTGTCTCGAAAGATCGCCGCAGTTTCTGTTCTACTACTTTCTTCTGTAGTTTGCGTGGCGGGAAAGCACTTTGTGATGCCTTCCGCACAGCCCGCCAAAACTTATCCCGCGCACGACGAACATTCAAGCGAAGGCGTCACCGTCGCGCTTGATCCCTACGATATGGCCGACAAAGCCAGCATCTTTTCGGTTCACTACAACGATGTCGGACTTATGCCAATATTTCTGGTGATTACTAACGACGGTGATCAGCCGGTCTCGTTATCGGGAATGAAAGCGGAACTTGTCACCATTGATCGGAGCAAAATTCCGCCTGCGACTGAAGATGATATTTACCGAAGAATTGGCAAGCCGCCGGGGAACGTCTCACAGAATCCGCTGCCCTGGCCGAAGAAGGCGAAAGGCAGCGTCAGCAAAGACGCGATGGATGAGATCCAAAACGCCCAATTCGCAGCGCGGGCCGTCGAGCCGCACAGTACGCAATCCGGCTTTATGTTCTTTGACGTGTCGGGAATTTCGACACCACTGGCGGGGGCGAACTTTTATTTGACTGGCGTGCACGACGCCAAAGGGAACGAACTGATGTATTTCGAAGTTCCGTTGGAGAAATATTTGAGTGCACCCTCTAAGCCGCATTAACCGAGATGCCGTCACCTAGCGGAGGTGCAAGGCCTTTATAATTCTTTGATATGGCCACGACGCCGGAAACCTCCGTAGCCGCGCGCGCGAAGTACGAGCCCGTGATCGGCTTGGAGGTGCACGTCCAGCTTTCAACTGTTACGAAGATTTTCTGTTCTTGCTCCACGCGCTTTGGCGCTTCCCCCAACACCAATGTTTGCCCAGTTTGCCTTGCGCTGCCCGGAGCGTTGCCAGTATTGAATCGTAAGGCGGTGGATTTCGCACTACTTGCGGCGATGGCTCTTGGGTGCCGTATTAACGAGACATCTATTTTCGCGCGCAAGAATTATTTTTATCCCGATCTGCCCAAGGGCTATCAGATTTCGCAATACGACAAGCCGCTGGCCGAGTTTGGCAAGATCGACATTACGACCGCAGCCGGACCCAAGCGCATCGGCATTACACGCCTGCACCTTGAGGAGGACGCCGGCAAAAGCCTGCACGAAGGGTTCGCCGGTTCCAGCGAAAGTACAGCCATCGACCTGAATCGCAGCGGAGTGCCTTTGATCGAAATTGTCAGCGAACCTGACATCACCTCATCCTTAGACGCGCACGAATATCTAACTCGACTGAAAGAAATAATCCTCTACACGGGGGTCAGCGATTGCAATATGGAGGAAGGTTCGCTGCGCTGCGATGCCAACGTCAGCGTGCGTCCTCGCGGACAAAAACAATTCGGCACGAAAACTGAAATCAAGAATGTGAATTCGTTCCGATTCATTCGCGAGGCGCTGGAGTTTGAAATAGACCGTCAAATCGGCATCATCGAATCTGGCGGCAAGATTATGCAGGAAACACGGCTCTACAATCCAACCGAAGGAAAGACGTATAGCATGCGCTCGAAAGAAGAAGCGCACGATTATCGATACTTTCCCGAGCCCGACCTTCTGCCATTGGTGGTCGATGAAGAGTGGCGGGCTGAAATTCGCCGCGATTTACCCGAACTGCCGGAAGCCCGCCGCCAGCGCATGGTTGCCGATTACGGCATTACCAACTACGATGCGCAGGTTTTGACCTCCACGAAGTCATTTGCCGATCAGTTCGAGGCGGCTGCGATAGCGGCAAAAAATGCGAAACGTGTAGCGAATCTGGTGCAGGGCGAGCTGATGGGGCGGCTAAAAGCGAAGGGCCTGGGAATTGAGCAGTCTCCGATCTCGATGCAAGGAGTGGCGCTGTCAGCCGATCTTGTGGAAAGCGGTACGATCTCGGGGAAGATGCTCAAAGATTTATATGATCTGGCCTTCGAGCGTAATCAGGACTTCACCGCCGTGTACGAAAAAGAAAAGCCACAGCAGCTTACCGACTCTTCGAAAATCGAAAAAATCATTGAACACATCATCGCAGCCAATCCCACGCAAGTGGAACAGTATCGCGCCGGCAAGAAGACGGTAATCGGTTTCTTTGTCGGTCAAGTGATGAAAGCTTCAAAGGGGCAGGCAAATCCGCAGTTAGTGAATGAGCTACTCACAAAAAAGCTCGAGGGCTGAGCGCATATGGGGTCTTCAGTAACTTTGCTCAGGTAAGAACTTCTGGCCTCCGATCTCGCGAATCTCCGGTAGAATTAAAAGTTTGATCAAAGGCGGTTGGGTACAACCGCCTGCGACTGCTGAATTTCGCACGACTCACAGCCATGTTCAATAAGATTCTGATCGCTAATCGCGGAGAGATCGCAGTGCGTGTAATCCGCGCCTGCCGCGAACTTGGAATCACCTCGGTTGCAGTTTATTCAGATGTGGACCGTGCCTCGCTACACGTACGCAAGGCCGATGAGGCGTATCATATCGGGCCTGCAGCGGCTGCGGAATCATATCTGAACTTCGCGAAAATTCTGGACGTTGCGAAACGAACTGGTGCGGATGCAATTCACCCCGGATATGGTTTTCTTTCCGAGAACGCGAACTTTGCCCAAGCCTGCGTTGATGCGGGCGTGAAATTCATTGGCCCAAAAGCGGCCTCGATGGAAATGATGGGATCGAAAACCCGGGCGCGGCAAGAAATGGAAAAAGCCGGGATCCCATTCGTGCCTGGAACTTCGAAAGGGCTCGAATCCGCTCAGCAGGCTGAGCAAGTGGCTGCGAAGATTGGCTATCCGATCATGCTGAAAGCGGCAGCGGGCGGGGGCGGAAAAGGCATGCGCCTGGTGCAGGGGAAGGAACATTTGAAATCCGCTTTGGAGGCGGCACAGAGCGAAGCCGATCGCGCATTTGGCGACCGTGAAGTTTACATCGAGAAAGCAATTATCAATCCCCGCCACATTGAGATGCAGGTTCTCGCCGACGAGCACGGACACACAGTATATCTGGGCGAGCGCGAGTGTTCCATCCAACGTCGCCATCAAAAAGTGCTGGAGGAGTCGCCGTCTCCGATCGTCGACACCGATATGCGTCGGCGCATGGGCGAGGTTGCAGTGCGGGTGGCCGAGGCCGCGCGATATACAAACGCTGGAACTGTAGAATTTCTGGTCGATCAGGATAAGAACTTTTATTTTCTGGAAATGAACACGCGTCTGCAGGTGGAACATCCGGTCACAGAGTTGATCACCGGATTGGATCTGGTACATCTGCAGATCCGAATCGCAGCGGGCGAGAAATTGCCTTTTCAGCAACAGGACATTATTATCCGCGGTCATGCCATTGAGTGCCGTATTTACGCGGAGGATCCTGACAACAATTATTTTCCCAGCCCAGGGAAGATTACTTTACTGCTCTCCCCGGCAGGACCAGGAATTCGCCAGGACAGCGGCATGTACGAAGGTTGGACTGTCCCGATCGATTACGACCCGCTGCTGGCCAAGCTCATTAGTTACGGAACTGACAGGACGCAGGCGATCTCGCGCTTAACGCGCGCACTGCACGAATATTTTGTGGGCGGCATCACGACTAACATTTCATTGTTTCGCCGTATTCTGACCGACGCTGATTTTCAGTCTGGAAAAATCGACACTGGCTATCTGGATCGACCGTTAAAGTCCGAGCCTCCCGATGTTCGGGGCGGACATCCGGAAGTCGCAGCTATCGCCGCTGGATTATTCGCCATCTTGGATTCGAATTCAGCGGGTGTCAGCAACGGAAGTGCATTATCGAATCATCAGAACAAAGCGGCTGATGTTTCGAGTTGGAAGAGAGTAGCAAGGGCAGAATCGTTGGGTTAGAAAATCCGACCTCCCATTGGCTCCTTATGGTCTACGACGTCACTATCGACGGAAAAGATTTTCGGCTCGAACTGGAGCGAGCGGAAACCGGTTGGCAGTGTCGGCTGAACGACCGGGACGTCCAAATAGACGCGGCACTCGCAAGGCGCGACGTGCTTTCGGTCTTAATCGGCGGCAAGGCGTACGAAATCAAGCGAGAGCTTACCGCTGCTGAAACGCATTTGTGGGTCGGCAGCGTGCGCTACCTCGCAGAACTTCGTGATCCCAGATCGCTACGCGGGCGCAAAGGCACGGGCGCTGATGACAAAGGTCCGAAAAAAGTCCTCGCATCTATGCCGGGAAAAATCGTTCGGATGCTGGTCCATCAGGGTGAGCCGGTCGAAGCGGGACAAAGCATTCTGGTGGTTGAGGCAATGAAAATGCAGAACGAAATCAAATCGCCAAAAAAGGGCACGGTTCAGAAAATTGTGGCCATCGAAGGCGTCAACGTCAACGCCGGGGATGTACTGGCGATTGTGGAGTAACCTCGCTTCGGATCATCATTTCGCGGTGCCGCTACCTTCCAGCACTTTCTCGGCGTAATAGTTTTCCACCTTGGCCTGATCGCGTAGTACTTCGTAATACGCCGCTTTGAGCAATTGCTCGCGCCGATCGCGAAGCTGGGACCTGATTGCCTCCTGCACCCTGGGGTCGGACAACTCGCGCTGACCCGCGGATTCCTTCGCAATCAGTTTCACAATGCGGAAGCCGATTAACTGCTTCGTCATCGGATTAACGACAGTAATGACGGTGCTGTACTGGCCGGCCTTCAGTTTAATTACAGCATCGCGGGTTACCGGGTCCGTATTTTTCAAAGACGATTCCGGCGTAAATCCCAAGTCGCCGCCGTTCCCTGAAGTCTCCGTGTCCTCGGAATAATTCATCGCCAGCGTACCGAAGTCATCGCCACTCTCCAGGCGATTTACGATCATCTGAATTTTCTTGTGCGCGTCCGCCTCGTTCTGCGCCTTATCGTTCTTAAGGTTGTGAACTTGTGGATTGGGTGTGGTGGTTACGAAAATCTGGGCCAAGTGATACTGGGGTTCGACAAGGTTGAATTCCGCTTTGTGCGCATTGTAGTAATTGGAAATGTCCTGGTCGGAAACGTTGATTTTCGATGTGACCTCTTTGTTCAGAACCTTGTCGACGGTGAGCGATCGCCGTAAATCGCGCTTGAAGTCATCGATTGTCAGGTTCTTCTCCTTCATGCGGGCGTCAAATTCCTCTTTCGTATAAGGTGATTTGATCTCGTTCAGCTTGCGCTCGACTTCATCGTCCGTAGCGAGCAGGCCTAGTTTCTCCGCGCGACGCATCAGGATTTCATTGTCAACCAGTTCGCGCAAAATGCTGAGACGCAGGCTGGTGGCTTGCTCTCCCACCGGTTGCTGCTGAGAGCCTGCTGTTTGATTTTGATAATACTTTTCCACGTCAGCGCGATAGATTTTGCGTCCATCGACGGTGGCGGCAACATCGTCTCCAGCCAACTTGGTTCCGCAACCGATGCCAGAAGCCAGTAACAAAACCGTGATCGGGAAGAGACGAAATAGCGAATTATTTTTCAATGGTTCCTCTCGGGATTATCTGGTGGGCGGTTGCGACTCACTGCTCGGGGGAGTAGGCGGGTGCGCCGGCACCGATACTCCAGCCTGCTGCAATGCACGATCGAGCGCCGCCCGCATTTCAGTGATGGGAAGCGCTCCATCCATCTCCTGGCCATTCACGAATAGGGTCGGAGTCGCAGTGACGCCTACGCCCTCAGCTTCGTGCATCGAAGCTTTAACCGCATCTTCATTCTGCGCCTTGACACATGCCTGTAGTTTGCTCTGGTCGAGATTATGTTTTTGCCCTTGCTCGACAGTCAGGCGATCGAGGGCTGCGAACTGGGCATCGAGTCCCTTTTCTGAACTGACTTCCCGCTGGTTGGCATGAATGTGGTCAGCGAAATCCCAATATGCATCGTTATTCTGCGCCGCCAGACAGTTGGCGTCTACCGCGGCATGAGTAGCCCACGGGTGAATCTCGGTTAAAGGATAATCTTTGTAAACAAACTCCACCCGGTCGCCGTATTCCTTGAGCAGTTCGGGAAACAGCGTCTGATGCATGCGCGAACAGAAGGGGCATTCGAAGTCATCGAAGTTAACCACTACCACTTTCGCGTCTTTACTGCCGCGAGTGGGACGCCCGTTGAGATCAATCTTCTTCATAGCCTCGACGTAAGGATCTTTCGTCAAGTCAAGCTTGGTCATGCGGGCCAGTGTTTTTCCGTCCTTCGACAGGAGGAAGTCGTACGTTTGTTTCTTTTCGCCGCCCTCCATCGTGATAGTGAGGGCGTCGTAACCGGTAAAGTCACTGGGGCGCAGCGTGCCAATCGTGATCCTCACGGTCGCAGGAATGCTGTAGGTAGCGCGTACTTGACGCTCAATTTTTTGAGTAAGATCGGAGGGCATCGGGGCTAGCTGAGCTGAGCACCCCAGGCAAACAAGCAAGAGGACAAGGATCGAACGTCGCAATATCGTCACTAAAAACCGCCTATACATTGGGAATTAATTCGATTATCTCACAGGAAAGCGAACCGCAAAGGCCAGCCACGCGGTCCATCGCAGACGTGAAACCATTGGTCGATCACGCCTTGCGCAACAATTGTTCGGCTGGCAGCAGAGTATTCATCGAACCCGAGCGGAATCCTTCGAGATCCAAAGTCACAAATTTGAAACCGAGGGCTTTAAAAATCCTGGTAAATTCTCCTGCCATCTCAGAAGTCAGAGCACGAGAGAGTTCGTTATTGGCAATCTCGATGCGAACGATTTCGCCGTGATGACGCACACGGAACTGCCGAAAACCCAGTGCTCGCAGGGCATCCTCGCCTTGCTCGACCGTGCTCAACGCTTCACGCGTCACCGGACGCCCATACTCGATACGCGATGACAGGCATGCAGAAGCAGGTTTGTCCCAGACTCGCAAATCCGCCTGCCGGGCCAGTTCTCTAATGTCCTGCTTGGTCAATCCAGCGTCGAGCAGGGGAGCCGCAACAAAATGATTGCGGGCGGCGATTTGTCCGGGCCGAAAATCACTTTGATCGTCGGCATTCACGCCGTAAGCGATGGACTCGAACCCGCGTTCTTCGCGAAACGATTCCATCACCGTGAAAAGCTCGTCCTTGCAATGGAAACAGCGAGAACTGTCATTGCGTACATATTCCGCGCGTTCGAGTTCGGTGGTGGCAACAATTTCTAAAGGAATTCCGTTTTCGTGCGCGAACTCAACCGCGTCTCTGAGATGAGTACGAGCCAAGCTGGGCGAATCAGCAATTACAGCCAGCATATCGCTGCCAAGCACTTGGTAAGCCGCCCAAGCGAGGAACGCGGAGTCCACGCCGCCAGAATACGCTACCAGAGTTCGACCCAAGGTGCGTATCTTGGTGTCGAGCGCACCGCGCTTGGTCTGGAGCGCATCAATCATTCACATATCTTAATACTTCGAGTGTTAAGACGGTAGCGTGATTCCCGATCACTTCATGCTGTATGTTTTTATGTCTATTCCGTTGAAATCGTGCTGCGCGACTGTCGGGTAAATATTCCCAAGTATCTTCGACAGTTCAATCGTTCTCGCATCAGGCTGTCCCGACTGCGTTTCGGCGTAGGTAAGAACAAGCCATGCTCTCTTGTGCTGGGGAATTAAGCGCTGAAGTTCGGCGTCATTCGGCTTCTCGACAAAATCCAGGAATGTAATTCGATCGCTATGGCGTGGATAGAGCACAAGCGCAGCAGACGAGGGCACACCCAGCACGGAAAGATAAAACTCGTACGGCATTCGGCCCATGGGGACGTGAAACAGAAGGGCATCTCCAGGCTCGGCATGGCTCAACAGATATTTCGTCGCACCACGCCAGTCGTCGCGTTGAATGTCGATGTCCTGTCTGTAACAGCCCGCGGTTCCCTGAAATGAAAGGATAAGCATCAGCGAGAGCACCGCTGCGATCAGCCAATTCGGGCGCAGGCTGGTGAGTCCGTAAGCCACAAGTAGTAAAAGTGCGGGCAAACAAGAAATAAAGTACCGCGCGACAAAAAGCGGCTTGACCAATGACAGCGCTAATGTAAACACGGGCGGGAAAAGTAGCCAACAAAGTAGAAAGCGGAAACGCCATGATTCCCAAGGTGCGCGGCGTATTCTGCAGGTGTGCGAAACAGGGGCGACAGCAGCAATACACGCAGCCGCGCATCCGAGCAACAGCAATGCGCCGCCGTTCCCGGTGAGATGCAGTGCAAATACCCAAAGATCTTTCAAGCCGGGACGCTGAACCCAGCGCAGCGGGCCAGTTCCTGTAGTGGCAACGAAAGTCACGACAGGCGCGACCAACAACGCAACCCAGCGCCAGTTATTTTTACTTTGCCGGGGAATCTGACCGCGATCCAGCATTCTTAGAGAAAGCCACTGCGCCACCAACAGCAGCAGGGAAAAGAATTGAGCATAGACCGCGAGTGCGCTCGTAAGGATATAAGCTGCACGGTTGCGACGCGAAGGTTCTTTGAGTTCTTCCAGAAAATAAAAGCTCGAAAGCGAGCACAGTAGAACCATCAGCGAATAGCTGCGCGCATCCTGCGAGTATTGGACGTGATAAGCATTAGTCGCGAGCAGCGCAGCTGCAAAAAGACCGACCCGAGAGTCAAACAAACGGCGGCCTAGCAGGTAAACGGCCGGAATAGACGCGACGGCGAAAACTACGGAGAGCGATCGAACGAAGAACTCACTGCCGCCAAAGTGCAGCCAAGGACGAAGGGAAAAATAATACAGCGACATATTGGCTTCGCGCCGCCATAGAATTCGGGCAAAGTTGTACCAATCAAGCCGGGCAATGGCTACACTGACACCCTCATCAAACCAGAACGACTTTGCCGCCAACAAGTGGAAGCGAAGTGCGGCGGCTACAGCTGCGATGATGCAAAGAACTCCGGCGTCAAACCATGTTGGGTTTGTCTGAGCCGAGTGAGTGCTTGAGGATCTCGCGGCTGTCTGGCTGGGAGCGCCGCCGGTAGCAGCATCCACAATTTTCCTTCTTGCCTTAATGTCCGCCGTGATTAGAAGAGCCTCTCAGTGCGCCGCAAATTTCCCAGCGAGCCCAAATTTGCCAGCGCGAAGGTGAAGCGATACTGATTCTCATTCCGTACCGAGCCCAGGGCAAAGCGGCGAAATTCGAGGCTAACTCCGCAACAATCCCAGTTATACGTGGTTTGCGCGGCGGCGTACTGCAGAAAGCCCAGTTTCGCATCAAAGCCAACATTGGTCGCCGCGCTGAACCCCTGTTTGCCAGAGTGACCGTAGCCGAGCAACAACCGGAACTGGTTGAACAGTTGCGGCCAGAAAATGATATTTGGATCCGTGGTGGTGTTGAACATACAAGTAGCCAGGGCGCATTCGCCCGGCACCTGTAGATACGCGTCGCCTCCTCCGATCGTAAATGGGCCGACGTGATAATTGGCTAGGATCGTACTGGCGTTCACGCCGCCGCGCACGAAGTCGTAATCGACGTCCCACTCAATGTCAGTTCGGGCGCTAGCGGCGACACGCAGGCGCGAGATCAATGGCGAAAGGTGACGGGGGGCGGTCAAAAACGAAGTGCCGGTTAAATCCACGGTGCTGGTAAACACGTTGCTGCGTCCAGCAACCAACGCCCCACCAAATGTCGGATCGATAAAGTATTTCTGCGTCAGTTCCCAACTTACGACCTCGCGCACTTGTGGTTCCGAACTGCAGGGCGCTTCTGCCGGCAGGTTTTGTCGACCCCACGGTATGCGAACTGGCACAGGCGCTCCACCGATGAACAGCGATGGCATCCCAGGCTTTCCGCAGTCTTCCTGTTGCGACGAGGTGCGCTTGGCGTAAAGACGATTCACCACGCTATATTCGACTTCATTCGTATCGGTGAGAATGTCGCGTTCGTCGAAACGCAAGATGTTTGCGAAATTATTGATGCCGGTGACGTAATTGTAAGTGACGCGAGGCTCGATGACGTGTTTCCACTTGCGTCCCATGAATTCCGAGGCAAAAATTCGGCTCAAAGCCGGAGGCCGAACTTCCACCGAGCCTTCAAGTGCCCGCCGGTTAATAGGATTAGACTCCGCGACTTCGACTCCGTCGGAGGTCGCAAGTTGCTGCGTATAGCCGGTATCTCGGAGCGACAGTTCGGGACGAAATGACCATCCATCAAGCTGCAGGGGAAGGGAAAGGTTAGGCTCGATATCGAAGCGTCCGACCAAAGCTGCAGTACTAAAACCTGGCTCGCTGCGGGAGAGTCCCTCGCCCGCGGCGTCATATGACCAGTAGAACGGCGAGTGCCAGAGCGGGCGATCGACGCTTGATACTTCAAAACTTGGGGCGTGAAGAATCGTGACCACATCCCCGGCAGTGGTGCTTTCAAAGTCTTGATAGCGCTGCATCGACGCGTTGTAGAAAAAGCCGTTGGTGGTGTTAGAGAGGAACGCGGTGGATTTTACTTCTGAGTTTACCGCCTGCGTGAATACGTCGTTAAAAGCCAAACGAAACACGTAGGAGCTGAGGTAATCGATGTTGGCGACTCCGCGGAAGTTGTGGCTAAACTCGCCCTCCCCATTCAAGCGCGCCTCCTCACCGCCCTGATTTACGGGAGGATTTCCTACACCGCGGTCGAGCACGCCGAAATAATTTACGTCGACAAACGAAGTTTCACTCGGCTGAGCCCGGAATTCACCCTGGGGCGCCCATCCCCGGGCAGAAAAATATTCCGCACCAATGTGAGCGTCCATGCTCCGATTGATGGCCCAGAACAACGATTCGCCCAGGATCGTACCTTTGATCGATGACGTTCCGAAGTTCGGAATCAGAAATCCGGATTGTCGTGGAACCCGCTGCGCGGGTAACGTTGCGAAGGGAAAATAAAGAACGGGAATGCCGCGAATCCCGAACGTGCTGTGATAAATCTTGGCCGTTCCTCCGACGTTGACCACAACCTTATTGGCATTGAACTGCCATCGAGGGCGGGGCAACTCACAGGTTGTCACCGTACCGTCATAGACCATGTAATGGTCGGGGCCGGTCTTCTCCACTACTTTCCCAGTAAAGAAAAACGGATTCGAGGAAGTCAGCATAAGCCTCGTTCCCCGCGTGCGTACACCTATACTGCCAGTCACGTTCTCGAAGCGCCCGCTTTCCTCGCGAACGTTGTAAGTGCCGTGGCTGGCTTGAATATGTTCGTCGTTGGCTCCGCCTTCGAGCACTACGTGGCCGTCCGCTGTGGCCTCACCTGTGTCGGCGTTATACGTGACTTCGTCGCCGCGCAGGATATAGACCCCATAATGAATCTCAGCTTTACCGTGCAACTTATAAATGGAGCCAATCTTTTCCTGGGTAGTAGCGATTATTGTGACGTCTTCCTCTTTCGGAGCGGACGGGGTATTGGGTAGGCTCCGAGCTGGATTGGCGGGGGTTTGAGGAACGAGTAACTGGCTGGTAACTAAGGGATGCGTCAGTAATAGATGACAAAGCAACGCCGCCGTGATAAGGAATCGATTGCGGGAAGTCATCGGGACGCGCGCGAACTCTCCGGCCTAAAGTTCGTGCCGGCGTACCGTGAAGTTAGCACGGTGCTGGCCTGAGAGGCAAAAGAGTTTGACGTTCCGAGTTCCGAAAGCCAACCCGACGTGAGATTCTACAAAATGAAATTGAAGTTCGAACCCGATACCGATTCCAATGTATCGCCGCTGCGCGGCGCTCGGCTAGTTGATCCTGAAGCATACGATGCCAGCGAACAGGCTTTTGCCATCAGCCTTGATGAGGCTCCGAAGTTTGTCGCGGATAGTGAGCAGGATTTGTCAACCGGTACAACGCCTGTGAACCAATTCGCGTCGGTGTTATCGTCTGCCCATGAACCACTCGACCCAGTTTCGCCGAACCGGTCAGCTCAAAGCGAACCAGTTAAGTCGCCAGATCTCGACTCATGGCGCAACGAAGTGGCAGATCGAGTAAATAATTACCGCGCTCGGCGGCGTCCGCGCGCCCCGCGGTATCCCTCACTGCAGTTAAAGTTTGACCCACCCGAGCCCGCGTGGAACGGTCACCCGCCAACGCCGCCTGCAGCACACAATCGCCTCGCAATCGCGATACAAGACAATTCAGCAGTTCATCGGGAAGAGGCCCAAATCCCACCACCAACCGAAGCCGGCACTCTGGATCTGCCGGAAGTGGGTGGGAGAATCCTCGAATTTCCACGCTTCGCGCCGCCGCCGCCAGTTTTCGACGGACTCGCCGAACCCGTCGTGGAACGGCCGCGTATTCTCGAAGTGCCAGAGCTACTTCCGCCCCCGCCGGCCCTCGGTGGGATCATGATGGATCCGGTTGAAGAACCAGCAAAGGAACGTCGCCCCGGATTCGAACTGCCGTTGCAAGCCGCTCCTATGTCCAAGCGCGTGTTAGCGGGCTCCATTGACGCATTGCTGGTGGCCTCAGCCTTCGTGCTCTTCGCCTACACTTTTTTTCGCGTCACGGCGATTACTCCGACACTGCAGTTGGCAGCGACGGTTTCGCTGATTCTCTCCGCCGTATTCTGGACTTCCTATCAATACCTTATGCTGGTTTATACGGGTACGACGCCGGGCCTGCGTCTGGCGCGCCTGCAACTGAGCCGCTTCGACGGCACTGCAGTTCCCAGGAAAACGCGGCGTTGGCGTGTGCTGGCCGCGGTATTGTCGGGATTATCGTTGGCGCTCGGCTACGCCTGGTGTTTCCTCGACGAGGATCGACTTTGCTGGCATGATCGCATCACCCGCACATATATGGCACCACGGCCGCACTAACATTCCTCGAAGTTAACTGCCTAATACAATTCGGACTGGACGATGGACATGGCGGCGATCGCCGCCGTCTCCGCCCGTAGGATTGTGCTTCCCAATGAGGCGGAACTCCACCCGGCTTCGCGAAACGTAGTTAATTCCTCATTCGTCCATCCTCCTTCTGGTCCGAGCGCGATGACCACTTCGCTGACGCTGGAGGACTGAAGCAAATCTTTCAGCTTTATTTCCGTTTCGAACTCAGAAAGCACGATGCGCGTGCCGCCCGGCAACGCCAACGCATCTTTGAATTTGAGCGGTTGGCAGACTTCTGGCACCAAACTGCGGCGGGACTGTTCTGCAGCCTGCAATACGATGCGCCGCCAGCGCTCGACCCGTTTCGCCGCCGCTGCTGCCAGGTGAGCCTCGGTTCGTCGCGCAATCACTGGAACAACGCGGGCCACGCCCAGTTCCGTGCATTTCTCGATGGCCCACTCCATGCGATCGAACTTGAAAATGGATAGAAGGAGAGTTATCTGAACATTCGGAGAGCTAGGAACCGGATCGCCCAATTCGAATTCGACTCGGTCCGCGGAAATTGCAATGACAAGTCCACGCCTGACTTCGCCTCCAGTAGTAATATCGAATTTCTGCCCGACGCGAGCGCGAAGCACGCGAGCGAGATGATCGGCATGGGCTCCCACCAAGAAAGCGCGGCTACCTGAGACTTCATCGGCAATCCAGCGTCGGCGGGTCATCGATCAGCGACGAGCTCAAACCACCAAGGACAGAAAGGTACACAGAGGAAATCAGGCTTGCTTCGGTCTATCCGAAAATATCTTTGACTTTGCCCAGCAACGTCCGGCGCTGAGGCTTATTTTCCACTCGCGCCATCCCCTCCAATTCCTGCAGTAGCTCACGCTGGCGTTTATTAAGCTTGCTGGGAGTCTGCACGCGAACTTCGACGAACAGGTCTCCTTTGCCGTGGCCATTCAGCAACGGTACGCCTTTGCCTCGTATCCGCAGCGTAGTTCCCGACTGCGTCCCATCCGGCACCTTTAGCGTCTGCTCCCCATCAAGCGTCGGCACTCGAATCTCCGTGCCCAACGCGGCTTGGGTAAATGAAACCGGAATCACGCAATGCAAGTCGTTGCCTTCGCGTTCGAAAAACGGGTGCTCTTTGACGTGCAACACGACGTACAGATCACCTGGAGGCCCGCCATGAGCTCCAGCTTCGCCTAACCCTGAAAAGCGAATACGGGTTCCATCTTCAACTCCCGCGGGAACCTTGGCGTCCACCGTCCTCTGTCGCAATACGCGGCCTTCACCTTTGCACTTGGGGCAAGGATCGGTGATCACGCTGCCCGCGCCCTGACAAGTAGGGCAAGTACGAGCCATGCTGAAGAATCCTTGCTGATACCGAACCTGGCCGCGTCCTCCGCACGATCGGCAAGGGACGGGTGCCTTGCCGGGCGCTGCACCATTGCCATGGCAGTCTTCGCAAGTCGCGTGGTGGCGAACAGAAACCTTGGTTTCCGTGCCAAATACCGCCTCTTCAAATTCCAGGGTTACATCTTCGCGCAGATCGGGACCGCGCTGGGCGCGACTGCCACGTCGCGATCCACCACCAAAAAGGTCTCCGAATCCGAAAAAGTCGCCGAAGATTTCGCTGACATCCTGGAAAACTGTGGGATCGAATCCGCCCGCTCCGGAGCCGCTTACCGCCGCATGTCCGAAGCGGTCGTAGGCCGCGCGTTTGTCGGCGTCAGCCAAAATCGCGTAAGCCTCGCTGCACTCTTTGAATTTTTCTTCCGCGTCGGGATTATTCGGATTGCGATCAGGATGAAACTGCAGCGCCAGCTTGCGATAGGCGCTCTTGATCTCTTGCTCGTTGGCGCCGCGAGCAACCCCGAGCACTTCGTAATAGTCGCGTTTTACGTTGCTGGCCAGAATGGTTTTAAATCCTTTCGGTTGGAATTAATGCTTGGGATTGCGCGCAACCTTGACCATCGAGGGACGAAGCAGGCGATCTTTCAACTTGTAACCGCGCTGCAGTTCTTCGAGTATCTGATGATCTTCCGCGTCGGAGGTTTCAACCATCTCAATGGCTTCATGGAGGTGGGGATCGAAGGGCTCTCCGTTGGCAGGAATGGCGCGCAGACCCAGCTTCTGCAGTGCATCTTGCAGTTGCTTGTAGATGAGTTCGACTCCGCTGCGAAGCTCGGATTTGTCCCGCGCGCTAATCTGCAGCGCGCGCTCGAAGCTGTCCAGTGAAGGCAGCAGGGCTTTAATTGCATCGGCTATGGCGTACTCGCGAAAGTCCTGCTGCTCGCGAGCCGTACGCTTGCGGGCATTCTCAAATTCTGCCTGAAGACGGGCCAGGCGATCGACAAGCATGTCACGCTCTGCCCGAACTTTCTGTAATTCGCTGGCCTCACCTGACCCCTGCGATGACTCTGTCGTTTCTATTTCCGCCGTGTCATCTGATGCGGGCAACTCGTGCGTTGCATCCAGATCCTGAGCGTCGACTTCCGATTTTCCGTTTGTTCTTGCCATATGCTCTGCTGAGATTTACTCACTCCGATTCATTCAAGATTTTATCGAACATGCGCGCGATGTAGGAAACCGCGTTCATGGTGTTCTGATAGTCGATGCGAGTCGGTCCGATGACGGCCAGCGATCCCATGACTTCGCCCCCCACGCGGGCCGGCGCGCCGATGAGCACGAAATTACGCATCGACGGCAAGGCCTGGTCGAGCCCAATCACTACCCGCACCGCTTCTTGCTTGGCATCTAGATACGCGCCCAGCAAACCGACAATCTTTTGTTTCTCTTCCAAAGTCTTCAACAACTCCTGCAAGCGATCCCGGTCGTGCTCTCCAGCTACCAGATTAGAGGCGCCCTCAACGTAGACGGTTTGCGCACCATCGTCCGCCGCCAGCGCGCCCTGTTTATAAAGTTGCTCGACCGACGACATAAGCCGGTCGTACTCGCTGCGTTCCTGTTCCAGCCGGCGAGCCAACTCATTTCGCATAGCTTCCATGGTCCAACCGCGGAAGTTTTCGTTGAGGAAGCGAGCTGCGGCGTCAAGATCAGCCTGCGGAAGGTCCATGCGTAACACGCGATCCCGCACCAGCCCCGAGCGCGTCACCAGAACCGCAAGTACCTTCTGATCGCCCAAACGCGAAAAATAAACGTGCTCCAGCGCGTTCTTGGCTCCCCTAATTGCCACGGCAACGCCGACGTTGCGCGAGATCAAAGAGAGCACATGCGAAGTCCTCTCCATGAACTCCTGCACATCCGAAACCCCTTGGAATGACTTCTGAATAATATTTTCATCGTCATCCGAGAGCCGCGCTTTGCCTGTAAGCTGCTCAACATAATAGCGATAAGCTTCTGTGCTCGGCACCCGCCCAGCCGAAGTGTGAGGTTGTTCCAGAAAACCCGAATCCGCCAAATCCGACATCACATTGCGAATCGTGGCCGGGCTCAGGCCCTCCCGATTCGCGCGCGCAAGTGTACGCGATCCCACCGGCTCGCCCGTGGCAATGAAGGTTTCCACGATAGCGGTCAGGATTTCACGTTCGCGCTCGCCTATTGGGGGTCCCGGAGGCATATACTCCCTTGTATCACATCAAGCCGACGGGGACAGTCGACTCTTGGGTTCATGCATGTTACTGGTAGCTAAGTTATGTAGATGCAATACTTACGTCGCAGGATGCAAGCATCCATTGTTGAATTCTAGGGGGCGTGGAGAATTACCGTCAAGCGTAATGCCCAGGGTTCAGTGAGCAATATGTCGTCCGTGCTCACGGTGAGGCGAGGCGTGCGTGAGCGACGCCGAGGGATCTCTCTTGAAACATTTGATCTCACCCGAAGTGTAGCCGCACGAAGAGGGATCGATCATTCGGTCAGGTTGTAGATCAGGCCATTTTTGTCTCTGACGTAGCATCTCGGAAAATCGGGCTCGTCCTTAACTACCTGGCAGCCCTTTTTTGTCAGTCTGGCTCTCGCTGCTTTGACGTTCTTGACGGTCACTTCGAAAACCGGACCCATTGCTGGCCCGCGCTCAATAAAGAAATTGATGTTTTTCCCGTGAAGACTGATCATATTCGGCTTTTTCTCCGTGATTTTAAAGCCCAACTGCTTCACATAGAAGTCGGCTGCCTTCATCGGATCTTCAGCTTGAATCAAAACATCAGTGCCAAATGCGTTCGCCATACGCCTCCTGTGGAAGCGGTTCTAGTCTAGAATTCCGCTGCTTTGCGACGCGCCTAGTGTGCTCCGCGCCAAGTCTCATGTCTACGAAAAAATCGACCGTATCGGCTTTTTTCCCGAAGGCTTATTGCGCCGAGCACTTTGAAGGTTCGCGGATTCCCAAATTAATTCTGACACTCCCGACTGGCAACGCTATTCTTAATGTTCATCGCAATCGGCGTGCAATCAAGGACCCATATCGCGGTAATCGGAGCCGGCGTCTTCGGCGGATGGGTCGCCCTGGACCTGTTGCGCCGCAACGCGCGTGTGACGCTCATCGACGCGTGGGGGCCGGGCAATTCACGGTCTTCCTCTGGCGGCGAAACCCGCATCATGCGCGGAACCTACGGTCCCAACCAGCCATATACGAAAATGGCCGCTCACGCACTGCGGTTGTGGAAAGAACACGAGACCCAGTGGGGGCTTCAGTTTCTACATCGTGCCGGTGTTTTGTGGATGGTGACATCCTCCGATGATCAATTCGAGCGCTCATCTTTGTCCGTGCTGCGCGACGCGGGCATCGCGTATGAAGAATTGTCGGGAAGGGAACTGAGCCGGCGCTGGCCGCAAATTAATATCGAAGACGTGCGCTGGGCAATCTACGAACCCGAAGGCGGCTTTCTGAGCGCGCGATTCGCTTGCCAGGCCATTGCCGAACAATTCGTGAAAGCAGGCGGCGAGTACAGACAAGTCGTGGTCCTGCCGTACGATCTCGAAAACGGCGTTCGCAATGGCATAACACTTTCCGATGGTTCCAAACTCACCGCTGACCATTATGTTTTCGCCTGCGGACCCTGGCTCGGCAAACTTTTCCCCAAGACCATTGGCGGGCTCGTTCGCCCCACCCAGCAAGATGTATTTTTCTTTGGCATCCCTGCAGGGGACGATCGTTTTTCGGAGACCAGCATGCCAGTGTGGGCCGATCATCGTGATCGTTTCATTTACGGTATTCCAGCTACAGACGGCCGTGGATTCAAAGTCGCCGACGACACTCGCGGCCCAGAGTTCGATCCAACCTCAGGAGAACGCATTGTGAGCGAAGCTGGACTGAACGCGATTCGCGATTATGTTGCCTTCCGGTTCCCCGCGATGAACGATGCACCGTTAATTGAGACTCGCGTATGCCAGTATGAAAGTACTCCCGACAATCATTTGATTATCGACCGCCATCCCGCAGCAGAAAACGTTTGGCTCATCGGAGGCGGATCAGGGCACGGCTTCAAGCACGGGCCTGCAATAGGAGAAATGGTCGCGGAGTTGGTGATGGGTGGTAAAGAGTCGGATCCGAGATTTCAGTTGGCGCGATTCAAGACGGCCGTGAATTCAAGCAGACCAAGGATTGATCAGCGGGACTGAAATGTCGTCGAAGTGCGCCGTGTTGCGCGTAGCCAGCGTCGCGTGTTGGGCGTTATCTAACCGAAAGAGCGTTCGTATCCAGAACAATCATTCTTCAAATCGCGCCGGCTTGATTTCATATCCCCGTAGTTCCCGAATGTCGAAGTCGAGGCGGGCTTCAGCAAAGAGACTAGAGATTTCCGCACCCAGTCCACCAGCGGGGGCGTTTTCATTTGCGGAGTTGCTCAGAATGTCTCTCGCCTCTTTCTTCATGCTCCCGCCTAACAGCCAGATTGCCTGCTTCACTCCTCGCCTCATTTTCAAACAAAACAGAGCCGCTATTGGATTTGAATTACGCTCTCGCCTGCGGTTGATTTGATCTCGCTTACTCGCGTCACCACGTTACGGGCGAATTCGAAAAGCGATTTCGCGTGAGAAGAATTCTCGCCTTCCAGTACCGTCGGCTTGCCGCTGTCTCCTGACTTCCGGATGTCGGGATCGAGTTGCACGTTTCCCAGGAAGGAAACGCCAAATTGTTTCGCAGTCTTCTCTGCGCCGCCACGAGAAAAAATATCGATCTCGTGATTGCAATGCGGGCAGACAAAGTAACTCATGTTTTCTACCATGCCCACGAGATCTACTTTCATCTGGCGAAACATTTCAATGGCTTTGCGAGCGTCCTGCAGCGAAACATCGGACGGAGTGGAAACCACGATCGCCCCGGTAAGCGGAACGGTTTGAATTAAAGACAGTGAAACGTCACCTGTGCCCGGCGGCAAGTCCACAACCATGTAATCGAGTTGTCCCCACTCCACGGAACCTAGAAATTGTTTCATGATTGAGTGCAGCATGGGCCCGCGCCAGATCAGGGGCTTATCTCCTGGATTCAGCAGTCCGACGGAAATGACTTTCAATCCATGCGCCTCGATAGGCTCGATGCGATTGTCGCCAAGAACTTTGGGTTGCGAATTGATGCCGAGCATAAGCGGCACGTTGGGGCCGTACACGTCAGCGTCGAGC
>Ga0210396_10002307_pt1 | contig 19609 bp, 18 predicted proteins | sample IncBWH17OmetaG_FD_155466 | JGI IMG/M metagenome (GOLD analysis project Ga0210396, IMG submission 155466) | Forest soil microbial communities from Barre Woods Harvard Forest LTER site, Petersham, Massachusetts, United States - Inc-BW-H-17-O ... | reverse complement strand
GAAGCTGGCGTTTTCGGTCACCTTCGATTCGTCGACGCCCAGATGCTCGACGACGATCTTCTTGACCCGATCAGCGACGTCACTCATCCGTTCTTATCCTCAGTGGCTTGCTGGAAATTGTTCACGCACCAAGCGCCCTGGCGCTCTTTGCCATGACGGGCGCGCCGCCCTCCCCGGATCGCCCCTAGGGACCGCCCTCAGGGACCGCGTCGACATCAGAGTCACGATGCGGTCACATAGCATGTTTCCCCGGCACTGCAAATCGGCTGCTCCGGGAAGCGGTTCGACCGCTTCATACCATGACCATACCGCCATTGATGTGCAAGGTCTGGCCAGTGACATAGGCGGCTTCGGCGCTCGCCAGGTAAACCACCGCCCCAGCCACCTCTTCCGGTGTGCCGAACCGGCCGGCGGGAATCGCCTCGGCAAGCCGCGCGCGTCGCTGCGCGGTTAATTTGTCGGTCATCGCCGTCACGATAAGGCCCGGCGCGATGCAGTTCACCGTAATGCCGCGCCCTGCAGTCTCGGAGGCGATGGATTTCGACATGCCGATCATCGCGGCCTTTGCCGCGGCATAGTTCGCCTGCCCGGCATTGCCGCTGACCCCGACGACCGAGCTGATGCCGATCACACGACCGTGGCGGCGACGAACCATGCCGGGCAGCAGCGCGCGGGTAAGCCGGAACTGGGCCGTCAAATTGACCTCCATAACCAACCGCCAGTCCTCGTCCCTCATCCGTAGCGCCAGCGCGTCACGCGTGATCCCGGCATTGTTGACGAGAATGTCCACCCGGCCCATAGCCGCCTCGGCTTCTTTGGCCAGTCGGTCCGGTGCCGTCGAATCGGCGAGATCGGCCATTCCGATATGAACTCGCGCGCCGAGCTCGCCTGCCAATGCTTCAAGCGCCGCAGAACGTGTTCCCGCCAGCATGACCTCCGCGCCTTGACGATGCAGGGCCTTGGCAATCGCCCCGCCGATCCCGCCGGAGGCTCCGGTTATCAATCCAGTTTGGCTAGACAGATCGAACAATCGCGAAACCCCACCCAACGATACTGATAGCGATTTCCCGGGCTGTCATAGTTCTTCGATCAGACTTTCGACTTCTGCCGGCGTCCCGACGGAGCGCGCCGAGAGATCCGGGTCGATCCGCTTGGCGAGCCCGGTGAGCACCCGCCCGGCCCCGATCTCGACGACCTCTTCGACCCCATCCTGCTTAAGAAAGAGCATGCTCTCGCGCCACCGCACCATAGCTGTCACCTGTTCGACGAGGCCACGCACTATCCTTGCCGGATCGCGCGTCGCGGCGGCCGACACATTGGCGACAAGGGGCACCACGGGCGGCTGCAGTCTGACCCGGCCGAGAGCTTCCGCCATGACTTCGGCAGCGGGCGTCATAAGCGGCGAATGAAACGGTGCACTGACTGGAAGCGCGATCGACCGCCTCGCCCCGTTTGCCCGAGCAATTGCGATCGCCCGTTCGACGGCTTGTCGGTGCCCGCTCACAACAACTTGGCCCGGAGCATTGTCGTTTGCCACCGAGCAGACCTGGTCTGGGCTGGCAGCCTCCGCTGCGACCGCCAGCCCTTGCTCGACGTCGAGGCCAAGGAGCGCGGCCATCGCTCCCTCGCCGACCGGAACGGCCCGCTGCATCGCCTGGCCTCGCACCCTGAGCAGACGCGCCCCGTCCGCGATGGTGACTGTACCTGCTGCCGCGAGTGCAGAATACTCACCAAGCGAGTGCCCCGCCACGAAAGCGACACTCCGGGTGAGACCAAAGCCGCCCTCCACTTCGAGGATGCGAATGACCGCAAGGCTTGCCGCCAGCAACGCGGGCTGGGCGTTTTCGGTCAGGATAAGCTCACTTTCGGGTCCTTCGAACATGAGTCGCGACAGGTTTTGCGACAAGGCGTCGTCCACCTCCTCGAAGACTTGCCGCGCCGGCGCAAATGTCGCCGCGAGGACGCGCCCCATGCCAACCGCCTGCGACCCCTGTCCCGGAAATACAAATGCCCGCCTCATGCGCAACCAAGTCCTACCTTGCGCCGGCCCCCCCGCACTGGTTCTATGCGGGCCGCGTGGTGATAGCGGCGCCACGCCCGTTGTCAAGGAGGCGTTGCGTCCTCGTGTTGCGCCGGTGCCGGCAGCTCCTATAATATGGAGATTCGCCCCTTGCCGGCTCTGCCGGCTCGATTCGGCAGGCGCTCGTGCCCCGAATCTTCACCAGCCATAAGGGACCTCGTCCACTATGCCACTGTACGAAAACGTGTTCATCGCGCGCCAGGACATTTCCGGCGCCCAGGTTGATGCCCTCGCCGACACTTTCACTCAGCTCGTCGCCGACAATGGCGGTGAAGTGAAGAAGCGCGAGTACTGGGGGCTGCGCAACTTAACGTATCGCATGCGGAAAAACCGCAAAGGTCACTACGTGCTGCTGAATCTCTCCGCGCCCCCCGCCGCTGTCGCCGAGCTCGAACGGACCATGCGGATCAACGAGGATGTGATCCGCTATCTGACCATCCGCGTCGACGAGCTGGAGGAAGGGCCCTCCGTTGTCATGCAGAGCCGCGGCAGCCGCGACGATCGCCAACGGCGCGGCGATCGGGAGAGATCGGGTGATGGGCGCGAGATGGAGCGGCCTCCCGCCGAGCGGCCGGTTTCCGAGCAGCCAGTCCCCGAAGCGGTGGAGGCGTAAATGGAAAGCCAATCGCCCGGCGGCTCGGGGCGCGGCGCGGCGGCGCGCCGTCCGTTTTTCCGCCGGCGGAAGTCCTGTCCGTTCTCCGGGCCCAATGCCCCCAAGATCGACTACAAGGACGTCAAGTTGTTGCAACGCTTCGTCTCGGAGCGTGGCAAGATCGTGCCGAGCCGCATCACCGCGGTCTCGACCAAGCGGCAGCGCGAGCTAGCCCAGGCGATCAAGCGGGCGCGCTTTCTGGGGCTGCTCCCCTACGTGGTGAAATAAGCAGCTCCGGGTTAGCGGAGCCCTGGCGGGCATCGCCGTGAGCCGGCTGGGGTTGGCCGGGGTGTCTGTGGTCTGCGGAGTGCTCGCCGCCGGCCCGTATCTGCTGGTGCTGACCGGTTCGATCAGCTCGATGATCCTCGTTTATCTCTCTCAGCTTCCGCTTTTTGCCGCCGGTCTGTGGCTCGGCACTGTCGCTTCGGCGTCGGCCGGGTTCGTCGCGGCGCTGATTCTGGCGGGCGCCGGCAGCCTGCCGGCAGCCGGCCTTTTTGCGGCGCTGAATGTCTTTCCGGTCGTGCTGCTGGTGCACCAGTCCTTGCTGGCCCGGACGGGCTCCGGGAATGCAGTCGAATGGTATCCGCCGGGCCTCATGACGGCTTGGTTGACCGGTTTCGGTCTGGTGGCAGCCGCAGTCACGTTCTTCTTTTTCGGCGGCCCGCAAGGGATGCAGGCTGCGTTGCGCGACGCGCTGGCGCCTGCCCTCGACCGCCACCTCGGCGAGATTACTCCCGAATTGGACGAATTGCTCTCGTTCATCGCCTTTATTCTTCCCGGTATTGTCGCCACCTCGTGGATGGTGATGACAGCAACCAATGGGAGTCTTGCGCAAGGCGTGCTGGCCCGTTTCGGAGCGAGCTGGCGGCCATCGCCCGATCTGGCAGCGCTCGGTCTTCCAATGTGGATCCCGGTGCTGCTCGCGTTTGCTGCGGGGGCGACGCTTCTCGGCGGAACCGCGCGCTTTATTGGCGTCAACGTGCTGATCGTGCTGGCTGTGCCGTTCTGCCTCGCGGGCCTTGCCGTGCTCCACACCGTGGCGCGCCGGTTCCCACGTCCGGCGGTCACCCTCGTAATTTTCTATCTGCTGGCCGGGTTTTTGGGGTGGCCGCTCCTTCTGGTCGCCCTTTTGGGGTTGCTCGATTCGCCGCTCGGTCTTCGGCGTCGTTTCGCCTAACCTCGAGAATTGGAGGAATGTGAAATGATCGAACTGATCCTACTCGAAAGGGTCGAGAAGCTCGGCCAGATGGGCCAACTCGTCAAAGTGAAGCCCGGCTTCGCCCGGAACTATCTATTGCCTCAGAAGAAGGCGATGCGCGCAACAAAAGAGAATTTGACGTATTTCGAGACCCAGCGCGCTCAGCTCGAAGCCAACAATCTGCAGCGCAGGACCGAGGCGACGGAAGTCGGCGGCAAAATTGAGGGTCTGACCGTCATGATCATCCGCCAGGCCGGCGAAAGCGGGCAGCTCTACGGCTCGGTTTCAGCCCGCGACATCGCCGACGCCGTAACCAACGCCGGTTTTACGATCGAGAAGCATCAGGTCGTCCTCGACCGGCCGATCAAGAATCTGGGCCTGCATGCGGTAAAGGTCGTGCTGCATCCGGAAGTATCGGTGACGATCACCGCCAATGTTGCTCAGTCGGCGGAGGAGGCCGAAATGCAGGCCAAGGGGATCGATCCGTTGCGCCTGCGTGACGAGGAGGAAGAAGAGGCCCGCGCCGCAGCGGTGCAGACCGGCCCCGCTGCCGCCTAGCGGATCGAAGCTCTTGTATCCAATCGAGAATTTGCCAAATATCGCTAAAATTGATTCCAACTCGGTCGTGTACCGATGCTGCTGTCGCGTCTGTTCGAGCGAATCATCACAATCGGCCGTCTGCGGGTCATAGACGCCAGCGGATCACTTAACACATTTGACGGATCCGGCGGACCAAGTGTAACCATCCGGCTTCACGATCCGGCCCTGCACTGGAAACTCGCCGTAAGGCCTCGCCTATATTTCGGCGAAGCTTACATGGATGGGAAGCTGACGATCGAGGAGGGCAGTCTCTACGATCTGATGGATCTGTTTGCGGTCAACCTCGAAGCCATGCCGGCGGGGTTGCTCGCGCGGCTGCTTAACGGCTCCGTCACGCTGTTCCGCCGAATTCATCAATACAATCCTCTGCCGCGCGCCCGACAGAACGTAGCCCATCACTACGACTTGTCGGACCAGCTCTACCAACTGTTTCTCGACCGGGACCGGCAGTATTCTTGTGGCTATTTCCGAGACGGCTCGGAGGACCTTGACACCGCGCAACTCGACAAGAAACGGCACATCGCGGCAAAGCTGCTGATCCAACCCGGGCAAAGGGTGCTCGACATCGGCTCGGGCTGGGGTGGCCTCGCGCTCTACATCGCCGGCGAATGTGGTGCCCAGGTGACCGGTCTGACTCTCTCGGTCGAGCAACAAAAGCTGGCAACGCGGCGTGCCGCAGCGGCGGGGCTCTCCGACCGTGTCAAATTCTATCTGCGCGACTACCGCGAAGAGGTCGGGCAGTACGACCGCATCGTTTCAGTCGGCATGTTCGAGCATGTCGGGCTCAATCATTACCGTGCCTTTTGCGCCAAGCTGAAATCGCTGCTGGCGCCGGATGGCGTGGCGCTGTTGCATTCGATCGGCCGCAAGGATGGACCGGGCACGACCATCCCCTGGGTGCGCAAATACATCTTCCCCGGCGGGTACGTGCCGGCCCTTTCCGAGGTCCTGCCGATCATTGAAGAGTTGCGGTTGTGGGTCACGGATATCGAAATTCTGCGTCTGCATTACGCCGATACGCTTACAGCCTGGCGGCGGCGGTTCGAGCGAAATCGCGACCGCGTGCGGGCGCTCTATGACGAGCGCTTCTGCCGGATGTGGGAGATGTATCTGGTCGGCTCGGAAATCGCGTTCCGGCGGCAGGATCACATGGTTTTCCAGATGCAGCTCGCCAAAACCGTGGGCGCGGTGCCCCTGACCCGCGACTACATGCTCGACTGGGAACGCGAGCACAGCGGCGCCGCAGAGCGGGCCGCCTGACCGGGCGGGCCGCCTGACCGGGCGGGCCGCCCTGGCTGGCTGCCCGCAGATTCGCAGCCATTCGACTTCCCGAGCGTCGGGTGCGGTCCTTCCCCGCCTTACACAGGCTGGGGATCGAATTCCGCGCTGGTTGTGTTTTGGCCGGTGGTATCGTTCCCGGGCATGGAAACAAACATGACGTCCCGGGTCGCGCAATTGCGCGAGCCCAACCCCGAGCTTCTCCGAACCCCACCCTACAATACGGAAGCCGAACAGGCCCTGCTCGGCGCCATATTGATCAACAACACAGCCTATTACCGGGTCTGCGAATTTCTCCAGCCGGAGCATTTCGGCAATGCCGTGCACGGCCGGATCTTCGCGGCGATCGGCAAGCTGTTGGGCCGCGGCCAGATCGCCAACCCGGTTACCCTCAAGAACTTGTTCGATCAGGACGGTGCGCTGACCGAGATCGGGGGGGCGCAGTATCTGGCCCGTCTGGCAGGCGCGGCGGCGGCGATCATCAATGTCGAGGATTACGGCCGCGCCGTGCACGACCTTTACCTACGCCGCGAGCTGATCGGGCTCGGCGAGGATGTGGTTAACGACGCGTTTCGCCAGGATCTCGACGATCCGGCGCGCGAGCAGATCGAACGGGTAGAAAAAAAGCTGTTCGACCTCGCGACAACCGGGGAAACGGAGGGGGGGTTCCGCGCGTTCGGGACTGCGCTGACGAGCGCGATTCTCAATGCCGAGGCGGCTTTCAAGCGCAGCGGCAAAACCGTCGGGGTCGCCACCGGCTTTGTCGATCTCGATCGCAAGCTGGGCGGGCTGCACCCTTCCGATCTTGTCGTCCTCGCCGGCAGGCCGTCGATGGGCAAAACCGCGCTCGCCACTAACATCGCGTTTTACGCAGCGCGAAATTACCTGCCCACTGCCGCCTCCGACCCGCGAAAGGCAGCCGAGGACGGGGCGGTCGTCGGCTTCTTCTCGCTCGAAATGTCGGCGGAGCAACTCGCCACCCGGATTCTCGCCGAGGAGTCGGGTGTCTCCTCCGACCGTATCCGGCGCGGCGAGGTCAGCCACGAGGATTTCGACAAATTCGTCCAGGCGAGCCAGCAATTGGCGGCGTTGAAATTGTTCATCGACGATACACCGGCATTGTCAGTGGCGGCGGTGCGCACGCGCGCCCGGCGCTTGAAGCGCCAGCAGGGCCTGGGGCTGATCGTCATCGACTACCTGCAGCTGCTGCGCCCCTCGAACCAGACCCGTGCGCAGGACAACCGCGTTCAGGAAATCTCCGAGATCACCCGTGGCCTAAAGGCGCTGGCCAAGGAGCTCGATGTTCCGGTGCTGGCATTGTCGCAACTGTCCCGTGCCGTCGAGCAGCGTGAGGACAAGCGCCCGATGCTCGCCGACCTGCGCGAATCCGGCTCGATCGAGCAGGATGCCGATGTCGTGATGTTCATCTTTCGCGAGGAATATTACCTGTCACGCGAACCGACCCGCCGCCCTGACGAAGCGGAAAGCAAGTACAGCGAGCGCTACCAGGAGTGGCGAGAGCGGCTCGAAAAGGTGCATGGGCTCGGCGAAATCATCGTCGCCAAGCAGCGGCACGGGCCGATCGGTGCGGTCAAACTCCGCTTCGATGCCGAAACCACCAAATTCGACAACTACATGGCCCCCGATCACCTACCGGCTGATTTCTAGTCCCTAGCCTCGTTGTCACCCCCGCATCGAAGCGCCTCCCCGGCGAAAAGCCGGGGCCCATCGTTCAGCCGCACGACCCTGTCACCGTTGGTAAGCCATGCAATTGCGTGAAAAGTTCGAGATGACGGGGCGATGGGTCCCGGCTTTCGGCGGGACGGCGATGGGTATAGGTCGGCGCGCCCGCTATTGCCGGTCGTCGTTGCCGTCGGGCAGTTCAACGAGGGTGATCCGGTTGCGCCGGACGGACAGGGCGAGCCTGCCATGCTTCAAGGCCAGCGCGTCCTTGCCGAAAATTTCGCGGCGCCAGCCGGAAAGCGCCTTCACCGGCGCATCGTCATCGGCGGCGATCGCTTCCAGATCATCGGCCGAGGCCAGCAGTTTTTGCGCGACCTGATGGTCGTCGCAACGCTGCTTCAACAAGACGCGTAACAACTCGATCAGCGGGCCGAGACCGGGTGGCGAATCCGCTCTCCCGATAGGGGGCGGCTCGGCCGCCCCGGTGGCGGCCAGGCCGCGTTGCACCGCTTCCAGGATCTCGCTCCCGAGCTTGCCCTCGGCGATGCCTTTGCCGAGGCTACGGGTCCGCGCCAGCGCCTCGATTGAGCGCGGCGCATGGGCGGCGATCTCGAGCACCGCTTCGTCCCGCATGATCCGCCCGCGCGGCAGATTGCGTTGCCGCGCCGCCGTCTCGCGCCACGCCGCCAGCTCTCGCAATACCCCGAAGAACCGCGCGTCGATCCGGCCGCGCAGCCTAAACCGGCGCCACGCCTCGCTCGGATCGCTGCGGTAGGTCTCGGGATTGGACAACTCCGCCATTTCCTCGGCGAACCAGCTCGCCCGGCCGTTCGATGCCAGCTGTTGTTGCAGCTTCTCGTAGACGGTGCGGAGGTGGACGACATCGGCGAGAGCATAGCGGATCTGCCGCTCGGTCAGCGGCCGATGCGACCAGTCGGTAAACCTGGAGGATTTGTCGAGCGAGGCCCGGGCGAGCTTGGCGACCAACGTCTCATAGCTCGCCGCATCGCCAAAGCCGCAGACCATGGCGGCAATTTGGGTGTCGAAGAGCGGCGCCGGCACCGCGCCGGACAGGTTGAAGAAGATCTCGATATCCTGGCGTGATGCGTGGAACACCTTCAACGTGCCCGGATTCGCCATCAGAGCGAGAAGCGGAGCGAGATCGATGCCCGGGGCGAGCGCATCGATCGCCGCCGCTTCCTGCGGGCCCGCCACCTGCACGAGGCACAGGATCGGCCAATAGGTCCGCTCGCGCATGAACTCGGTATCGACCGCAATAAAGCTCGCGCCCTTTTGCCGCTCGCAAAAACGAGCCAATGCGTCCGTGTCCGTGATTACTGTCATTACGTCTGATATACAGCGAAAACCATCTAGCAGAAACCATCCGTCTATTTGGCCGCGTATTTGGCCCCCCATTTAGCTGCTGGGAGGACCGCCATATCACGGTCGTGGGGCTGGACGGCAAAGACCGGGACGGCTTCGGCAAACCCGCGCAACGGGCGGGTGCCGAGCGGCGCCAATTGAGAGGCGTTGCCGACCTCCGCCGCCACCGTCGCATCGATCAGGATCTGCCCGTCCTCGGCGGCGGCGCAGATCCGCGACGCCAAATTCACGACACTGCCGATCGCGGTGTAGTCCGAGCGGCCCTCATAGCCGATGCGGCCGACCGTCGCCGGGCCTTTGGCGAGACCCACTCCGAAGCCGATTATGTGCCCGCGCGCGCGCCAGCCGGCCATCAGCGACTGGACCGAGCCCTGCATTTCCACTGCCATCTGCACGCCGCGCAGAGCCGGGTTCGGGCACGGGACGGGAGCATTCAGCAGCAGCATCACCCCGTCACCCATAAAGCAGGTCAGGGTCGCCTCGTAATGCGTGATGATCACGCCGAGCGCTTCATAATATTCCTGCAGCAGCCCCATGACCTCCTCCGGCGCGGCGGCGCCCGAAAAGCCGGTGAAGCCGCGCAGGTCGCAGAAGATCACGACCACCTCGGCGCGATGGCTGTCGAGCAGGGCTTTTTGGTCGCTTCCTTCGACCAGCTCGGCGACTTGCGGCGCGAGAAACCGCTTGAGGCGTGCAATCCGCTCCGAACGCTCCTGCGATATCGCCAGCTCGGCGGCCATCTCGTTGAACCGCCGCGCCAGCCCCTCGAGCTCGTCGCCGGTCGCGATCTCGATCTTATGGTCGAAATGCCCGGCGCCGATCTGTTCGGCCCCTTTCTCCAACAGAGCGATCGGCCCGGTCATCCGGCGCGCCAGCAGGTAGGCGAGCGTTGCAGCGAATAACGCGCCGACGAGCAGAAGCAGACCGGTTCGCCACAGCGCCGCGCGGATCGGCGTCAGCGCTTCGGCGGCGGGTTGCTCGACAAAGGCCATCCAGTCCGGCCCCGGGATCGGCGCCATCGCGGCGATCACCGAGCGGCGCTCGGCGTCGATGCCCTCGGCGGTCTCGCCGCCGCCGGCGATTGCCGCCTGCTGCAATTGTTTGAGGCGCGCCGTCGACGGGTCGCCTTCGCCGCGCAAGACCAGGCTGATGTCGGGATGCGCGACGAGACGGCCGGGGCGGTCGAGCACAAAGGCATCGCCCGATTGCCCGACATGGATCGCCTGGATCACGTCCCAGATCAGCTTGAGATTGACGACGGCAATCGTCACACCGTTGATCTCGCGTGCCCCGGCGACAGCAATGGTCATATGCGGCTCAGAGCCCTGGTAGAGCGACACCGGGCCGTACCAGATGCGGCCCGACCGGGCGCCGAGCACCGCCGGATCGTTGCTGCGGTCGGTGCCGCTGTTGACTACATCGGGATCGACCCGCGAGACATGCAGCCGCTCGATGCCATCTCCGTCGACGAGCGTCACCTCGAGGACTGCGGGCACTTGACGCATCAGCCGCAGCACGTCGAAGCGGTGCCGCTCGTCCATGCCGTCGCGCCACGGCAATTGCACCGTCCATTGCAACTGATCGGTGATGTCGTCGAGGAAACTCTGGATCTTACCCGCTGCCGAGCGCGCTTCGGCGTGGAGCCGCTGGCTCAGCACCTCGCGCTGATCTCGATAGCCAAACCACGCCTCGCTCGCCCCATTGGCGAGCAACGGCACGACCACCGCGACGAACAGCGCCGTGAAATACTTCTGGAAAAGCAGCCGCCGCGGCCGGCCGCCGCCCGCAAATCGGGCGCCTTCATTCGATCAAGCCAGGCGCACGCTCTGGACCCCCGCCTTCGCAGGGGCGACAATAGCCGCTATGAAGACCGGACTTCATTTCGCGCTGCGGATTATGACAGGAGATCGGTGATGGGGAAGAGAATCGCGGTCGTCGGGGTCGGAGCGGTCGGCGGCTACACCGGGGCGCACATGGTGCGGGCCGGCGAGGACGTGACCTTCATCGACCTGTGGCCGGCACATGTCGATGAAATGAAGAAGAACGGTTTGCGCATCACGCATCACGAGGGCGAGGAGCCGTTCACGGTGAAGGTGCGGGCGTTGCATGTGACCGAGGCGCAGCATCTCGCCAAGGGGGCGCCGATCGACATCGCCTTTGTGTGCACGAAATCCTATGACACGCAATGGGCGGCGATGATGATCCGCCAATACCTGGCGCCCGGCGGCTATGTCGTCTCGTTGCAGAACTGCATGAACGAGGAGACGATCGCCGGGGTGGTCGGCTGGGGCAAGACGATGGGCTGCATCGCCAGCAACATCAGCGTCGGTCTCGTCGAGCCGGGCCATGTCCATCGCGGCGGGGTCAAGGGGGGCGCGGCGCATACGGTCTATCGCACCGGCGAGGTCCACGGAGCGATCACCGACCGGGCGCACGAGGTGTGCCGGCTGGCCTCCTGTGCCGACAGCGCCAAGGTCACCGACAATCTGTGGGGCGAGCGCTGGTCGAAGCTCGTCGCCAACACAATGGCGAACGGGGTCTCGGCCTGCACCGGGCTTTCCGGCGCCCAGATCGCGCAGAACGAGGCGATCAGGCATTTCCAGGCGCGGCTCGGCAGCGAGGCGGTCCGCATCGGCCAGGCGCGCGGCTACAAGCTCGAAGAGATCGACCATTTGCCGCCGGAGACGATCGCCCGCGCCGGCGAGGGCGATGCCGCGGCGCTCAAGACCTACGACGAACGGCGGTTGTCGCGGGTCGGGCGCGGCTCGCCCGATCAGCGGCCGTCGATGGGTCAGGACATGGCCAAGGGTCGGCGCACCGAGATCGAATTTCTGAACGGCTTTGTCGTGCGCGAAGGCGAACAGGTCGGCATTCAGGCTCGCGCCAATGAGCGGCTCGTCGACATCGTCAAAAAGGTCGAGCGCGGCGAACTCAAACAGGACCCGCGCCATATTACCGAACTGCGGCTCAACTGAGCCTGACACAAAAACCTAAGTGCTCGGCCCTGAAGAAACGCCAGGCGGTTGAGGCGTGCGGCCAAAGGACCGCTAACCTGTAACGGCCGCTCACCCTTGCGGTCGGGACAGCTGCTGATGCCCCGATTCCGGACCTATCCGACCGCAGCCCAACCGGCGGCGTGGTGCGACCAGCGGCCAATCCGCTCGTGCGAGATGATCCTTTACTCAATGACCTCATGGGCGCGCGCGAGGACCGAGAACGGTACGGTGAGGCCGAGCGCCTTTGCGGTCTTCAAGTTAACGGCCAATTCAAACGTTGTCGGCTGCTCGACTGGCAAATCAGCCGGCGCGGCGCCCTTCAATATCTTGTCCACGAAAACGGCGGCCCTGCGAAATAAAGCGGAAATGTCGGTGCCATAGGACAAGAGGGCGCCAGGCTCCTTAGATAGACCGATAGTATCAAAACATATCGGCACTTTCTTCTTCGCTGCAAAGTCCAGAATTTCCTTCCCATAGGCTGCATATATGGGCGATAACACCATGAGAGCGTCGGGAGGAGCGTTGGTCAGGGTAGCAAGTTCGCTAATAAGCGCTTCCTTATCAAGTACTGGTATAGACTGAAATTTTATTTTGAGTTTAATTGCCGCAGTATTTATTGCTTCCACTCGAAGCATCATGCCTCGATTTTTTGGGTCTACGATCATGGATACGCGTTTAGCCTCGGGAATAGTTTCCTTCAGAAGTTCCAGAGTTTTTTGATCTGTGCCGGGAGCAAGCAGAGACAGGCCCGTTGTATTTCCACCAGGGCGTGCAAGACTCTCGACTAATCCAGCTCCTACCGGATCAGCAGAGACTGCGGCAACGATAGGGATCGTACTCGTTGCTCGTTTAGCAGCTTGAGTTGGGGGCGTATCCACCGTGACGATCACATCTACATTAAGATTCACAAGCTCTAAAGCAAGCGAATCAAGACGGTTTAATTCGCCATCAGCATCACGATACACGATATTAATATTACTCCCTTCAATCCATCCTAAATCGTGGAGATTCTGGCGAAATGCTTCGATTTGTGTTTACACTGAAGCGTCTTTTTTCCGTGTTAAAAAGCCAATCTGATGAGTCTTCTTTGATTGGTGCTGCGCTATTAAGGTACGCGGTGATAATAATGCACCCGCGCCAAGGATGAAGAGTAGGTCGCGACGCGTGTTCATTCTGACAGCACTCGCGCATCTGGATGGTAGCCGACGCATGATGGCGGCATCGGGAGGGACGAACAACACCTAATCGCCGCCGCATCGCCAGAGAGCGTCGAACTGATTAGGCCGGCCCATCGGGCGGGGACAGGCCTGAATGAATGGGAGCACTAGACGGCTATGCGAAAGTCGCACCGAGCCGATCGCGACGCAGCGGTGAATGGCGGCCTTGGGGAAGGGTTCGGATGCCGGCCCGGCGAAGGTCCCTTCACCATCCGATTGCAGACCTGGCCATCGTGCGGTGCAAGCCGGTGGTTTACTGGATTAACGATCTACGCCGGCAAGCCGGCTGAGCGCGAGCCGGGTGGAGGCGAGGGTAACGAAGGCACCCAGAGTTTCGGGAACGTTTTCGAAATGCTTGCCGAGACGCCGGCTGCGTCCGAACCAGCAGAAGGTGCGCTCGACCCCGTTGCGGCTCGGCAGCGAGGCGATCCGCATCGGTCAGGCGCCCGGCTACAAGCTCGAAGAGATCGACCATCTGCCGCTGGAGACGATCGCCCGCGCCGGCGAGGGCGACGCCGCGGCGCTGAAGATCTATGACGAGCGGCGCCTGTCGCGGGTCGGCCGCGGCTCACCGGACCAGCGGCCGTCGATGGGCCAGGACATGGCCAAAGGCCGCCGCACCGAGATCGAGTTCCTGAACGGCTTTGTCGTTCGCGAAGGCGAGCAAGTCGGCATCGAGGCCCGCGCCAACGAGCGCCTCGTCGACATCGTCAAGCGCGTCGAGCGCGGCGAACTAAAACACGACCCCCCCACATCTCCGACCTCCGGCTCAACTGAATTCGGTTTCCCCCTGCCGTGAAAAAGAAGACGGATAGTAATTGTCTTCCAACGTCTTGGCCTCTTTCGTCTCTGATGGCGCAAGCGACCCACGCTTGCCGAGAGTCTCACCCCAACCCCTCCCGGCAGGCGCGGGGCGGTCCGGGGAAAGTGTAAGGACCGGCTTTTCGAAGAGATTTGCCGCCGAATCGTGGCTCTGACGACGCGCCCTTTACCCTCTCCCCCCGCTGGCCGGGGGGAGAGGGGAGGGTGAGGGGGGCCGACGAGCCGGTTTGTGGCGCCACCCACCTCACCCTCCCAACCCTGCGGGTTGGGCCCCTCCCTCTCCCCCCTGAAGCGCGGAGAGGGGTCGTGTTTGCGGGAACTGAGCTTGTACAGCGAGCGCAGCAAGGAAAAATATGAACTGGAATTTAGGACTCTCCCCCGGTCGCGGATGGCTCCATCGCCGTCCAGACCCGAGCATGGACACCGGGCGCGGGCTCCGCCTGCGAGCCCCATGGGCTTCCCGGAATGATGATCTTGCCGTTGAAACGACAGTGATTTTCGCCTCTGTTTTCACGGGCAGCGGGGTTTTCACCATTGCCACTGACCATCGAGATCGCGCACAATCGATCAACATGCGAACAGCGGGGGCGGGCACGATATGTTCTTTCGACAGTTCGGTTCACCTGTTGGCGACTATTGTCGTGTACTACTTCGCTTTGCTCGCCTGTTATCTGATCATTTGCGTGGTTGTCACGCGCCTGAACCGCCGCGCCGTCAAAATCCAATCCTCGCGGCAGACGCCGACATCACATATCAAGCGCGACTTTAGGCAGAGCGTTGTTTCGCTCGCGGTCATCGCTGCGATGCTCGGCGCCGGTGATTGGACCTATACCACTCTTGGCTGGGGATTAAGGCCGTTGCCCGGCATCGGCGGAACGGTGTTCTCGGCCGTCGCCTCGCTCGTGCTGTTCGACACCTGGTTCTATTGGTTGCACCGCCTCATTCACACGCGGTTTTTTTATCGGTGGGTGCATCGGTGGCACCATTTGACAATCACGCCGGTGGTCTGGTCCAACAACAGCGATCGCCTGGTCGACAATCTTTTCCTGCAATCCTATTGGTTGGTCGCCCATTTCCTGATACCGATCGCCCCCGCGGTGCTCTTCGCACACAAGATCTATGATCAGATCACCGGCGTCATCGGGCATTCCGGCTACGAGCACGGCGGCCGATTGTGCTGGCCGCCATCGCCGCTCGTCGGCGTTACTCATCACGATCAGCATCATCAGTTCTTCCGCTGCAATTACGCGACGCATTTCAGCTGGTGGGACCGGATGATGGGAACGCTCCATCCCGACCATGACCGCGCGCTCAAAGCCAACCTCTCGCGTTCCCGCCGAACCCAGGTCCTATGACGAACCCAGGTGCTATGATTGGAGGCCCGCGGTCTTCTTCACCATCACCGCGATGAAGTAGCACCGCTCCTTCCGCTCGAATTGCCCAAACCGCGTAGTCCCGGGCAGAGACACCCATTCCCGAGCGATTGGCCGAAGGTAGCGGGGCAAACGGTTGACCAGTTCGCTGCGGCGCTGGTCGTCAATACGACAAGCCGCGCAGACATTCGCCGTGATGTCGCGAAAGGACACGACCTCGAGGCCGGACTTCCGGCCCAAATCGATCAGCCCGAGATGGCAAGCTTCCGGACCATGCGGCATCGTATCAGTTACGGCAAAGATGCCATTTGCGGCGAGAACGCGGCAGATTTCCCGCAGGAATGGCAATTTTGGCAGATCGACGAGCGCCTCGACATTGATCGCGAGATCGATGCTCGCCGCGGGGAACGGGAGCTGGAGGGCATGCCCTTGCAGATGGGCGATTGCGACATTGCCGTTCCGGCGGTGCCGAATTGCCGTCAGCGATCGATCGATCCCGATCGTCGTCTGAGGTGAGAGCGTGGCGTGGAGGTGGGCGAGACCTCCGCCTCGGCCGCAGCATACCTCGAGCAGCCGTGGGGGCTCGGGTTCGCGTGCCGCAGCCTGAACCGCCTTTGCTACCTCGGCATAGAGCTGAATCTGATGGGGCTCGTTCGGCCAAACCTCGGCCACGGCATCATCGCACGGCGCATAGCCGTAGTTGAAGGTCGATATCTCCTGCCATTGCGGCAAGCCATAGGCGCAGTCGTAAATATAGCGGTGCAGCCGGTTCGATGCGCCCATTCCAAGGCAGGAACTGACGAGACTCTGGAGGAGGCGGAACGCCGACAATGCAGGGAGGACAGTTGTTTGAGCGCGGGTGCAGGGATATCAGCTCCTTCGCGGCCGGTCCAGCGGCACGGCCGCGGCACCTCGCCTACGATGTCGGCTTGATGTTCTGGTTGAGGCGGAACAGGTTCGCCGGATCGTATTTATTCTTCAGGGCGACCAACCGCTCGTAGCCCTGGCTGTAGGCGGCCCTGATCCGCGTGGCTTCTTCGGAGTCGAGGTGGTTGACATACACTTCTCCGGTCGCGAAGGGCTCCACTGCCGTCCAGAACTGCCGGGTCCACTGGACATGATCAGCCGCCTCGGCTGGATCGGTCCACTGCGAGATCACGTCGTAATCCCACTGGTCGTCGCGCAGCCCGAAGGCAGTCGCGTTCCGATCAACCCGGGCGGCAGCGCCGTGGAGGTGGAAAAACAAGACCATCGACATCGGAGAAAGCATCTTCGCCGAACGCTCGATCAGGATTTCGATCAAGTCGTCTCCTAGCTGTTTTAAAAAACTCGATTTCCAATACCGCTGAACCCCGCCATAGGGGACTGCCGCGTCGAACAGCGTGTTCAGCTGCACGTAGGATGTCGGTGCGATCGTGTCCACCAACGGCGAACCGAACTTCCGGAGGGGCGCCACAACCGCCTCCCCAGCTGCGATATCCCCGATATAGCTGACAATAATCGCGACGACCGGCGCGCCCTCGGGCGACGTCATCAGCGCGGCAGCGGCAAGCGCCTCATCCGGACAATTGCGCGCGAAATCCCGGTAGAAGCGCAGCACTTCCCTGGCCTTCGCCATCGGGTGGAGAACCATTCCCGCCAGCACTGCACCGACGGGATGAACCCGATATTCAAACGACGTGACGACGCCAAAATTGCCACCGCCGCCCCGCAATCCCCAGAAGAGGTCCGGGTGCTGATCCGCACTAGCGGTCAGAAACTGCCCGTCGGCCGTGACGAGATCTGCCGACAGCAAGTTGTCGCAGCTGAGACCGTGCTTCCCCATCAGCCAGCCGAGGCCGCCGCCCAGGGTCAGTCCGGCAATACCCGTGGTCGAGACGACCCCGCCGGTGCTGGCCAAACCAAAGGCTTGGGTTTCGCGGTTGTATTCGCCCCAGGTCAGCCCTGCCTCGGCGCGCGCCGTGCGCTGGGCCGGATCGACCCGCACGCTTTTCATCGGCGACAGGTCGATCATCAGACCGCCCTCGCAGACGGCGTTGCCGGTGATGTTGTGACCGCCGCCGCGGACGGACACCAGCAGCTCGTGCGTGCGGGCAAACCGCACCGCCGCGATGACATCGGCGACCCCGGCGCAGCGCGCGATCAACGCCGGGCGCCGGTCGATCATGCCATTCCAGACTTTGCGGGCCTCGTCGTAACCGCCCTCGCCGAGGCCGAGGAGCGGGCCCCGCAGACTATCCGCAAACTTCTGCACCGTGGCTTCTTCAAGGATTGCGTCCGCGCCGTTCGTGGTGATGACTCGCAGGTCAGTCATGGCTCTCTCCTCCCATCCATCTAACGCATGCTCAGACGCCCCTCGCGGACTGCTTCTCGATCATCCCTGACAGGCGGCCGTAGACGCGGCGCGCATTGGCTTCGAATATTTTCGCCTTGTCCTCCGCCGACAACGCAAGCTGGTCGATGTAGCGCTTGGTGTCGTCGTAGTGGTAACCGGTTTCCGGATCGATGCCGCGGACCGCGCCGATCATTTCGGACGCGAACAGGATGTTATCGACTGGAATAACCTTCGCCAGCAGCTGCTGGCCGGGCAGGTGATAGACGCAAGTGTCGAAGAAGATATTTCTTAACACAAGGTCGGTCAGCAGCCCGAGTTTGGCGTCCTGCGCCAGACCGCGGAAGCGGCCCCAGTGGTACGGCACTGCGCCGCCGCCGTGTGGAATAATGAACTTGATGGTCGGGAAATCCTTGAACACGGATGACGTCATCAGCTGGTTGAAGCCGACCGTGTCGCCGTTGAGGTAGTGCGAGCCTGTCGTGTGATACGCCGGGTTGCAGGCGGCGCTCACGTGGATCATGGCGGGAATGTCGTGCTCCACCATCTTCTCGTAGACCGGATACCAATAGCGATCCGACAGCGGCGGATCCTGCCAATGCCCGCCGGACGGATCCGGGTTCAGATTGATCCCGACGAACCCGTATTCGTTTACGCAGCGGTCGATCTCAGGGATGCAGTTCTTCGGCGAGACACGAGCACTCTGCGGCAGCATCGCCACACCGATGAAGTTCTTCGGGAACAGCGAGCAGACGCGGTGGATCAGCTCGTTGCAGGCGCTGGCCCAGGCTTCGCTGGTGCTCGCATCACCAAGATGGTGGCCCATGCCGGCGGCGCGCGGCGAGAAGATCGTCAGATCGGTGCCTCGCTCGCGCTGCACCTTGAGTTGGCCGCCCACGATTGTCTCGCGGATCTCGTCGTCCGTCATTCTCGGGCGCGGCGGCGGCGGCTTGCCGGCCTTGTGCGCCTCGATCTGCTCGTTGCGCCACCCCTCATGCTGACGCGGGGCGGTCGTGTAGTGGCCGTGGCAATCAATGATCATCGGGATTTGCTGCATCCTTTCTGTGCGTACATCAGTCACTATCCGCAAGACGGACCGCGATCGCAATGTTCTTCCCGCGCAGGTGATGATCGCGATCTTGCTCGCCAGCCGCGCCCACGGGATCCCGGGCACCGCCGCGAGTGAGAGGAAAGAAAGGCATGCCGAAGATCACGACGCTATGGCGGCGTTTCGACGAGTTGACGGCAGGTGAGCTCTATGAGGTGTTGCATTTCCGGCAAGGCATCTTTGTCGTCGAGCAGGCCTGCGCTTATCCCGACCTCGACGGCCTCGACCAAAATGCATGGCATTTGACGGCCCGGTTGGCGGGTGAGCTGATCGGTTACCTGCGGCTGACGGCAATAACCGGCCCGACGCCCATCGTCAGAATCGGCCGGGTGGCGGTGTCGCGGTCTCTGAGACGGGACGGGGTTGGCCGAATGCTAATGGAGAAGGCGCTGATCGTCTGTCGCGAGTGCTTTCCGCTGCAAGCGATCGCTCTTGGCGCGCAGGTTCCTCTCGTGCCCTTTTACGAGAGGCTTGGCTTTGTCACTGCCTCTGAGCCCTATGACGATTTCGGCGTCGTACATGTCGAGATGGTGCTGCGGCTGCCGAGTTAGGCCGGGACCTCTTCCGCCAGCGGAACGGTTTCGACCTTGTGCGCCTGCAAGGCCGGGAGCACCTCGCGGGCGAAGCGGCGGATCTGCTCCATGAACATTTCGTGCGGCAATACTCCGCGATTGAGGCTGATTTGCACATTGTCGGCGCCGGCAGTGTCTGCCGCTTCGATGATCCGCTCGGTGACCTCGGCCGCCGTGCCCCACGGCATCTGCTCGGCCTGGCGCTCGACATCGGCCATGGTCAGGCCGCGAAAATCCTCGCGGGCGAATTGGGCGGCGCGGCGGTTTTCCGGGCTCACGTAATCGATAGAGGCAGAGGTCGAATAGCCGGTTTGG
>Ga0210396_10002305_pt1 | contig 19632 bp, 16 predicted proteins | sample IncBWH17OmetaG_FD_155466 | JGI IMG/M metagenome (GOLD analysis project Ga0210396, IMG submission 155466) | Forest soil microbial communities from Barre Woods Harvard Forest LTER site, Petersham, Massachusetts, United States - Inc-BW-H-17-O ... | reverse complement strand
TCCAACGGATTCTCAGAAATTCTTGTTGAAACTTCCCCGGTCCAGAGTGGCGGGGATCATTCTTTTGGCGATCGATGCGGTGTGGTGTTTCTGGCTGATCTCCTCCATGGATCTAGAAGAGTTCGCTTGGCTCCGGCCCTACGTTCAACTTGCCATCCCAGTTTTGTTCTTCCTCACCATCATGTTCGTTGATGAATTACTCGCGGCCAGAGCGCTCGGCATTTTCGCGATGCTCATCGCGGAGCCGATGATTTCTTCCGCCTTTTTGCGTCCGGAAGTCTGGAGGTTATTGATCGTGTTCCTGGCTTATGTCTGGCTCACACTGGGCATGTTCTGGGTCGGAAAACCTTATCTGCTGCGAGACCAAATCACCTGGGTCACGAAGTCTGTAATGCGCTGGAGAATTGCGACCGCTCTCGGCGTAGTCTGGGGCGCCCTGATCCTCGGCTTCGCCTTGTCCCGGTAGGGACAGTCGGACTTATCTCGAAGGGATGATAGGACTCAGCCTGGGGTTTCAACCCCAGGAACACCGCCCACCACCGACACCGCCCTGCAGGGGCGGAAGATAATCGGCTATCGATGGCTCGTCAGACAACGTCTACGCTTGAAAGAATCATTCTGCCGCCCCTACGGGGCGGTATGTCTATCTTATCTTTACCTGGGGTTAAAACCCCAGGCTGAGTCCTATTATCCCTTCGGGATAAGTCCGACACGTCCCTACCGAAACACCCCTACAGCTCCAGTACTTTGGGGAACTTGGACAACACTTTGAAACCGGTCTGAGTCACGATTCCGTCGTCCTCGTGTCTCGCTCCGCCGATCCCAGGATAGTAGAGACCAGGTTCTACGGTCAGGACCTGACCTACCTTGAATTTTGTTGTGCCCATTCGCAGGGCTTCGTGGACCTCGAGACCTAAGCCGTGGCCAAGGCCATGGAAAAACCCGGTCCATTGGCCGTCTTTTTCTTCCGTTGGATAGCCGCTGTCTTTGAAGAAGGTCTTTACGCTATCCTGTAATTCTTGACCGGATTTCCCGGGAGCAATACCCCGGAAAGCCAATTCCTCGGCTTCTAATACCGTTTCCCAGAGCTTCCTTTGCGCTGTGCTGGCTTTGCCGCGGAGAACCGTGCGAGTTAAATCGCCATAGAAACCGCTGGCGCTATCGCGCGGAAACACGTCCAGGATGATCAAAGAGTTCGCCTTAAGCGGCCCACTGCCACGATTGTGCGGATCACACGCTTGATCGCCACCCGCAACGATCGGGTTAGTCGGTGTGCCACCGGCACGAAGGATCGCGCAGTCAATCTCCGCTCGTAAAATTTCCGAGGTCAACGGTTTCCCACCCCAGATGAGTTTGCGGCCCGGCTTGATTTCTGCCGCGCGTAAAACTTCGTAAGCGCGCGCCAAACCGATCTCCGTAAGCTCGATCGCGCTTTCCAGCTTTTTAACCTCGGCTGCGGCTTTGAACTCTCGAGCACTATAAAACAAACCGTCGACCGGCGCGACTTGGATGCCCGCTTCGCGAAGGGCAACTGCAAGGCCTAAGGGAAAGTCCGCGGGTACTTCGGCCCGTTTAATTCGTCTTTTGCGCAGAAACTCAGTCACGCTTTCCTGGATCGTCGGCTTTTTCTTCAGCCGTTTTTCCAGCGAATTCTGAATCGCCGATAGAGAAGCGATTTCGTCCACGGTTGCCTCTTTGCGGCCACGGCCAATCTCGAGATCAGACAGCAAAATCGTCTTTTTGCCGTTTTGTTCCAGATAGAGGATCGGATCCGGAACGGAAAAACCGGTGGCATAAAGCATATCAGCAGACAAGTCACTCGAGGCGAACATTAACCGTGAAACGGGATTCTTAGGCATGAAGGTCTAATGTGTATCGTCTTGGATGGATGTGAGCAAGTATGCGGCTTCAGCGAAGTGAGTTGAAACCGGTTTCTCGGACCGCTTTGTTATCTTCGAGTTCCTGAGAGCTGTCACACCTGACTTGGATAGCGATCTTTTAAGCAACTTTCGGAGGAACTGAATGCTACTAGCTCCGTAGGAGCGAAATCTTTATAGCCACCGCGCCAAAAAACGCGATCAGCTCCGTTAGGAGCGGCATCTGATTTTGTATGGGGTAGGGAAAAAACATAGTCGCAAGGAATAGATGAGATACAAATGTGCCTGTAGGTCTTACCCATAGATGCCGCGCCTAACGGAGCTCGTCGCACTTTCAACGACCGGTAGCTATAAATATTCGGCTCCTACGGAGCCAAGACGCAGCTCTCCCGAGACTATCCCGTCTCGCGCGCCTGTGTCTCGGTTCTATCCTCTTGGCCGGGTTTAAGCCGAAGGTTCTAACCCCATTCCCCGAGCCAACTCGATGTATTCGTCGAGCACTTGCGGGTTGCTTAGCGCTTCCCGGCTGACCGCCTTGGCCAGAGGCACTCCTTGGAATATTCGCTTAACCGGCACCTCGAGCTTTTTTCCATTCAAGGTGTGAGGGACCTCGCGGACTATACAAACGTCGTCCGGTACGTACCGCGGCGAAAGTTGCGTCCGGAGCCGGTCGCAAATCGTCGCTTTGAGCGCCGGTGTGAATTCCAAACCTGGAGCTAAAACTAGAAATAAAATCAGCTTCCCACCGCATTCTTCAGCCCCGGGTTTCAGCCCGGTAGTGTCGATCACCAGCGCTTCATGGACCTCGGGGAACGTCTCTATCACTCGATAAAATTCGCTTGTTCCCATGCGGACGCCGCCGCGATTCAGCGTGGAATCGGATCGGCCATAGATAACACATTGGCCATCGTCCGGGTCGATCTCGATCCAATCGCCATGCCGCCAGATACCGGGGAAATAATCGAAATAACTCGCTCGAAGCCGGCCGCCGTCTGGGTCATTCCAGAAAAAAACAGGCATGGAAGGAAACGGAGCTGTTAACACCAATTCGCCCATCTCGTTCCAAACCGCCTCACCGTTCTCATTCCACGCTTCGATACGCGCACCAAGGCCGCGACATTGAAGTTTACCTCTGATCACAGGATCTAACGGATTCGACACAACGAAGGCGGTGCAAACATCGGTGCCGCCACTTGCAGACCCCAACCAAACGTCGGGTTTAACCTGTTGATATACCCAATCAAAACCCTCGGGCGGCAAGGGTGCACCGGTCGAGCCTATCGATCGCAAATGGCTGAACGAGAAATTGGCGCGCGGACTCAGCCCGGCTTTCTCGCAGGCGAGCAAGAATGGTGCGCTGGTACCGAAATAGGTTACGCGCTCTTCGTCTACAAAACGCCACAGCACCGACAAATCCGGATGTTTTGGGCTTCCGTCATACAGGACAATACAGGTCCCCAGGGCCAATCCGGTAACCAGGAAATTCCACATCATCCATCCGGAAGTGGTAAACCAAAAAAATCGGTCGCCTGGTTGCAGGTCCAGTTGCAACCCCAGGACCTTGAGATGTTCCAATAAAATGCCGCCGTGGCTCTGCACGATCGGCTTTGGGATGCCGGTGGTTCCGGAAGAAAACAGGATCCAGAGCGGATGTTCGAACTCGACCGGCAGGACAGAAAATGAGCTCGGATCGGCGTCGCGAATAAAATCGCCCCATGGCGTGACCGGTACTGAGTTGGAGAGCCCGCTGAGGACCGGGTTAGCGCCAACCATCACGAGAGTCTTTAGGGAGGGAAGTCCATTAACGATCTCGCGAAGCGCTTCGCTGCGGTCGTAATATTTGTTTGCGTAATGATAGCCGCACACCCCAAAGAGAATCTTCGGGGCGATCTGTTGCCACCGCTCCAGCACCCCTTTACTGGAAAGCTCCGGGGGACAACTGGACCAAATGGCGCCGATGGACGCACTGGCTAGAAACACGATCACCGTTTCAGGGCAATTCGGCAAATAACCGGCGATGCGGTCTCCTTTCTCAACTCCGGCTGCGCGCAGCGCGGCAGCGACTGCAACTACTTGCGAAAGCAATTCGCTTCCTTTGATCCGGCGTCGTTCTGATTGGTTTTGTCCTTCGAAAGCAGAAAGGATCGCGACCTCTTCCGGTCGTTGCCGGATGGTTCGTAAAACCTGCTCGGCATAGTTCAACGTGGCACCAGGGAACCAACGAGCATCGTCGGTCTGATGCCAAACGACAGCCTGATCAGCAGGGGTATGAAACTGGACGTCGAAAAACCGAGCAATCGATCGCCAGAAATCGTTGATTTCGGTGACTGACCATTCGTAAATTTCTGGATAGGTTTGAAACCGAACGTCGTACGTTTTCGACAACCATTGGAGGTAACGGGTAAGGTTACTCCTTTCGGCGACGCTGGCGTTCGGTCGCCATAAGACTTCGGGCTTGGGGATGGGAACCATGGTCGACACTTCTCAAACGTGAGCGAAAGGGACGTATGGGCGCAATGTCGTTGGCGAAAGACAGGTAGAGCGAACGGCTTTTGCCGCGAAGCGGCTATAGATCATAGTCCTGGGTACGGTCGCCGTGATAGACGCCCTGAAAGTGGCGTCGGAAGTGCGACGCCACGGCGTTAGACGTCTCGATTTCCCATCCAGGCCTACGTCGGATATCACTTAACGCGCAAAATTTTAACGGCACACTTCGGGCGCCACTTTCAGGGCTCTACAGCGGTCAGACCAACCCAGGGACGAAGCGCTGAACTATGATCTGTAACCGCTTCGCGGTGAAATTGTTTGTGAGCATCACGACTCGCAAGGCGCCGGTTTCCAAGGCCGAACTACCGAGCGGAAATATCCGCCGCGCTTGACAAACCCGACCGGTCGCGCTTTTTCTAAGCCGCCCCTCCCCTACATCAATTTCATGATGACCTTTCACCCATGATCAACGTTGAGCACTTGACCAAAAGGTTTGGAGTGAAGTGCGCGGTTGACGACGTGACTTTCTCCGTCAGCAAAGGCGAAGTCCTCGGATTTCTTGGACCAAACGGCGCCGGAAAGTCCACCAGTATGCGGATGATTACTGGTTATTTACCGCCCACCTCCGGAACCATATCTGTCGCCGGGTTCAACGTGGCAGATCAACCCCTGGAAGCCCGGCGCCGTATCGGGTATCTGCCGGAGAACGCTCCGATTTACTCGGACATGTCGGTCTTTGGGTTTCTCAGTTTTTGCGCGGAAATGCGCGGCTTGTTCGGCTCGGCGAAAAAGGGCGCCATCGATCGGGTCGTGCAGCTCTGTTTCCTCGAACGGGTCCTGCACCAGAGCGTAGATACTCTCTCCAAAGGTTTTCGGCACCGAACTTGTCTAGCCCAGGCTCTGATCCACGATCCCGAGGTTCTTATCCTCGATGAGCCGACCGACGGCTTGGATCCAAACCAAAAATACGAAGTGCGTACGCTGATCAAACGCATGGGTTCAGAGAAAGCGATCATATTTTCGACCCATATCCTCGAAGAGGTCGAGGCAGCTTGCAGCCGGGCGATCATCATCGATCAAGGCAAGATCGTCGCGAATGGAACGCCGGAGGAATTGAAGGCGCGATCTCCCTTCGCCGGTAACGTGATCGTTACGGTGGGAAATGTTTCGAAGGCTCAATTGCTCCCCCAAATCGAAGCGCTAAAAGGTGTAGCAAAATTTTGGATCGTCGCAGAAAAGCCGGAACAGGTGACTTTCCAGGTAGTTCCGCGAGGAAACATATTACCCGAGCTGCTCGAAGCCGGAACCCGCAACGCGTGGAAAATTGAACATCTCGACGTCGAAGAAGGTCGCCTGGATGACGTTTTCCGCTCCATCACCCTCCCCGATACTAAACCAGCGGCATGAGAACCATTTGGACCATCGCCAAGCGAGAGCTTGGTACCTATTTTTCCTCTCCGGTAGCATACGTTTTCATCGTAATCTTTTTGCTACTCGCTGGGTTTTTCACCTTCATGGTGGGGCGTTTTTTTGACCGCGGAGTAGCCGATTTGCTTCCGTTTTTTCTTTGGCATCCCTGGCTTTATCTTTTTCTCGTGCCGGCTGCGGGAATGCGCCTCTGGTCGGAGGAACTGCGTTTAGGCACCATGGAGCTGCTTCTGACAATGCCAGTCACTCCCTGGCAGGCAATTTTAGGTAAGTTCCTCGCGAGCTGGATCTTTTTAGCAATCGCGTTGTTCTTAACCTTCCCCATTGTCGTTACGGTTGGCTACCTGGGACATCCTGATTACGGCAGAATCTTTTGCGGTTACTTGGGCAGCCTGATGATGGCCGGAGCGTTTCTCGCCATCTCGCTGCTGACTTCCTCTTTCACAAGAAATCAGGTGGTCAGCTTCATCCTCGCAGTCATCATTTGTCTCTTTCTCATCCTGTGCGGATGGCCACCTGTCACGGATGCCGTTTCAAGTTGGGCCCCCGCTTGGCTCGTAGACGGTTTGGCGTCGATTGGCGTGATGACTCACTTCGACAGTCTGCAACGCGGCGTAGTCGATAGCCGCGACCTGCTCTTCTTTGCGAGTGTCATTGTATTCTGTCTATTCGCCAACAGTGTTGTTCTCCGCGCGCATCGCGCTTGATTGCTATGAAGAAAGTCGAGACTTGGCTGTTCCCTGTCGCCGGCGTTGTTGCGGTCTTGGTTATTTTGATCGCAGTAAACGTACTCGGAAATTTTCTAAAAGTCAGAAGCGACCTGACTCAGAACAAGATTTACACGCTGTCGCCCGGCACGAAACGGATCCTGGATAAACTGGATACACCGGTCGAAATCCGTTTCTATTACAGCAAGGATAACTCTTCCATGCCCGTACCCCTGCGCACTTACGCGCAGGAAGTTGAAGATCTGCTCTCCGAATATCAGCAGGCTGGTCACGGTAAGATCCAAGTCGTAAAGCTCGATCCTAAGCCGGACTCCGATGCAGAAGATTCGGCCCGACTAGACGGAGTCCAAGGCCAGACCGCTGCTGCCAATCTGACCGGCGACAAGATCTATCTCGGGCTAGCAGTCAGCTGCCTTGATGCAAAGACGGCGATTTCTTTCTTAAGCCCAGACCGTGAGACCCTTCTCGAATATGACATCTCGCGGGCGATCTCGAGCGTCGTCAATCCGAAAAAGGCCGTCATTGGCGTAATGAGTGACTTACCGGTGCTCGGCCGGGCTGCTAACCCAATGATGATGATGCAACGGCAGCGCGGGAGCGATCCTTGGGTTTTTGTCCAAGAACTGAAAGAGAATTACACCGTACGTGAGGTCCCTTTGACCGCGGACAAAATCGATGATGATATCTCCGTCCTGCTGGTGGACTATCCGAAGGGCATCACTGAATCCGCTCAATTCGCCATCGATCAATTCATGCTTCGCGGGGGTAAGATGGTCGCGCTGCTGGATCCGTTCTCTTTCGTTGATTCACAGCTCAGCGGCGGTCAGCAAGCGATGATGCGCGGCGAGACCTATTCGGCAAATTTGGACAAACTGCTGAAGACTTGGGGTCTGGAATTCACCGCGGACAAGATCGTCGCTGATCCGAACCTGGCGACTAAGATCCAACGGCAGGCCGGTTCGGTGGACTCCGATATGACCGTGCTTTCGGTCAACGGAGACACGATTAATAAATCTGATCCTTTGGGCGCATCGACCACCGATCTTCTTTTACCATTCGCAGGAGCGTTTATCGGGACACCCGTCGGCGGGCTAAAGGAGGAAACTTTGGTCTCGACGACGCCTCAAGCCGGGTTAATTGAGGCGACCAGCGTGATGCTGGGCGCGGACGCGGCCAGGAAATTCTATAAGCCCGGAAACACGCCTCTCGCCATGGCCGTCCGGTTGTCCGGCAAATTCAAGACCGCTTTTCCTGATGGGAAACCTGCCGCAGCTGCCAGCCCTACTCCAACTCCGGCAGCTTCACCGGCAGCTTCTGCCACCCCGACGCCAGCCCCTCTTAAAGAGGCCACTAACGAAGGCGTGGCTGTCTTGATCGGCGACTCGGACTTTGCTTTTGACCAGATCGCCGGGCGCCAACAACAGATGTTGAACCAGGTCGTGTTCACTCCGACCAACGGCAACCTCAATTTGATCGAAAGCAGCGTCGAGCTGCTCGCCGGGGATTCGAATCTTATGTCGATTCGTAGCCGGACATCTGCAAACCGTCCGTTCGTCTTAGTCGATAAGATGGAGGCCGCGGCTCAAGATAAATATCAAAGTAAGATCGACGAACTCGAAACCGGCTTAACGCAGGCTCGGCAAAAGCTTTCCGAGTTACAAAGCGCCAAGCAGAGCGACCAGAAAAGCGTCCTTTCGCCTGAACAACAAGCCGAGATTAAGAAGTTTCAAGAAAACGAAGCCCAGATTGACAGACAGTTGAAGCAAGTTCGAAAAGAACTTCGGCAAGAAATCGATTCTCTCCAGAACTGGCTGAAATGGCTGAACATCGCATTAATGCCAGTGGTCGTGACCTGCATCGGTCTCGGCCTAGCCTTCTTTAAGAAACGAAGTCGAGCCGCTCGATGAAACGACAACAACTCTATTTTCTGATAGGCGCGGCGTTGGTCCTCGCCATCGCTGGAACCATCTTTCAACTTGTCCGGTCTGCCGGATGGAAAGGGGGAGCCACTGATCTAGAACCATTCGCGAAGCTTCCGGTTAACAGTGTTGAAAAACTGGTTATCAAGTCGTCGAAGGACACGGCCACGCTCCAAAAGGCGAGTGATATTTGGACGGTGGCCGAGCGGAATGGTTATCCCGCAGACTTCAGCAAGATCCGCGAGTTAATGACCTCGCTTTGGGAATTCAAAGTGGTGCGCCAGTTAGAGGTCGGTCCCTCTCAATTCGGTCGACTCGACATTTTAGCACCCGGGCAAGGTGAGCATTCCGGGGTTGAGCTCGACTTGGACGATGCCAGCGGCAAGTCCATAAAAAGTCTGATCTTCGGTAAAACTTTCGGCGGTGAAAATAGCGGCGGAGATCAGGAAGAAGAGGAGCCCAGCGGCCGGTTCGTCTATGATCCTTCGGAGAAGGATAAGGTTTATCTGAGTAAGGAAAATTTCTATACCGTCGACGCCTCGCCAAAGAACTGGCTAGACAAAGATTTCATCCGGGCTGAAAGCGTCAAAGAGATTGAGCGTGCCTCATCATCTGGCAGCGATGGTTGGAAACTCAGCAAGAAGGACGAGAAAGCAGCTTGGGAGTTAGTTGATGCCAAGCCTGGCGAAACCCTTAATACTAGCGTCGTAGCCAGCCTCGGAGCTTTTTCGCCTAGCTTTGAAGATGTGAAACCGGCGAATACTCCGGATGCTGAAACCGGTCTTAACAAAGCGGTCACGGTTAACCTGGAGACTTTTGACGGCTTCAAATACACCATGGAAATCGGGGGTGAAGCCCCGGAGCAAAGCCGCTTCTTCCGCTTTAAAGTTTCGGCCGACCTGCCAGCGAAGCGCACGGCTGAGCCCAACGAGTCTCCTGACGACAAGAAAAAGAAAGACGACGCATTCAATAAACAGCAGGAAACGCTCAAAACGCGACTGGCCGCAGAGCAGAAGCTGCAAAACTGGATCTTCGAAGTCGAAAGCTACAGTTTGGAGACGTTCTTGAAGCCTCGTAAGGACATCCTAAAGGAGGCTTCTCCTGCGCCGAAGCCCGCTCTTAACCCTGGTGTTCTTCCTAAACCAGCGGTTCCGCTTCCGGTGGCGGCGACCCCGGCGACCCCGACCCCTGCGGTCTCACCCACGCCGGCCATTCCTTCTCCAAGTCCAGAGAGTTCACCAACGCCTGAAGCGACACGAACCCCGGAGGCAACGGCAACCCCGGAAATGACTCCGAGTCCTGAAACGACTCCGACGCCCGAAACGAAGCCGACCCCTGAAACGAATATGACTCCGGAGGCGACTCCAAGTCCTGAAACGAGTCCGAGTCCAGAAGCTGTTCCATCAGGTTCGCCCAGTCCTTCGGCGACACCCGGAACGTAGTCCGGGGGGTTTGGACTCAGGAATTGTCCCCAAGGGACTTTGCCGCTTCGCGGCAAAGTCCGACAGAGCCCTTTGGGACAGGATCCGGGAACATTTTCGCAAAACTCGCAGAGTAGCACCCACCCAACCCTCCTCCCCAATCGGTTGACGGCGCCTTGCTCTATCAGCACACTAAGCCCTGTTCATGCGGAGCCCGCAAAATCAGTTCTATAATCAATTCGACTACGAATCGTTGGAACCGCGTGAGGTGGACCCGCACCGGTCGCCTTTCCAGATCGATCGTGATCGTATCATTTATAGCTCGGCGTTTCGCCGGTTGCAGTCGAAGACTCAGGTGTTTGTTAGCGGCGAATTCGATTTTTACCGGACTAGACTGACTCACTCGCTGGAAGTCGCACAAATTGGCAGATCGATTTGCTCTTTCCTGAATCAAACATCCTCATTTTTAGCGGCAGATTTTTGTATCGATCCCGATTTGGTAGAGGCGGTTTGTCTGGCTCATGATCTAGGACACTCACCGTTTGGACACGCTGGAGAACGGTCCTTGCATCATCTGATGCGTGATTTGGGTGGGTTCGAAGGAAATGCTCAGAGCTTGCGATTGCTGAGCAAAACCATCTATTCGGGAAGCCAGGAACGTCGCGGTATGAATCCAACCCGGGCGTTGTTGGACGGTGTCCAAAAATATAAGCGCTTGCTCCGGGAAGATCGGACCGCCGATAACCATTTCCTTTACGACGACCAAGAGTCTCTGCGTCAATTTACGGCTGGCCCCGCCATCTCAGACGCTGGGCTGGACTATACCAAGCTTCGGTCTTTGGAGTGTCAGGTTATGGACTGGGCGGACGATACGGCTTACGGGTTAAGCGATATTGTCGACAGCATTAACGCCGGGTTTCTCAGATTTGAGCGGGTCGAAGATTGGGCGGCAAATCAGAGTTTGAAACCGGACGAGCAAAGACCTATCGAGACGGTTCTCTCCGCAATTAAAGAGCGGAAGGTAGAAGCGCGTTTTAGCCGGAAGATCGGCGCATTTATTCGGGCAACATCATTGGTTTCGAGAATTGGACCTCTTTCCGATGTTAGCCAGCGCTATCGTTTTAGCTTGGTGGTCGAGCCCGAGGTCCGGACGGAAGTCGATATTTATAAGCGCCTATGTCGAGACTTGGTCTTTCGGCATTCGCAGCTTCACCAGCTCGAGCGTAAGGCCCGAATGATTCTGGAAGCGATCTTTAAGGCGTTTGCTGAGGCCTATCTTGAAGCCAAAAATCCTTCCCTGCGGTTACTACCCGAGTCGTACGATCATCTGGTCCGAAATGCGAACGGTGAACTGGGACGGGCGCGAGTCCTTTGTGATTATGTCGCAGGGATGACTGATCTATTCGCTACTCGGACGTACAAGCGTCTTTTTGATGCGAGCTTTGGTTCTACAGTCGATCTGTAACCGGCCTTAATATGGAAAGCACGCGCAGCGCGAATGCCGACATTTTTAACCACGATGCCGAGGCCGCGGGTTATGACAACGATGTCCGAAACGAAGCCGATCCGATTCGCACCGGATATCAAGACGTCCTGCGCTGGGTAGTTCAGCAGGCGCAGATTACGCCTACCTCACGAGTGCTCGACCTGGGATCAGGTACGGGCAATCTTTCGGCGTTGATTGCGAGCTGTGGCGAACTGGTTTCTGTAGATGTTTCGGAGAACATGGAGACCATCGCCAAACGCAAGATGCGACATTTAGCTAATCGACGGTTCATTAGGGCGGACATCCTCGAAGTATTTACCCAAGAGCTCGGCAAGTTCGACGCGGTTATCAGCACCTATGCCGTGCATCACCTGACGGATCAGGAGAAACAGCAATTGTTTGCGCTAATCTTCGACCACCTGTTGCCGAGTGGCGCGGCAGTTTTCGGCGATTTGATGGTCCAGAACGATTCCGAAAAGGAAAGAAAGATTCACCAGTATTTGGCTACGGGCGATCGAGCCACAGCCCAAGCCATCAGCGAAGAATTCTTTTGGTCACTCGACACAGCGATCGCCGACCTAAAGCGTCTCGGATTCAAAATAAAGGCCGAGCGTTTTTCGGATCTTTCTTACGGTGTGATCGCGCGGAAGCCGACGAGTTTAGAAGGATCCGACTGAACAAGAGCCCCCTTAAGTTGCCTCGTCTGAGAGCAGTCATACACCTGCCATGAGCAGCATCGGCCGATTCTTTTGGTTAGATCCTTTTTAAGGGATCGGCGCGCTGTCGGTCTACCAACGTTAGCAGTCGCCATTTATTCGTACTTCGTCTAGATACCGTCTGAAACTCCCGAGAAGACCCTCTCGATGAAAAAGCTACTCATGCTCAGCGTGTCCGCATTCCTGTCCTTCGGTGCTGACCTTCCGGCCAGGGCTCAAACCAGCCACAACCCCTTTGCAGGAGCACCGACTCGGTACAGCGTCGACGGTGTTACTGCTTCGAAGACAGGCGCGAACCTGACCATGCGGATGTATGTCGACGGGAACAAACGGCGAACCGAGCAAGAAACCAACAACGGACAATTGGTGCTTATCCTTCGCGGCGATATGAACCTGATGTAGACCGTCATCGTTTCTCGCAAAGTTTATCGGATTGGTCCGCTCGACCCGAGCCTGCTCGCTTCTCTAGACGCCTACGAATTTCCCAGGGGCATGATAGTGTCCCACGAAAAGGTGGCCACAGAAACGGTCAAAGGGCAGGTCTGCGACAAATACCGCTTTTCGTCTGCGAGAGGAGAAAAGAAAAGTGGCGCCGGGTCCGACACTGCGACATCCGGCTATATCTGGATCAGTCAGGCGACTCATCTCCCAGTGATGTCCAAAACCGAAAGCGCGACCACCGAATGGATAAACCTTAACGCCGGACCCCAAGACTCTGCTCTCTTTGAGCCGCCCGCCGAGTACCAGCAGGCAAAGTAGAAAGGCGTGTGAACGATCCCGTGGAGAGTGGCGGAAATATTGTGAATAAGTCGGGAAAGTCGCGCTCTCGCAAAGTTAATGGATGAAGTCAACGAACAGGTCTGAAGTTATTACCATGTAATCGGCGTCGTAAGCGCTTGTATCTTAGGAGATTGCGTCGGAAACGGTAAGTTATTAACGAGAAGACTATTAATAGATTTGGGTGATAGAAATTAAGAACTTCAGATTAACGTTGTGAGTAAGTGGGGAGAAGGACGCGGAATGGGTGCTATTTTGACAGGCAGATGGTAGAGCGGAAAACGCGGCGCGCACAAAACGTCGCTCGGGTGAGCGTGGGTCCGTGGTTTTGAGCCGCGGTGTTGCTACGGAATCGCGATTGGCATTCGCGGAAACTACGTTGCCCGAAATGATGCTCGGATAGAAACGGCTTATGTCCGGATTAAAGGCGTGCCTGTTTTAGGGCACGCGCACGCAACGGCTCGAAACAGGTATGGGCTCGCCGTCAGCAGAACGATGCCGTGGGCGCGCTGCATTTTCGCCCTACCGTTGGTTCGTGCGAGGCCGTTCGAGAACGCAGCAGATGACCCAGAAACGCTGCTGGCGGTCAGCGCTTGGCCGCCAGCGGCTCGGTTAGGCTAAATATGAATAGCGACGCCGAATGCGTTTCCTACAGCCTCGTGGACGGCTTCGCTAAGCGTCGGGTGCGCGTGGATGGTCTCTTCCAATTCTTCGTGCGTAGCCTCAAGGTTGATCGCCAGGCCGAGCTCGGCGATGAGCTCAGTAGCTTCCGCTCCGATGATGTGAGCGCCGATGATCTCGCCATGCGGTTCGCCAAATAACAGCTTAACAAAACCGTCGGGCTCACCGGCGGCCAAGGCTTTGCCGTTGGCTAGGAATGGGAATTTGCCGACTTTGAATTTGATCCCTTTGTCTTTCGCCGCGCGCTCGGTGAGGCCAACGCTGGCTACTTGGGGCTGGCAATAGGTGCAGCCTGGGAAAGTCTTTAAACGTTTGGGTGTCGCGGCGGAAAAGATGCCGTTGACCGCTTGAATGGCCTCCCACATGGCGACGTGGGCCAGCCAGGGTGGTCCGATAATGTCACCGGCCGCGTAGACGCCCGGTACATTCGTCTGATACCGGTCATCGATCTGAATAAAACCTTTAGGATCAAGCTTAAGAGAGACTCCTGCAGGCACTAATGGCGAAACGCCGATGGCAACCAGCGCACAATCCGCTTCGAAAGTTTGTTTTTCTTTCGACTCGACGGTGACCCGGACACCGCTTTTTGTGGTGGAGGTCTCTGTAACCTTAGAGTTCGTCAGGATCTTAATGCCTTGCTTGGTAAGGGCCCTTTCGAGTGCAACACTGATCTCCGTATCTTCGACCGGTAGGACGTTCGGTAACATCTCGACCAGGGTTACTTCTGTCCCGAATGCGTTGAAGAAATAAGCGAATTCAACGCCAATTGCACCTGCTCCGATAATAACGAGCCGCTTTGGCTGCGGATCGATGATCATAGCGTAATGGCTGTCGATCACCGTCTTACCGTTAACTGGCAGACCAGGCATAGGTCTCGAGGTAGCTCCAGTCGCGACCAAGATGGAGTCGGCTTCCAAGATCTGTTCTTTGCCGTCGGCGCCTTTACAAGCCACGCGTCCGGCTTCGGGGATTGAAGCGGTGGCCTTGATATTGTCGATTTTGTGTTTCCGAAAGAGAAATTCGACCCCGCTGGCTAATTTGTCGGAAACAGCTCGGCTACGGGCGATAATCTTAGACCAATCGTAAGCTAGATTATCAAAGCGAAATCCGAGATCTGAAGCCCGGTGCTGAAGAAGATGATAAAGCTCGGCGTTGCGTAACAGGGATTTGGTCGGGATACAACCCCAGTTGAGACAGGTACCGCCGGCCCGTTCCTTTTCGATGCAGGCGACGCGTTTGCCAAGTTGAGCGGCGCGAATCGCTCCTACATAGCCGGCAGGTCCACCACCGACGACAATTAAATCACATTTCATAGACAGAAAAGATTGCTGCGGTCAGCGATCGCGAAACCGCGTGTGCTAGACCAGCATAAGGGCCGGTGTTTCTAGCAGGCGTTTTAGTTCCGCAAGGAACTGGGCTCCGATAGCGCCATCAACCACACGGTGATCACAACTGAGGGCTAGAACGATGCGCTGTCCTGGAACAATGGCCCCGGCCGCGTTTACCACCGGCTTCTTGAGGATGGCGCCAACGGAAACGATAAGAGACTGGGGCGGGTTGATGATAGCGAAAAATTGGTCGACGCCATAGCTGCCAAGGTTCGAAACGGTAATGGTTCCTCCCTGATATTGTTCCGGCTTGAGTTTTTTTGAGCGCGCCTTAGCGGCAAGGTCCTTAACTTCGGCGCTGATCTGACTCAGGGTCTTCGTTTGCGCGTCTCGAATCACGGGAGTAACCAGGCCGTCATCAATAGCGACAGCGCAAGCAAGCTGAACGGAACCGTATTGAACAATGGTGTCGCCGGCAAAGGACGCATTGGCCTTTGGTACATGGCTGGCGGCGACGGCGGTCGCCTTTAGGATGAAGTCGTTGATCGTGAATTTGGAAAGACCGGCAGCCTCGTTGGCCGTGTTTAACTGTTGGCGCAATTGCACCAGGGGTTCCGCGTCGATCTCTGTCTGGAGATAGAAGTGAGGGATGGTGGTCTTGGCTTCCAGAAGCCGGGCGGCAATAGTCCGTCGCATGCCCCCTAATTGAATCTGGACATCCTGCTGGGACACAGGCTGCGGCGGCACAACGGCTGGGGCGCTCGGGGAAGCCGTTTTTGGAGCCTGGGATACAGTCTGAGCGCGATTTTCGTGAGCGGAAACGACGTCGTCGCGGATGATGCGGCCGCCTGGCCCAGAGCCCGGCAAGTCGTCAAGCTGAACGCCGAGCTCCGTAGCAACTTTTCGAGCCAGCGGAGATGCCTTGACCCGCTGGCCAGATTCCGCGTCGGCCGTCTTTAACGGTTGAGGCGCAGGAGACTCGGATTGCTTGGTTTGTGCAGCTTTCTTTTCTGTGTCCGGTTTCTTTTGAGCGTCGGATTGTTTGGACGCGGGAGCGCTAGGTTTGGATTCAGCGGGTTTGGATTCGGCGGGCTTAGATTCGCCGGCGCCGAGTAAGAGGGCGAGTTTTTGACCAACTTGCACGGTCTGGCCGTCGCTGACGTAAACCTCGGACAAGGTGCCCTCGTCGAAGGCTTCCATCTCCATGGTCGCTTTGTCGGTTTCGACCTCTGCCAGGACGTCGCCTACGGCAACGTTGTCGCCGACTTTCTTTACCCAACGCAGCAGAGTTCCCTCTGTCATCGTGTCACTGAGTTTGGGCATTTCGATTGTAATAGGCATGGCAGGAGATGGGTTAGGAAAGACGAAGAACTTTTTCGATGACGCGCTGAGGATCAGGGAGTTGGCGTTTCTCAAGGGGCGGGCTGTAGATCGCCGGGGCGTCGAGCGAGGTTACGCGGCCGATTGGCGCATCGAGGTCGTCAAAGGCCTTTTCTTGAATGGTGGAAACCAATTGAGCGCCGATGCCACAAAAAGGTTTGCCCTCTTCAACGACTACCGCGCGATGTGTTTTGCGAACCGAATTGAGAACGGTTTCTTCGTCGAGCGGCCGGATGGAGCGAAGATCAACGACCTCGGCGTCAATATCATGTTCCGCTGCTAGAAGTTCTGCTGCCTTGAGACAGGTGAGAACTGCTCGGCCGTGGGCAATTAGCGAAATATCGGTGCCAGTGCGTTTAATGTCAGCTTGCCCTAGCGGTATAAGATACTCATTATCAGGTACTTCCCACTTTTCTCCGTAGAGTAGAGTGTTCTCCATAAACATGACAGGGTCATTGTCGCGTATGGAGGTTTTGAGAAGGCCTTTAGCGTCGTAAGCGGTCGCTGGTGCGACGACTTTTAAGCCCGGCACGTTCGCAAGGAAGTTTTCAGGTGTGTGGGAGTGGGTCGCGCCGACATTTGTGCCGCCATTAGCCGGTCCGCGGATAACAATGGGAACGTTGAGTAAACCGCCCGACATGTACCGGACGCAGCCGGCATTGTTAATGATCTGATCGAAGGCAACGTAGGCGAAACTCCAAAACATGAGCTCGATGACCGGACGCAGGCCGAGCATCGAAGCGCCGATTCCCATGCCGACGAACCCAGCTTCGCTGATTGGGGTATCGACTAAGCGCTTGTCGCCGTGGGCGGCCCAAAGGCCTTCCGTGACTTTATACGCTCCATTGTATTGGGCGACTTCTTCTCCGATCACGACAACGTTCTCATCGCGAAGAATCTCTTCGTCGAGAGCGGTCCGGAGAGCTTCTCGGTAGGTAATCAGTGCCATTGAGTGATCAGTTATTGAAGAAGTAAGAGCCGTGTTTCGCTGCTTCGGTCTGGTTATCGACTTCCCAGTAGACATCGTTGAGGATGTCACTCTCTTGCGGAAGAGGGCTTTCCTCGGCGAAGGCGACGGCTGCGTTCGCCTCCTCTTTGGCTGCTTTGTCAATTTCTTGAATGTCGGCCTGCGTCAACACTTCTTCTTCGAGAAGGGCCTTGCCGAATACTTGTAAGGGATCGTGGTTATTCTTATAGTCGTCGATCTCTTCGGACGTTCGATACTTTTTCGCGTTCGCGTCGGCGACAGAGTGCCCGTAATAGCGGTAAGTTTGAATCTCGAGCAAAGTCGGTTGTTGGGTCTGACGGGCGCGTTCGATAGCAATGTTCGTCCGGTTACGCACCTCATAGAGGTTTTCACCGATGAAGACATCCCAAGCCATGTTGTACGCTTCGGCGCGTTCAGCCAAAGAGCTCTTGTAGGCGGAGGAACGTTTTTGGCTGGTGCCCATGGAGTAGCCGTTGTTCTCAATAATGTAAATTACCGGCAATTGGAACAGGGCGGCCAGATTCAGGGATTCATGAAAGGCGCCTTGATTGATAGCGCCGTCGCCAAGGTAACAAAGGCAACAGCCGGGGATCTTTTTGTACTTCAGAGCGTAGGCGATGCCGGCTCCGAGCGGGGTCTGGCCGCCGACGATACCGTGACCGCCCCAGTAGCGTTTGTCCGGAGCGAAGAAATGCATCGAACCACCTTTTCCTTTAGAACAACCGGTCGCTTTGCCGAAGAGCTCGGCCATGCATTCGTTCATAGACATACCCACGGCCAGAGCATGACCGTGATCGCGGTAGGCCGTGATCACGTGATCGTTCTCACCGAGGAGTGAGATGCTGCCGACTGCAACGGCTTCTTGACCCGAGTAAAGGTGCAAGAAACCGCCCATGCGGCCGAGGTTGTAGTACTTCAGAGAAGTTTGTTCGAAACGCCTGATCCTGTACATGTCACGGAGCAGTTGGATCTTATCCGCTTTAGTAAGCTGCTCGTTGATGGTCGATCGGGATTCGCCGGGAGACTGCAATACGGTGTGCATACTTAAAAGGTGGGATGGGTAAAATGTCCGGGGAGATCCGACGACGCGCGATGGGGTCGGAGAAGGGCTTGGGTGAGGAGAAAGAGGGAAGTGAAAAGCAGGTCGCTAAGCGCGGAATTTCGAAGAAAAAGGTAGGTAGGCGGGAAACCGGGGTGACCTACGGTGAGTGCTTGGAGCCAGCCAGCGAAAGTTTTGGGATAGAGCTGGACTAAAAGAGGGACAGGCGCGTCGAAATACCAGTCGATCGTATTGGTAACAAGATAGAAAAGGATGGACGAGGACAGTGCGGTCAGGAGAACCGGAATTGGCCGAGTGATGTGGAGACGGCGCAACCAGGCGCCGAGCAGGAAGATCATCCCGAAACAAAAATACCCGGGGATCATCCGGGTATCGATTAAGGGCGCATTAAAATGGGCGTTAATAAGTACGTCGGATAGTAGCAATCCGAGTGCCGGGAAGAGTATAGCCCGTTTGGCGGAGAAAAAGAGGCCGGAGCAAAGAAAGATAGAGGCCAGGGGTGAGAAATTAGCCCAGTCCCCCGGTGCACCCGCCAAGATGAAGAGCAGGCGGTAAAGCAGAGCGGCAAAAGTTAAGATCAGGGCAGGCACCATGACGGCGAAATAGATAGACAACCAAGTAACGAAATCAACGTGAATAAAAAAAGCAAACCGCAAAGCAGAGCGTAACGGTTAGGAAAGGTGTTAGGGAAGGGGGTTAGGAGTTAGAATGTGGGATGTAGGAGGGCATCACTGAAGCGCTGCCTCGTTTGCCGGGCCGACTCGTCGCGATCTTGGTGGGCCGAGGTCCCGAAAGACGAAGAATAACAACAGGGTCAAGAGTGCGCCAACGCCATTGAGGTCTATGAATTCGCTAGAACCGCCGATCCGGCGGTCAGTGATGGGTTCCCGTAACGGTGGCGCAGCGAGCATAACGGCTCGGCACGCGTGTCGGCGTATTCGAATTCAACAAGCGGCGAACCGCCCTAGGCGCTGCTCATGGTGGTTCGGTCTTTCGGGAGCCTCGCCCCAGTAAAGCGGGTGGGCAAGCTCTGCCTAGATAGAGGTGCGGGGAGAGACAAACAAAGCCCGCCTCACCAATTCTCAACCATCAGATTGAGCTCGTCGATGAGGCTATCGATTTTCTTGAGATCTTTACGACGCCCCTTTTCTGGTTTGATATCGAGCGTGCGACAAAGAGTGATCATGTCGCGCAGGTCACGGATGGTGTTTTGTGAAAGGTGCGCGGACTGGGTTTTAGCGAGCGTTTGCTCTTTAATATGGCCGAGCTCAGCTTCCACTCGACTTGCGTACACATCGAGGCAAGCGCGGAACGACTTCCGGAGAATCTCGACTTCTTCGGCGAACGACTTAGCAG
>Ga0210396_10002304_pt1 | contig 19639 bp, 17 predicted proteins | sample IncBWH17OmetaG_FD_155466 | JGI IMG/M metagenome (GOLD analysis project Ga0210396, IMG submission 155466) | Forest soil microbial communities from Barre Woods Harvard Forest LTER site, Petersham, Massachusetts, United States - Inc-BW-H-17-O ... | reverse complement strand
CTGCCAAAATAAAAAGCACAACACAGGTAGAAGGCATCACCGTTTTGCCTTGTATCTTCATCGGTGAAGCATTTGGCCATTTTGTTCCACTATCCCGGCTTTATCTCTCCCTTTTGTTCCTAACCTGTACCAGAATCTCCAGTAAATATTCTAAGGGTTAACGTGGAAAGGTTGATTATCCTCAATTTCCATTGATTTCAGGGCAAAACGATTAGATGAGTATCAAGGGGCAAATCAACACTCTCCCCCTCCTGGCTCAAAAAATAAAACACTTCCAACGCATAGCATTGATTATCAATTACTTCCCTTATATACTCTGGAAATCAAGCCCTAAATACCTGCTTATGAATATGTCTCCAAAAATATTTTTAGTTTTTTCTGGTGAAAAAAGGGGCGCTCAATCCCATGCCAGTAAAACGTTTTTAAAAGCTGTTTGACACCCGGTAGGCGTTGAAGCTGCATTGGCTGGCTCTTCCTTTAGGTGTTGAGCTAATGCAGGGAATCCGGGGGAATACGCTCCGCTATGGGTTGAGCTGTTTTCTTTACTGGTAAAAATAAATAGTTGAATATGATTGGCTTCGCCAGTATCAATAAAAAACAAAAAAATGAGTTGATATGTTTGCTCCGCTCTGGTTAGAAAAGTGCAATCCTTTATCTATATATGTTTATAAATTGGCTTCGCCACATAGATAAATAAAGGGCATTCTTTAATCTAATACTAAGCATTAGTATAGATAAAGGAATACCCCTTTTTTATTTCATTTTCCCCGTAGGGGATATTTCTATTTCATTTTATTTCTCTATTATTTTTCTTGAAATCCCTTTAGGCATATCAGCCTACGGCAATTAGCCAACGGATTGCACTTATTGGTTGGAACAGCTTCAATCCCCTATGCAACGTATAGATAACGAACTGCCTCTTCTTGAAAGAACCAGACTCAACCCGAAGGCAGCATATAGACTACGAATTGCATTTATTTTCAAGAAAGTTGCATTCAACACTTGAGAATGAAAGGAGAATTCATTATATTTCTTCTTCTGGTTTATAAAGCGTTTTAAATGGTTAATCCCAACAGCATTTTAGAAGGTCAGACGCAATAGCTACTTCCTCCGGGATATTACTCAGAGGGTGCTTAGTAGCTTTAACAAAACAAAGCACCAAAATAACACCTAAAATAAACTACAATGAGAAGTGAATCAAGATCAGAACAAGGAAGAGCAAAATGCACCTTCTACAAAACCCAAACAATTAATAAGAAGCACCAACGCAGGTGATTTCATAACCAACGGACAACCCTACCAAGTATATCCTGATGGTATTCCGGTATCGAAGACCAAACTTGTCAGAAACATTCCACCAGAGAATCGACACAAAGCCCTGTATGCAACAGGACTCAACACACTTGCCCTTAATCCACATTTCAACGAGGATGTGATTTTCAATTGTTTGAATTCCATCAACAAAAATCCAAAGCAAATCAACATTCCGCTACCACCGAGTGAATTGATAAAAATTACAGCCAACATCTTTAAAAAGAGAAAAGAGGAAGGTGAACTTGTTCCAGATGTGAACCATACCCGAAAGATTATTTTCGATGATGCTCAATATCCAATGACCAAGCAAGAAAAAAAGCAAATCATTGGCAAGGAAGTTGGAAAGATGAAATCCAACCAGACAAAAATGCGTATTTATGAAGCCATTGAAGGCTGGGATAAGCCGGAGAAGATAACAATCAAAGGGCTTTCCTTATTGCTTGGCAAGGGTTGTACAGAGCGCACCATCAAAAAGTATTATTCGGAGTTTAAAGTCTTTGTGAAGGGTAAGAATGATGCTTTAAAGGCAAAAAAACAAGCCGTGGTTGATCCAATTACCCATACCCCAGAGATTATCACCATATCAGAACCGATTCAACAGAAGCCTTCTGATAAGGTATATGATTCACCTGAAGAGTTTCGTGATCTGGTTAGGCAACACTCCCCAACAATAAGCATAGAGATGATAAAACACTATTATAACGAGATGTTCGAGATGAAAACTGAGAGAACTGAGGCTAATATTAGAACGGTGCTGATGATTTAAGCCGCCAGACCCAGTTTTTTAATCTTGGTGATGGTGTTGATGTGAACACCTACGATCTTTGAAATCTCAATGGCTTTATAATTTTTCTTTAAAAGAGCCAATGCTTCCTTGTTTTTTTTCTTGGACAGGAAAGAGAGTGTATCTTCAACAGAGCCCTCCTTTCTGCCCTTGTATACCTTTTTCATCTTAGCTATCCGGATGCCTTCGAGTTGACGTTCACGTATCTGGTTGCGTTCCATTTCGGCTACCGTACCCAGAATGGATATCATCAGCTTCGATATGGCATTTTCCTTACCTTCAGCATTCAGGGTAGATAACCCTTGGTTTATGAAGTCTATCCGAATGCGTTTGGTGGTAAAAAAATGGATGGTGTTTATAATATCACGAAGATCACGACCAGCCCGATCAATGCTATAAATAGATAGGCTGGTGATGATGCCTTCATCTGTAAGCTTTTTTACTTCAATGCCACCCTGACGTTCAAAAAATGGAATAGCACCGGAACACTTATCCTCAATCACAAGGTTAAAGTCCTTTTCATTTACCCTTTGGCGATCTGTTTTCTGGTCAAGGGTGCTGCAACGAACATAGAGGATTTTCATAATTCACACATTTAGGTTAGTATCTATCACACCCTAATATTATGAATTAATTACCACATAACCAAATAATACTGAGGAAAACCGGGGTTTTATTTTCACATTTTCAGGTATACCCCAGATATGTGAACGAATAAGTGGGCAGCTCCCTCGCTTGCACTAAAGCTATTGGGTTTCCAGTGGCCTGATTACCGCTAGTTCGTTTTTCTCAAACAACTTTATGCTTTCATTCAAAACAAAATCAATGATGTTCAGAATATCTTCCATTGTAACGATGTAAATTGCTTCACCGCACCTAAATGTGAATGTCTTTCCAAAATATTGATATTCTTTATCAGTCCTATCTTGGGGAAAGTAATAGCCGTTATTATGAATTGTATTTCTTATGTCGGTGAGAAAAGAAGCAAAATTTGCAGTTAAAAATTCGAGCCTTTCAGCAGCTAACTGAAATGGATTCCTTCGCCCTTCTTCTACAAACAATTCCCTTTGAATGGTTTTAATGGTAAACTCCGTTTGCGAAAAGAAATTCTGAAAAAGCAAAAAACGAATACCATAATAACTTTCGCCAATAAATTTTGTAGCAAATCCCTGACCTTTATTGGGTAAATCGGGAAAGCTCTCAAGGTAGTTTCCGGGAAATCCGGCTTCATCTATCAGAAGGTTCGAGCCATAGAGCAATGTATTAACGCCAAGAAAACACGAAATACATCTTCCGAAATAATTAAAAGCTAGTCCGTCTTCTTGACCTCTGGCTCTATGCTTCGTCCCAGCAACAAAGGCTGTCATAGTAAAAGAATTTAATCTTTCCATAAATTGATTCAGGTCTCTATTTTCTTCAGCCATTTTTGATCAAATTTTAAAAAGTTAAACTAGAAATCCTCATTAATGCCGATACCAAATAGCGCAAAATCGTACTTTACCGGGTCATTGCTATCTAATAGCCTCAGATTGGTATCCAATTCTTCTACTGCCTTTGAATCGTTCTGCGTTCTAGTTAAAAGACCCAGTTTTCTAGCGATGTTACCAGAGTGAACATCAAGTGGACAAGAAAGCTGGGATGGATTGAGGGATTTCCAAATTCCAAAGTCTACACCACATTTATCTTTTCTTACAACCCACCTGAGATACATATTGATTTTCTTGGCTGCTGAACCGTTAAAAGGGTCGGAAATGTGTTTGGTGGTTCTTGCTGGATGGGGAATGTCAAAAAATGCCTTCTTGAAATGATGTATGGCTGGTTGCAATGAATCCTTAGTACTATGTGCCTTGAATAGGGCTTCAAGGCCACCTTTAGCTTCGTATATGTGCTTTAATCCCTTAATGAAGCATACTAAATCAACAGGATTGAAGGTGCGATGAACAAAGCCTTCAAACCGTTTTAGCTGCTTCTTATCATGGGACATCACAAAGTCAAATGGTGACTCTCCAATCAGGTCAAGCATTCGATGTCCATTCTTCACAATGATTTTTCGATTTCCCCAAGCGATTGTCGCTGCTAATAGCCCGGCAATTTCAATATCTTCCTTCAGCGAATACCTGTGAGGCACACTTATCGGGTCATCTGCTATAAAATCAACGGTATTATATTTGTAGACCTTTTCATCAAGGAATTCCTTGAGTTCTGTTCTCTTTAACTTTACGATCTTCACCATGAAAGCGATTAGCCTGTAAAGGTAGCTAATCGCAAAGAAGGGTGGTTCTATACTACTACCTTATTTACCCGTATTTACATATTGATCCTTTTGGCCGCAGAACCGGCTGAGGGATCGGAAACATGTTTCAGGGTACGGGAAGGATGGGAAACGGAAAAGAACCGTTTCCGGAATAAGGTGATTGCTTCCCGGATATCGGATTCTGCATGCTGCTCATCCGTCAGAAAGGATGATTCCATGGAAGGGTAGGTAGTATACAGCTTTTTCAGGGCTTTGATAAAGTACAGCGTGTCGGTTCCGTTAAAGGTACGGTGTACAAACTTCTTGAAAGGCTTTAGTTCGGAAGGGGAGTGATTCAGGATAAACTCATAAGGGCTCTCATCCATCCATTGCATCAGCTTGTTGGCGTTGCGGATGATGGTAGGACGTTGTCCCCAGGCTATGGTGGCGGCAAAGAATCCGGCAATCTCAATATCCTGTATCTTCTGAAAACGACGCGGGATAGAAATAGGATCGCTTTCAATAAACGAAGGGCGGTTGTACTGATCTGCCTTTTCGTCCAGAAAATGCCGCAGTTCCTGCTTATTCATTATTTCTTTTCCAGTAATACCACATTCTCCACATGGTGTGTATGCGGAAACATATCTACCGGTTGTATCCGGGTTACCTTGTACTTCTCATCCAGAATGGCCATATCCCGTGCCTGTGTAGCGGGGTTACAACTTACATATACAATTTTATCGGGTCCTATACTCAGGATCTTTCTTACCACGGCTTCGTGCATACCCGCGCGGGGAGGATCGGTGATGATAACCTGAGGATGTCCGTTTTCCTCAATAAACGCATCATTCAGCACATCCTTCATATCACCGGCATAGAATCGGGTATTCGAAAGCCCATTCAGCTCCGAGTTAATCCTGGCATCGGCAATAGCCACTTCCACATATTCAACCCCTACTACTTTTAATGCATTACCTGCAACAAAATTCGCAATGGTGCCTGTGCCGGTATATAAATCGTATACGAGTTCTTTTCCTGTTAAACCGGCAAAATCACGGGCTATCTTATATAATTCATAGGCCTGTGCTGAATTGGTCTGATAAAATGATTTGGGAGAGATGCGGAATTTAAGTCCTTCCATCTCTTCCTGAATATACCCTGCACCGTGATACGTTTTTATATCCAGATCAAAAATCGTATCGTTCCGTTTCGGATTGATAACATATAAAAGTGACGTGATTTCAGGAAATGTTGTTTTCAGATGTTCCATCAATGCATCACCCGATTCGGTTTGGGTCTGTAACACCACAATCACCATCACTTCTCCGGTAGAGGAAGTACGGATAATGAGGTTACGCAGCAGGCCCTGTTGTTCGCGGATATCATAAAACGAAAGCTCGTGTTGAAGTGCATACCGTTTCACCTCATTCCGGATGGCATTGGATGGCTCGGCCTGGAGATGACATTCCTGAATATCCAGCACCTTGTCAAACAATCCGGGGATATGAAAACCGAGTGCATTTCTGGATCCGCCAGGTCCCTGAGTAAAGGATAGGGTAGGATCATTAATCTCGGCCTTGGTGAGCCATTTTTTATCGGAGAACGTAAATTCAAGCTTATTGCGGTAGTGATATATCTTGGCCGAACCCAGGATGGGTAACATGTCGGGGATCTCCATCTTACCGATACGAACCATGGCATTCAGCACCTGTTTTTGTTTAAACTGGAGCTGGGTTTCATAATTCATCATCTGCCATTTACAGCCCCCGCAGGTGCCGAAATGTTCACATGCCGGAGTAACACGGGTAGGAGAGTAATGCTGAAAAGCTACGGCTTCTCCTTCGGCAAACTTGCTTTTTTTGCGGGTCAGTTGTACATCCACTATATCGCCCGGAATAGCGCCTTTAACAAAGACAACGAGATCATTCACTTTGGCAACCGATTGTCCTTCTGTACCGGTATCTATCACTTCAACACCTGGCAATAAAGGGAGGGGCTTTTTGTTTTTCATGGATGGCAAAAATACAAATAACAGGGATAGGCGGTGCAGGCAGATCTTTCGAACCAAATAAGCCGGAAAATCACTACCTTTACGCGATTATTTCCGAGCATTTAATACTCTTTTCCTATGAATCCTGTTATGTCCGACAAGAATGCAACCGCCAGAGCGATAGATCTGGAAAACAAGTATGGAGCCCATAATTACCACCCTTTGCCGGTTGTGCTGGAAAAAGGGGAAGGTGTGTTTGTATGGGATGTGGAAGGACGTCAGTATTTCGATTTCTTATCAGCATATTCTGCTGTTAATCAGGGACATTGCCACCCTTATATTGTACGTGCCATGATGGAACAGGCTGGGAAACTGAGCCTTACCAGTCGTGCATTTTATAACGATTGTTTGGGTGAATACGAGAAATTCATCACCGGCTATTTCGGATTTGATAAAGTATTACCGATGAATACAGGGGCCGAAGCGGTAGAAACAGCCATTAAGCTGGCTCGCCGCTGGGGCTATGAAAAGAAGAATATTCCTCAGGATACGGCCAAAATTGTGGTTTGTGAAAACAATTTCCATGGACGTACCATTGCCATTATTTCCCTGTCTACCGATCCTGATTCTTACGGAAAGTTTGGACCATTGTCTCCGGGCTTTATAAAAATTCCTTACAATAATCAGCAGGCGCTTGCAGAAGTGTTAAAAAACGATCCGCTTATTGCAGGTTTTCTGGTAGAGCCTGTGCAGGGTGAGGCCGGTGTTATTATTCCGGATGCCGGCTATCTGTCCGATTGCGCCAGACTGTGTAAAGAACATAATGTATTATTCATTGCCGATGAAATTCAATCCGGTTTAGGACGTACCGGCAAACGACTTGCCTGCGATCATGACCAGGTACATCCCGATATACTGATTCTGGGTAAAGCCATTTCAGGAGGAGTTTACCCTGTTTCTGCAGTGCTGGCCAATGACGAAATTATGCTGGGTATTAAACCCGGACAACACGGATCTACTTATGGAGGCAACCCGATTGCCTGTAAAGTGGGTATTGCCGGCTTAACGGTATTGAGAGATGAGCATCTTTCTGAAAATTCGGAAAAGCTTGGAACCGTGTTGCTTTCTGAACTTAAAAAGATTCAGGCTGAATTCCCTAAACTGGTAAAGAATGTACGTGGTAAAGGACTCTTTGCAGCCCTGGTAATAGCTGAAACAGAAGCATGCAATGCCTGGAAAGTGTGTATGAAGATGAAAGAGCTGGGATTACTTGCCAAGCCTACTCATGGAGACATTATCCGTTTTGCACCTCCATTGGTTATCACCCATGATCAACTCATGGAATGTGTAGGCATTATCAGAAAAGCATTGGCTGCCTTTTAAGCGGATTACTATTCTGAAACCGTTCGTTGTTTCGCATCCTTAAAAGAAAGGAACATGGTATTGAAGTGCGCAAGTACTTTTTTCATGAATTCCTCGTCCATTATTTTCTCAATCTCTTCCGGTCCTTTCACTTCTCCCTGTTCAAATTTATAGGTCTGCTCCATCGGTCCTGCTTCAAACTTCACCATGTATTTCTCATTCATGTGAAACACACTGATGCGCATGGAAGGATGAGGAATTGTTGATACTATTCTCATATAGCGTATATTATTGTTCTAGTTCAGCCCTGAAATTTATGCGCCGCTTCCAGATCTCCCATCTGATCGCTGTCATTCAGTTTCTGAATGGCCTGAGCCAGGAAAACATAAGCGGTTAATTTTTTATCCAGGAGCATTTTCATGGCATTTTTATCTCCGTCGCCGGCATGAGCGGTAAGGGCCCATAATGGAACTTTGTTTTTGAGCAACCAATCAAAAGCGTTTTTATCGCCTAATACCGCATTTCCAAAGGCTCCCAGTTCAGGATATTTGTTTTCCATGAGCCAGCGGAGGGATTCTTTTTTTCCTCGAATCAGGGAAGCAAGAACGAGTAATTCATTGTATGCATTTTCGGCCAGCCAGTTATAGGCAAGGGTATTCCCAAGCAGGGTTTCGGCCAATTTTTTAATGGTTTCGTCGCTATACGATTTCATCATTGCCAGGATAGGAAGGCAAAGATACGACGCTTCTCAGACTTTTGATTTACGGTAACGAATTCCCAGGAAGATAAGTGCAAGGGCTATTGCCGGCACCAGGAATATCCAATAGGTTGTAAAATGAACCTGATCATGAAATTCGAAATCATCAGCATAAATAGAGATATCGGCTTCATTAAAGACGTGGTTCAGGGCAGCTTTCCCGTTTTCAAACTGAAGGGGAGAAGGAACGCCATTCACAATAATGGTAATGTTTCCCTTTCCGTCTTTCAACCTTACATGATTCGGATTTTTGAAGTTTATTTTAATTTCTTCCGATTTGCCTTTCAGGATCGTAGACGGGAGTTCAATCACCAGATCGTCTTTTCCGATGCGTCCGGAAGAGAATTTCCCAATATCCTCTTTGTTCATGTCATTACCGGCAAATAAACCTGAGGACAGGAAAGAGAAAATTAACACTAAAATAAAAGATACTTTACGCAGGCGTGGTTTCATGAATCGGATGCAAAGATAAGCCGCTCCGATCTTCGGGGTGGAAAAATTAGATCAATGGGCCCTTTTCAAGGTTTGACGCCCGTTATTTTCGATTAATGATGTTTGTGATGGAGATAAAAGTAGGCCGCCGTAGCCAAAACTGCAATTCCACCGATTACGGCCAATGCAATTTTAATAGTGCTATACGGACGTTCACCCTGAACTTCTCCTGTTCGGCCATTGACCATGAAGTGGTAAACCTTATCGTTATAGCGGTAAGCACTTAACCAGATCGGTAGCAGAATATGTTTAAATGTAATGTCTCTGTAGCTTGTATCAACGGTAATAACCTTTTGTATATCCCCTCCTATATTTTCCTTTACGGTTGTCTCAATCGAAGAAGCCATTACTTCTTTGGCTTTCTCAAACCCGTTTTTTACATCCACCTGATAGCTCTCTGTACGGAAACCGCTGAGAAATTTCTCATCAAAATTGGACAGCTGATCCAGATCCCAGGGCTCCAGTCCACGCGTATACTTATCCGGTAAACTTTGACTGGCAAGCACCAGCACATCATCAAAGGTATTGGAAACAGTTCCCATAGCCGGAGTCCAGGCAATACGCTGCACCTCTTTTGTTTCTGTTACGGTTTCTCCGTCTTTATCAACCGTTTCGTACGATACGGTTTCCATATAATAAATACCGCGTTCGCCAACGTAATTGCTGGTGGTATTGGAGTCGTAAGTCCAGTAGGGCAGGTACATTCCGTTGATCTTATCGGTCCTGTCAGCATAAGCCTTCAGATCATTCGGAGCAAACCACAAACCGGAAATCCAGTTACGGAACGATTCCTTTGCCTTCTTCACATCGATCTTAAACGGAAGAATATATTTAGGTTTGATAATCTTGGTGGAGCTGCCAGAAGTAACGACCAGGGGGGTATCGCAAAAAGGGCAGTTGTCGGAACTCACATCCTGTTTAAGGGTAGTGGTAGCACCGCAACTGGTACATTTAACGGTATTGATTTCATGGGTTTCGGCAGAATCAGCCTGCTCATGAATAAATTTCTCAAAATCTATTTCCTCCACTACTACCGGATCGGAAGCACTTAGTATTTCATTTTGTACACCGCAATAATCGCATTTAAGACTGGAGGTTCCAGGTGCAAACTTGAGGATAGCTCCGCAATTTTTACACTTGGTCTCATTTTTTATTTCTGCGGTCTTCTCGTCAAAATTATCCATACCAGGATTTAGGAATTATAAATTAAGATTTAAGAATTATGATTTACCGGTATAATATTATACAGCCGGAGGCATTGGAGGAGGAATGCTTCCAAAAAGTCCGGACAGCTCCATTACCTGTCCAGCTGCCTGCCAGGCTGCCATTCCATTTTTCCATACCAGTGTTTCACGGGTCAGCTGGCCGCTTTGAGCCATCTGCATCAGTTGCTGCTCATTAAAAGGACCGGCCTGTTGTCCGTTTACAGCCATAAAATACTGAACCTGTGCAGGCATTGGCGGAGGCATATTGGTTGTTTGCTGCTGCTGTTGTTGTTGGTTCTGCTGGTTGCCCATCATGCTGGATCCCATCACATTGGTCATCATATTTCCCATGCCCATTCCCATACCCATTCCCATGCCCATACCCATGGTGCCCTGATTGGCTGCCGCAATCTCGATGGATTTGGCTGCTTTCATCTGAGCCAGTTTATTGATATCTATTTTATTCAGACGGCTGTATTCGAAAATCTCTTTCTTGAGCTCTTCGGGCATACTTACATTCTCTACCAGAAAACGCATGATTGTTAAACCATAATCGGCAAAATCAGTATTGAGTTTATCCTGTCCCAGTTTGCTTAAATCTTCCAGATTGGCGGCAAATTTCTCAATAGGAATATTTCCGGCTCCAACGGCATTGGTAAACTTGGTAACGATCAGGCTTTTCAGCTGACCTGTTACTTCTTCCGTTGTATACGTGCTTTCTGTACCTGAAACCTCTTTCAGAAACTTAGCTGCATCGGTTACGCGAAAGGCAAAAGATCCGAAAGCCCGGAGTTCAATCATTCCAAAACGCTCATCATCCAGGGTAATCGGATTTTTGGTGCCCCATTTCTGATCCAGGAACTGACGGGTGCTGAGAAAGAAAACATCGGCTTTGAAAGGACTGTTGAAGCCATATTTCCAGCCTTTGAGGGTGGTCATAATCGGCATATTTTGTGTTTCCAGGGTATACATACCGGGCTGAAACACATCGGCAATCTTACCTTCATTCATAAATACCGCTACCTGGGACTCACGAACAGTGAGTTTAGCTCCCATTTTGATTTCATTCTGGTAGCGGGGAAAATGCCATACGATAGTATCGCTGGTATCATCCTGCCACTCAATTATATCAATAAATTCATTTCTGATTTTGTCAAATAAGCCCATGGACGAAGGTTTTGGTGGTTTTGAATAGAACAATCAAACCTAAGCGATTTTTATGAAACCGGCAAATGCAGAAAGAAATTTAATATCTGTCTTTAGCGGAGAAAAATTCATTAAAATTGTGACCGATGAATAAACGGGTGGTGATCATAGGAGGTGGTGCAGCTGGCTTTTTTGCGGCAGTCAACTTAAAAAGGCTGCAGCCCGAATACGATGTATGCATTGTGGAGAAAACCCAGAAACTGCTTGCCAAAGTAAGGATTTCGGGTGGTGGGCGTTGTAATGTAACCCATGCCTGTTTTGAAAACGCTGTGCTCACGGGCTATTATCCCCGGGGAGCAAAAGCATTGAGAGGGGCTTTTAGCCGTTTCAGCACACGTGATACGGTGGAATGGTTTCAGTCGAGAGGCGTAAACCTGCATACCGAAGAAGATGGACGTATGTTTCCCGAAACCAATCAGTCGGAAACCATCGTCAGGTGTTTGATGGAAGAGGCAGACCGACTGGGAGTCCGCATTAAAACAGGAACAGATATCAAACAACTCCTTCCCGATAAAGAAGGATTCTCTCTTCAGCTCATTACAGGAGCTCCTCTTTTTGCAGATAAAGTATTGATTGCTACGGGTGGCAGTCCGAAAGCTGCTTCCTACGACTGGCTCACGTCGCTGGGACATAGCATTCAACCTCCGGTGCCTTCTCTCTTTACCTTTAATGTTCCAGGCACCGAAGTACGAAAACTGATGGGATTATCCGTTCCGGAAGCATTGATCCGTATTGAAGGACTCTCTCATCTTATCAAAGGCCCTTTACTAATAACGCATTGGGGTTTTAGCGGACCTGCCGTATTAAAGCTTTCAGCCTGGGCTTCGAGAGAGCTGAAGGATATGAATTACACGTTTAAAATCCGTATTTCCTGGATTGGCGAAGCCAATGAGGAACGGCTTAAACAGGAACTAATGTCTTTCCGAAAAGATTGGAATAACCGGCTTGTTTATTCTCATCCCCTGTTTAATCTTCCACGACGGCTTTGGGAGTATCTGCTGGATGAAGCAAGAATCGTTCCTACCCTGAAATGGGCGGAAATGACCAATAAGAACATACAGACGCTGACAGAAAAACTAATTAGAGATACCTACGTTGTGAACGGGAAAACCACTTTTAAAGATGAGTTTGTAACCTGCGGAGGTATCAAATTATCGGAAGTTGATTTTCGTACCATGGAAAGTAAGATCCGTCCCAATCTCTATTTTGCAGGGGAAGTGCTGGATATTGACGGGTTAACGGGAGGCTTTAATTTCCAGTCGGCCTGGACCACCGGATGGATTGCAGCGCATGCCATGTCAGACGTGAATCAGAGCGAATGAATTGATACTTCGGATTATACAGTTGTTATTTTGACAAATTAAGCTATCTTTGGCTATATTATGAAACATCGATTTTATATATTATTTGTTCTTATCGCTCTTCCATTTTTAGTTTTTTCCCAGGGAGATGACTCTGGACAAGCCAAGAAAAAGAAAAAGCATTTTCTTCAGAAAGAAGAAGATCGCAAGACTTTTGATAAGGCAGAATACTATTTTGGGGAGCAGAACTATCAACAAGCGATGGTTCTGTATAAGAAGCTGGAACAAGATTTTCCGGAAGAACGGGTATTGCTTTTTCGTTTGGGAGTTTGTTATGTAAACGCCGCCGGAGATAAATCCAAATCCCTTGATTACCTGGGGCGTCTGGATAAGAAGAAGTTTAAAAAAACGGACTTTCTATACTATCTGGGAAGAGCCAATCACCTGAATTATCGTTTTGATGAAGCCGTTGTACTATATAATGAGTTCAAAGCTTCAAAAAGGGGTAAGGGTAAGGAAAAACAGATAGACCGTATGATTGCCGATTGTATTACCGGAAAAGAGATGTATACACATCCGGTAAAAGCCGAAATCACGAATCTGGGACCACCCGTTAACACCGAGAATTCAGAATATTGCCCCACCGTTTCATCGGATGAATATACATTGATCTATACCTATACGGGTCCGCGTTGTATGGGAGGACTTCAAAGTGAACCCGGCAAACAGGATGAATCCGGTCAGTATCTGGAAGACATATTCGAATCGCATAAAGACAGTGCAGGTCATTGGGCATACCCTGATCCTATTGCAACCATTAATACCGATGGTCCGGATGCAGCCATTGCCTTATCCAATGACGGACAGAAATTGCTGGTATTCCGTAACTCACCTGGAGATATCGGTGATATTTACATGAGTAAGCTGGAAGGTACGCGCTGGAGCGAACCGGAACGATTAAAAGGAGATGTGAATACCGATGCATGGGAAGGCAGTGCTTCTCTTTCACCTGACGAACGCACGCTTTACTTTTCAAGTGAACGTCCCGGAGGTTTCGGTGGCAGGGATATTTATTCGGCAGTATTGCAAGCTGATGGCAGCTGGGGTAATGTTAAAAACCTCGGACCAAAGATCAATTCAGAATACAATGATGACAGCCCGGTGATAGCACCTGACGGAGTTTCTCTTTTCTTCAATTCAGACGGACACCCTGGGATGGGTGGAAACGATATTTTTGTTTCGGTACAGGTAGATGACTCGGTATGGCTTGATCCGATCAATTTGGGTTATCCTATTAACACCCCTGATGATGATTTATATTTTTATCCGGTAGCGGATGGAAACAGAGGATATTACTCATCCGGTAAAGCAGGTGGCTTTGGACAGCAGGATATTTATCTGGTAGAAGGTTTAGGTCGCAAAACACGTCTTGTTATGGTAAAAGGTACCGTAACGGTAGATGACAAAGCGGTTGATGCTACCATCACAGTAGTGGATGAAAAAAAGAAAACAGAGTTTACCCGCCATTCCAATACGGTAACCGGTAAATACCTCATGAATATGAAACCGGGCAGTGACTTTAAAATTGTGTACAAAACCAATGGTTTTGACGAACAGGTAAAACATCTGAATACCGAGAAAGTAGATTCATTCCTTGAATCAACGATTGACGTGCAGTTTTTCACCGAAGCTTATAAAGCCCGGATGAAACGCATTCAGGATTCATTGGCTCTTATAAAAGATACAACAGCGGGTAAGACCCCATCCATGACCCTTGCCGAAATGATCAGCAAATACGGAGATGTGAAGGTGGAAGGGTTGGAATACAGGGTGCAGGTAGGAGCTTTTAATCTTTCCGAACACTTCAACTATTCAGCCTTGTTCAAGATCGGAAAAATTCAGAAGAATAAAGGAGAGGATGGAATTACACGCTTTACTGTTGGAAAGGTAAGCACCTTGAATGAAGTATATGCATTAAAGAAAAAGGTGATTAATGCAGGTATTAAAGATGCATTTGTAACAGCTGTATACAAAAAGAAACGGATGCTGCTGAAGGATTTGCTGCTAAACCACATCTACGAAACCAAGTAGGAGGATACCCTCTTCGTATACCAGATTTCCTGCTCAGAACTTCTGCAGTTCCTGATACAATTCGAACATGGGCAGCCCCATGACATTAAAGTAGGTTCCTTCTATCCTTTTTACGCCTACAAGCCCTATCCAATCCTGTGCTCCATAGGATCCGGCCTTATCAAAAGGTTTGGAATGATGTATATAATGATCTATTTCCTGATCCGTAAGCGGTTTGAAATACACCCTGGTTTCCGCAAAAAAAGAAACTGTTTTCTCGGTTGAAGAAAGACAAACACCGGTAAATACCTGATGCATGTTGCCGGAAAGCATTTTCAGCATACGTACTGCATCTTTATGATCAACCGGTTTATTCAGCACCTGATTATTGATCCACACAACAGTATCTGCAGCGATAAGCAATTCACCGGGAACAAGTTCATTTTTAAAAGCAAGGGCTTTTTTCCTGCTCAGATAAAGCGGAATACCCTCTGCAACTAAACCGGGAGAAAATGACTCGTCCGTATCCTTGGTCCTGATTTCGAAATCAAGTCCTAATTCCTTTAACAGATACTGACGACGTGGTGATTTGGAAGCAAGAATGATCCGATGTTTGTTCATACCTTATTGCTGCATTTGATCATGTATTATCTGTAAAGCATCCAGGATCAATTTCCGGTACAGAAACAAATAACAGATACCGCTGAGCATGATAAGCTTGGTAAATCCTCCGGCCAGTGTAAAGTGCTTTTTCTCGGTAGCGGTGAGCAGGCGAATAATCAACAACAGAAAAGGAAGCTGCAGGGCAAAGGTGAAATACCAGAAAGAGCTCATATCCGCTGCGTGGGTATCATCATGATAAAACTGTTTCATCTGAATCAGACTCAGAATAATCATGATTACAAAACTGAGCAAAGCCACCAGCCTGGCCGATCGGTTAATTCCGAAAGAAACGGCAAGTGTGGTACAACCCAATTCACTGTCCCCTTCATAATCTTCAATGTCTTTAATAATCTCACGTAACAAGGTAACGAGAAAGGCAAAAGCGGAGAAAACAAAAACAATCATGAATATAGGCTTCAGATCTGTTTTTGCCAGCACAAAACACCTTCCGTTGGCATGAAGCTGGAGCTTGAGTTCAAACAAGGCAACGATAAGCGGTACCATACCTGTAAGAAATGCAACGGTAAGGTTTCCGACCACGAACATACGTTTGAAATTGGTAGAATAAAACCAGAGCAGTACGATGGAAATTCCGAAGATAAATGTGCCCGGATAAAAAAAGTCGTATTTCCACGATAGCCAGCATCCGATTATAAAGGCAATAGAATTTATGACTACATGAGCTCCCATAGCCACTCTCCTGCGAATTCCTTTATCAATTACCATATGATCCGGTTTGTTGATCCGGTCAATTTTTACATCGAAATAATCATTGATAATATAACCGGCGGCAGCAATCATAACCGTACAAAGCGAGAGGAGAAAGAAATCGAGATTGCTCATGATCAGCTGCAGTCCTTCCAGGGGCAGGCTCAGACAATAACTTCCCAATGTAAGTTCCGTCCCTTTTAAACCCGGATAAATGATGCAATAACGCACCATATACTGCGTGAAAGCAATAATAAGAAGGTTAGGGAGGCGGATCAGCTTAAGAAACGCTAAAAAGGACTTCATAGTCTGCGAATTTAGGATGAAAAGCGAACCTTTAGCGGGGCTCTTTTCATTTTTTTCTGATACTCCTGCTGATAGCTATATAAAGATCCCGGTAATTTTTATTTCCCGAAAGCATTTTAAGGTGTTTTTTCATTGTTTTCTGATCTGCCCTTAATGCAGGACCCGTCTGAGCCACTTTAGGTCCCAACTCCATCGCTTTTTCCGCTGTTTCCCTGATCAGAGGGGCCAAAAGCCGGTACGAAAGTTTTTCCTTTTTAAGAAGTTGCTCGGCAATAGTATACATGTGATTGCTGAAATTGCAGGCAAACACGGCAGCAAGGTGTAATTGCTTTCTCGCTTGTGAATTCAGCGGAACCACTTGTTCACTTAAACGTCCCGCAATTTTATTTAGCAAGGCCTTCCCCGATTTTGTATTCGATTCAATACAGATGGGAATTTGTTTCCAGGATGTTCTCCGGTCTATGGAAAGAGTTTGTAAAGGATAAAACACCCCTACGGAAGAGGATGCCGGCTGAAGTACATCCATAGACACAGCGCCGGAAGTATGGATGACCAGTTTATCCTTTAAATGCAGTTTCTTGGCAAGGCGGTCTATCACATCATCTTTTACAGCCAGGATATATACATCGGCCGTACTTTCCAGCTGTGTTACCGAAGAGATTGCTTTTGCTTTTAACGGACGAGCCAGCGCCTTTGCATGTTTCAGATTCGGGCTGTAAACCTGCGTAATGTGAAACCCGCTTTGTCTCAATGCATATCCCAATTGCGTGGCCAGATTGCCTGATCCAAGCAAAACGATACGTATATATGGAACCGGAGTCCTTTTAAGCATAATCAGGTATGCATTTTATTGATCGGAGACAGACGATTTTTTCAATTTCTTCAGTCTGTCGCGTATAGCCAGTATCGTTCCTGTTATCATTACCAAACAACCTATCCAGAGTATATTGATCCATGGAAAGATCATGGCTTCCATCACAATGAAATCTCTTTTGTTGGATTTTCTTTCCGAAAGATAAATACTTATTTTCCCTTTCGCAGGATCTACATTCCAGAAATTGAGTTTCAGTCCAAGTGCCTTTATGGTATCATCTACAGAATGAACCTTATTATCAATAATAGCAAAAACAGGTTGTGCTGCATAAGTTTTCTTATTGATATCAATCGCCCTCAGATTTGCCTGAACAGCAGGAACCGAATCCGGGAAGCCATATTTTTTATGGTTGAAATGGGTGGTAAGTGAATCCAGGATCAGTATTCCATTGCTGCTATATGCAGTATCAAAACGGGCCATGGTTTTGGTAACAGGGACCGTATAATCCTGGCCATTGACATCATCGGGAACATCAAGCTCGGCAAATTTGACGTGGGTATAAATGTCTTTATAGGCAAAATGTTTTGTAGCCGGTTCCGCTACATTGCCCATCCGGTCGTTCAACTGCACAAAAGGCTTCAAAACAAAAGATGACAGATATTTCCCATCCTCCTGTTTTTTCAGATACTCTACATTAAAATAAATATAAATGCCTTCTTTCTTTCTTCCGGTGAATGTTAAATAGTAGCTGCCCATTTTAAGCGTATCACCTTGCGTAAGCAATATATTATTGCTGTTGGATAACTCCTTGTCGATGTATTTAAGATCCATGCCGGAATTTTGCGAAATGATCTCTTTCTCGGCATTGGAAATCAGACATCCCAACAAGATGAGTCCAAATCCAATATGTGCGATGGATGCTCCAGACTTGCCGACTTGCCATTTGCCTATTCTTCTGAAATAGTCCAGATTGGCTAAAATGGCAAACAGGCAGCTGAATAAGAGCAACTCGTTCAGAAAAAACTGCATAGAGCCGGTACGGGGAATTCCGTATCCGATAAGGATAGCCAATACAAGAGAAACAAGGAAAGGCCAGATGAGTTTCTTTGAAAATTCACGAAAGGGAGTGTCTTTATATTTCAGATATTGGCCAAATGCAACAAGAAAACTTACCACAAACGCAAAAACACTTTGCCATTTATTATAGAATCCAATAGCGTTTTTTTCAGGAGCCAGCTTACCGGAAGCAAAATTAGCCAGACCGTTATAGTTAAACCATTGTTGCATTTTATGATGAATCACTTCAACGGGGTGATGGATAAAATTGACTTGAATTATTTTATTCAATACCGGGATAGAGGTATAGAGTATAATCTGGAAAGAAGCGATGCCTAAAACAATGGCTCCGATAAACATCCAGAACTCTCTGCTCCAAAGGGCTTCTTCTTTTTCTTCCTTTGGGAAATAGTAATGATATCCGGTTCCAAGCGCCAATATAGAGAGCAAAGCAAAGGAGAAAACAGATGCTGTTTTGGCTCCGGTAAATATACCGATGAGCAACAGACATACTGACAAAATGGTATAACCAATTCTCAATCTTTTATTAATGAGAATCAAGCATACACTCATCCAGACAAAAAAGAGGAGATATAGCATTAACTGCCCTGACATTCCAAGATCTGTAAATGCATGAACCGATGAATTTCCAAGGATACCACTTCGGGTGAGGAAGGTGGAGTAGAGGACGAGAATAAAAGTTATGATGGTGAGAAAAAAGGTGCTAAAAAGAGATATGTTTCTGTTTTTATTGACAAGCATGACATGCCCTGCACCTACAAAAGTGAGCCAGGGTACGAGAGAAGCATTTTCTACCGGATCCCAGGCCCAGAAACCACCAAAGGTAAGTGCTTCATAAGCCCATGCTCCACCCATCAGGATACCGGTACCAAGAATCATAACTCCGAAAAAAGTCCAGGGCAGGGCTGGTTTTTGCCATTCGCTCAATTTACCTTTCCATAATCCGGCTATTGCATAGGCAAAAGGGACGAGTGTGGATGCAAAACCAAGGAAGAGAGTGGGAGGGTGGATAGTCATCCAATAGTTTTGTAACAAAGGATTTAATCCTCTGCCATCCTGAAAAAGAGGAATCTTTTGGAGGTAATCGGTAAGTTTAGTCCAGGGCAACCCAATATTTTCGGGTAACTGGCGCATCAATAAAAACGGGTTGCTTCCGATATGTACCGATCCGAAATAAATACCCAGTAACATGGATGCTAAAAAAATCTGAACCAGCGAAAAGACGGTCATTACGGGCGCTTCCCAATTACCGGCATAGCGGATCAGGATATTGCCCAGCACCACATGCCAAAAGGTCCATAAAAGGAAACTGCCTTCCTGGCCTTCCCAGAAACAAGAGAATATGTATTTGGCGGGC
>Ga0210396_10002300_pt1 | contig 19666 bp, 25 predicted proteins | sample IncBWH17OmetaG_FD_155466 | JGI IMG/M metagenome (GOLD analysis project Ga0210396, IMG submission 155466) | Forest soil microbial communities from Barre Woods Harvard Forest LTER site, Petersham, Massachusetts, United States - Inc-BW-H-17-O ... | reverse complement strand
AGCGGCGCCCGTTCGGGCGCCGCAAGCTTATATACGATCTCAAATGAGATTTCTACCCTGTATGATCCGTATGAGGACCAGAACGATAGCGATGACCAGTAAGATATGAACGAAGCCGCCGATCGTGTAGGACGTGACGACCCCGAGAAGCCATAAGATGACCAATATCGCGGCAATGGTGAGCAACATAAATGGAGTTGAGCGGATAAGCGTGTAATTGTCCTTCGAATTCAGTGAAGAAAAAATGAAGTCGATCACGAAGGATCATTCGAATATCTCACAGCACGAACTTGCCGTCTTTGTAGATGATCACTTTTTTGCCGTTCTTGAGATGCGCCGTGACAGTCCTGCGGGTCGTGGAGATGATATCCGTGTGCACCGAGGAGTCGTTGAAGCCGAGCTTTTGCGCTTCTTTGGTAGTGAGCTTGCTGACGTCGCCGGCGTAGGTATCGCGGTAGCTCATGCCGAGCGCCATGTGCGTATTGCCGTATTTGCCGCCCATATTCTCGTCGAACAGCGTCTCCGCCATGAATTTCGTGATACGCGAATGCCGGCTGTCGGTGAGCGAATATTCGCCTACTTTGTCGGCGTTCTTCGTCGCGATCATTTCCTTCAAGAGCTTCTCGTTGGTCTTCGCGCTCGACTTCACGACCTTGCCGTTCTTGAACCACAGCTGGATGCCGGTGATCTTGTTGGAATAGCGATAGAGCGGCTGGTTGAAACGGATCCAGCCGTTGGTGCCCCGCCAGTCCGGCGAAGTGAATATCTCGAACGACGGAATGTTCCGGCCGGAGCCTGCATGCCACGCCCGCTTTTCTCCGAGCGTGAACCAGATGTCCATATCCGGTCCGACGGCGTGCAATGTCTGGATCTTTGGCGAAAGCTTGTTCAACCGTGAACGGTACTTCTCGATATCGCGATACACCTCTTTCCATTTTTTTATGGGATCCCTCTCGTCAAGGAAACACGCTTTGATGATCTGGTCCCAATATGCCTTCTCGCTCAACCCCGCTTCGCGCGCCATCGCCGGAGTACCGTAAAGCGCGATAGTCCACGTGAATTTCCCTTTCCATTCTTTCTCGTGACGCCAGTCCATGAACGGCTTCAATGCCTGTCCGCGTCTCATGATCTTTTTGCCGTCCACGCCTTTGAGCGCCTGCGGGTCCGCCTCGGCGAGAATGAAGAGCGAATGGTCCATCTGATCGACAAGAGCCTTGAGGTATTTTGCGGGAAAGAACGTGATCTGCTCCTCCGAAGCATTCTCGTAGAAGTAACGCGTAAAACTTTCGGCCCGCCGACGATCGCCCTGCTCGTCGTCGGGAGAATAGTTACCGAGCACATGACCGCCCGCGTCGATGATGGCGTTACAGACCGCGTTGTAGAGCGGCTTAGCGCTTTCGGAAGCGGACACGCGGACCACTTCGCCTTTTTTAATGCCCTTGCCGCCCCCGAGCGCGAAATTTACGAGCACGTCGGCGTATTTTCTTAAGATCGTATCGCTCGGTGTATATGACATACGGGTCAGCGTACCCGCTCACCTTATATTTGTCGAGCGGCGTGACCAACGTCGCTCCGGGTTGGCCGCTATTGCGAGGTCGCACTTGCGGAGGCTCCGACGTTGTAGCTCGCGGACAGAGCGGACTCGATCGCCGCTATCAACCGCGCCTGTTGTGCGGCGGAGAGCTGCGCGGTTGCGGAGGCATTCGCGCCGAGCACGCCGGTCACATTCGACTGTACGCTTGATTGCAGCGCAGCGTTGTCGCTTGCGGCGATGAAACTCCACCACGGTTGCGTGATCGAGACATTGCCCGCGGCATCCGCTGTGGCGGTTGTCTCAACGCTTACCGGAATGAATCCGAGAAATTCCGCGCGTTCGGGGTACGTTACGGCTACATGGTCTGACGCCGTATCGACAGCATAGAGGTTGGTATCGGCGTGCAATTTTGCCGCGATGTATCCGGTAAGGTCGCTCTTGGTACCGACGTTTGCTGCAGAAATGTCCGTCGCCTGCACGTTATTGTCGTTGACATCGGCGCGGGTAACGACGAGCGGCACGGAGAGGCTGGTGTTCGCGTCGCCTGAAGCGGTATTTCGGGAGTTGCTTGTGTCGCTCGAGCCGGAGGCGCCCACGTTCACCTGCACTCCGAGGGAAGTGGTTGCGACCGCGCCGGCGTGCGCGTTACCGGTGACGCCCGTTGAAACGGTGAGGGCTGAAACGGTGGTGGCTGCAAAGAGCGCGACCGCCGAAAGAGCTGCTACAAAGGTCTTTGTGGTGGACATATTTTTTAGATTATGCCGATAAAGCGCCGTCAGTGCGGGATATCTAGTAGACGGCACAGGATGAAGGTTCTTTCATCAGTAGCCCGTCGGGATCGGATAGTAGGTCTTGGCGATAGCGTCGAGGATGCCGGAGAATTCCGCCTGATCGAATTGCGTGACCGTTCCCGCGGGATAGTTGCCGATGTTACCCGAGTGCAACAGTTCGACGATCTCGAGACATGCGCCGTTTTGTATCGTACGGAATACTTTCTCCTGATAGATATTACCGGCACCGACTCCCGTCGAGGTGAATACCCCGAACTGCTGGCCGCCGAGCATGGTGCTCGTGGTCGCGGTCTCGTTGTTCACTTGTGACGGGATCGTGCAGTTGGTGATACCTGTAGGTGTCGTGGTCGCACCGATGTATAGGCCCGCTTCCGTGAGGTTGGTGCCGCTGAACATCGATCGCGGCAGTTCGATGGCGACGACCGGCGTCTGTGTTACCGGCAGGTAGCCCGTCGAGAAGTCCGCGGTCGTGCTCGCCGTCGACGGATAGTCGATACTGAAGCTAAGCCGTTGATCCGTGTACGTTCGGTTCGGAACGCCGGGCAGAATGTCGGCCGTAACCGTTGAGGTCGCGGTGGCGGTCGATACGCCCGGATTGTTCGCGTTGGTCCAGACGAGCCAGCCTGCAACGATCACGATAAGAACGATGACGATACCGAAGAGCCACTTCATACGTACTTATTGCGTGCCGGTCGTCGAGGAAGCGTTTGCGCTCACCTTCCACGATCCGATCGCTTTGACGATACTGCCCGCATCCTGACGCGCGGTTTTCAGATCGGCGAGGGCGATCTTCAGATCGCCGCGCGCGTTCTGCAGCGCTGTTTTATTGGATGCCTGAACGCTCGCGTTACCCTGATCAGGTTGCAGGTTCGCGACCAGCGACACTGCCGCCTGCGCCTGCGTGTTCGCATCCGCGATCTTCGTGTTCATGTCGGAGAGCCATGCGTCCACTTGCGTCGTGTCCGTTCCGGAAGGCGCTGCAGCGATACGTGCCTGCAATTTCGCCGAGAGCGACGTGTAGTCGGAAACGACGGTCTCGATCTTGTCGGCGGTTACTTCGATACGACCCTGCGGTACGACGAGCATGAAGATGCGGTAGTCGATCGTGATCGATTGAATATCGGTCTTGAGCGTCGCGACATCCGCATCGGCTTGGATCTTTGCGTTCAGCGAATTGAGGTTGGAGATCTCGCTCGCTACTTCATTGGCGATCGCCGTCTTCTCGTTTGCGGACACTTTGACCATCGCCTGTACTTTGGCGTTGAGCTCGGTCAGGATATTCACGCGACGCGTGACCTCCTCATCTGCGCGACCCTTGGCGGTCGTTATCTTCGTCTGGACGCTCGCGGAAACGCTCGTCGACGATCCCACGTTGGCATTGGCCGCGGCGGAAACGCCGAGATCGAGTGCGTAGGCCGGCGCTGCGCTGAGAAGCATGCCGAAGAAGAGCGCTGCGAAAAATTTAATGGTGTTCATACTAGAGTTGTGATTGCTGGACCGATTGGTCGCTAAAGCTCTGGTCGACCGACGAAGAATCCGAGTTCGCGCTGTTCGTTTGCGAGTCGATAGTGTTCAGGTCGGCATTAAGATCCGCATTGGAATCTCCGCTTGCGATAGCCGCCGATTGCGGGCTACCGGTCGTCGAAGTTGCGCCGGAGGTGGGAGACGTCGGTGTCGCCATAAAACTCGGATTTTGCGACTGCTGCCACAAGTACCAGATCGCGCCGAGAACAACGAGAACAACTACCACTGTCGCTACCCATTTGGTGCTGGACATACGAAACAATTTTATAATTATGATAAAACCCCTTGCCACATATCCTACTGCGCTGCGGCCTTCACGCAACCCTATCCGTTGACGCCTGAAACATATTCATATTTCACGCATTATCCACAGATACATTGACATTTTGACAATAATGTAGTAATATACAAGTAGGTGGTCCGGCAGATGCCCGACCTCAATGGGAGTGACCAAATGATCCGGTCTATGGAAAATCCGAAGGCTTGGCTCGGTGGAGCCGCGATCGTCGCCACGATGATCGGCATCCTCGGTTGGGCCAACAGTGTGGACGTCAAAGACGAAACCATACGGATGGCGAGGATGTCGCAGTCTCACATCATCATATCGATCCGGTGACATCCGACCGGTCTCGATAGCTAGCACCGCAACGTTTCGCGGTGCTTTCTTTTTTATATCGAAGCAACATAAAAAGCGCGCGGCGGGCGTTCGGCCCGCCGCTTTTTTCGAAGAAGATCAATAGCCCCAAGGCTGACGCGCACTCTCTTGAACCATGCCGATGAACGGACGGAAGTCGCCCCAAACCTCCTTGGCAAGGATATCTTCAAGACCTTTCCAGAACGTGTCGGCGAATTCGCAGTTTACGATCGCTGTCTCCGGATTATCTTTGAGGAACATCGCCTCGGCAATATAGAACACATTGTTCGATATCGTCCGCCGGAGTCCGCGGACGGGATCGATCGCATGCAGTGACGCGTACGACGGTCGTGTTCTGACCCGCTCCATATAGATCGCCTCGGCACGCTCGCGATATTTCTGCGCGAGTGTGTTCGCGGCGTCGATATAGGGACCGATGTAGCCGTTCCAATCGGTCTCGCATATCTTCGTACCGCAACGCGAGGCGAGCGGCATCACGATATCGCGCACCAATGCATCACCGGACATACCGAGCGCCTCCGCTATCTCTTCGTCGGTCCGCGCGTGCGCGTGCGCGACCCCACGGATCCTGGCAGAGAACGCGACCTCCCTTCCCGAACGAGCTGACACTTCACCGATGCTCATGAACATGAACGGATGGAAGTGATCGCGAAGTTCGTCGCGTAACAGATCGCCTCGCGGTACGACGAACCTGACATCGGATACTCCTGCATCGCGGATAACGCGCTCGAGACACGCGAGCACGCTCCGTTGTTTTTCCCGCGGTATCACGTCGACGACGTCGGTGTGCGGCTGGTTGAAGAGCGCGCAGCCGGTGACGACGAGCTTCGTGATATCGCCGATCTGACGCGGCGGAAAGACCGGTTGCATGCGATGTCGGAGACGCTCCACGCGGGAAACTCCCTTCGTCGCCTGCCGCGCTTTGTCTAACCACGCGTCGAACGCCGGATGCTTTTGCCCGTCTTTCCAAACCGGATTCCACGGAGCTTCCGGATCGAACATCCAAGGTCCCCACGCTTTGTAGACGCGAGCCATCTCTTTGAGCGCGAGGCGGAATCCCCCATATGGATCGTTCTCCACGCGGGGGGCGCTGATCGCGACGAGAAAAGGCCACCCCGCAGCCCATTCGGGTATCGGGATCCCCTCGTCGTCCATCCGATGTGTCGAGAGGCGCAGGAATTTGTTGCGCAGCTCCTTTCCGACGCTGAAAAGCGCGACAGAACCGAAGGGAACGCCGTGGTCGTCGACCACGCGGGTCCGGTAGCCCAGCGCAGACAGCTGTTCCAGCGACTTGATCGCTATCGCATCGTTACGATGTGCGGCGAACGAGACTTGCATGAGACGCTCCTCTTTGTGTGCGATGCCTCATGGGCACCATGCTGGCGGGTTCTAGACTCCGCCAGCGTGGTACCCACGCCGTACCGCATATCTGAAATGAACAAGGGCCCGCTGCGGGGCCCTTGTCTTTGCACGATGGCTCTGGAGGTTATGCGCCTACAATGCATGCACAGACAAAAGCTCCGCAAGTGCGGATATGCTTGTGCATGCGACGCTGTTGTGACGACTGCATATATGCAAACTATCGTACATTATCCTTCTGTCAAGGCCTGAATTCACACGGTATACTGCTCGCATGTCCGTAAAAAAGGACGTCGAGACGTTCTTCGAAGCTCCTGCGGAGGCGCTCGAAGCCGGCGTCGAGGAGTTGAACAAGCTCGAGAACGATCTCATTGGCAAGCGTCCGTTCAGAACGGCGAAAGAATATTTATACAATCTGGGGCCGGGGCTCACGACCGGCGCGGCCGACGACGACCCCTCCGGTATCGCGACGTATTCGCAAGTCGGCGCGACATACGGATTCCAATTTCTCTGGCTCTCGCTGTTCTCGTTCCCGCTCATGGCCGTCGTGCAGGAAATGTGTGCCCGGATCGCGATCGTTACCGGTGAAGGTTTGGCGGCGAATATTCGCAAGCATTATTCCGCGCCCATTCTGTACTTCGCGAGCGCTCTCCTCTTTGGCGCGAATACGTTTAATATCGGCGCCGATCTGGGTGCAATGGCGAAAGCCACTCAACTTCTCGCGCCGACCTGGAATTTCGCCGCCATCGTCGTCGTGTTCGCTCTCGCCAGTCTGATCCTTCAGGTTTTCACGACCTACGCGCGCTATGCGAAATATCTGAAATATCTGACGCTCGCGTTGTTCGCGTATGTCGCGACCGCGTTCTTCGCGCATATCGATTGGCACGACGCACTCATGCATACGGTGATCCCCAGCGTCACCTTTTCAAAGAACGAGATCCTGTTGATCTGCGCAGTCCTCGGTACGACGATCTCCCCGTATCTTTTCTTCTGGGAAACATCGCAGGAAGTCGAGGAGGAGATCCAGCGCGGTGAGAGGACCGTCGAACAGCGTGCGAAAGAACGTCCGCACAAAAAAACGGAGATCCGTGAGATGCGATTCGACGTATGGACCGGAATGTTCTTCTCCAACGTCGTGATGTTCTTCATTATCGCAACCTGCGCAGCCACGTTGTTCGCTCACGGGATCACGAACATCCAGACCGCCGACCAAGCTGCACAAGCGCTCGAACCTTTCGCCGGCCAATGGGCTTACGCACTTTTTGCGATCGGTATCATCGGCACAGGATTTCTTGCGGTACCGGTCTTAGCGGGAGCTTCGGCGTACGCGGTCGCGGAAAGTTTTAAGTTCAAGATCGGTCTGTACCGCAAACTAAAAGACGCATACGCGTTTTACGGCGTCATTATTATCGGCATGATCATCGGACTTGCATTGAACTTCGTCGGCATCGACCCGATCAAGGCGCTTATCTATTCTGCGGTGCTGAACGGCATAGTGGCGCCGGTCGTACTCGTGTTCATCGTGCAATTGAGCGGCGACCACACGGTCATGGGCCCGCACAAGAACAGCGACCTAGCGGACCTGGTCGGCTGGATCACGGTGCTCGCGATGGCGGCCGCCGGCATCGCCGTACTCGCGACACTTTAAATCGCTGCAATTGCGATTGGGCTCGGCGCCGTGTTAGGGTTCGCCAAGATAACAACGAAACAAGGTGCGACATGAAAATATATCCGGCAATTGACCTGATGGGCGGTCGGGTGGTTCGGTTATCCAAGGGTGATTATGCAAATCCGACCTTCTATGAGACCGATCCGGTGAAAGCGGCGCAGAGCTTTGAAAACGCAGGAGCGCGCTGGCTTCATCTCATCGATCTGGACGCGGCGAAAACCGGTGAAAAAGCAAACCTGGAAATCGTTCGTCGCATCCGGTCAGAAACCGATCTGCATATCCAATGCGGCGGTGGCATCCGTTCATTGGAAAACGCCCGAGACCGTCTTGAGGCAGGTGCGGATCGGGTCATACTCGGGACCGTGGCGATCGAGAATGAATCGCTCGCGGCGGAAATAATCGATGGATTTCCCGGAGAGGTCGTGATCAGCCTCGATGCACGCGGCCGGAATGTTGCGACCAACGGGTGGAACAGGCCTACCGGTCTTGACCTGGTCGAGTGCGCACGACGTTTCGATGGAACTGCGGTAGCGGCTCTTATTGTGACGGATATCGAACACGACGGGATGTTACAGGGCCCTTCGTTCGTGCAGTTGCGTGACGTGCTCTCTGCCGTAGACGTGCCGATCATAGCAAGCGGCGGGATCGGAACACTGAGCCACCTCGCTGAACTCAGTGCGTTCGAGGCAGGCGGACGCCGTTTAAGCGGTTGTGTCACAGGAAAAGCGCTTTATGAGGGCAGATTTACCCTACAGGAAGCGATCGATATCGCACGATAGTCCAAGGGCCGTGGAACACGGCCCTTTTTCTTTTAAGATCTTTACTGTCACCCCAGCCTTTCAAGCGCGACGACATACGCCGCATCGCGGAGCGTGCATTTTCGGGTAGCTGCAACCTCGGCGACTTTCGTTGCGGCGGCTTCCATTTTTTCCTGCAATGACTGATACACGCGTTCCACCGGCCATTTCTCATCATGTTTGTTCTGAAGCCATTCGAAATACGAGACGGCGACGCCGCCGGAATTCGCGAGCACGTCCGGAATGACCGTCGTGCCGTTGTGTGCGAGGATCTCGTCCGCCTCGGGAGTCGTCGGGCCGTTCGCCATCTCAAGCACGATGCCGGCCTTGATCTTCGACGCGCTCTCTTTGGTGATGGCGTTCTCCAGTGCCGCAGGGACGACGATGTCCACCGGCAACGTGAGCGTGTCATCCGGTTGTATATCCCTGCCGCCGAGCGCTTCCATGTTGGAAAGGTCGCATACGGAGCCCACGCAGTAGCATCCGGCAAGTTTGCCGCTCCTCTCTTTGCACTCCTCGACCGCGTCGAGATCAGCGATACCGCGGGGAACATACAAACCGCCTTTCGAATCCGACAGTGCGACGATGACGCAGCCCATTTTTTTTAAATAGCGCGCGAGATGACTTCCAACATTGCCGAATCCTTGTATCGCAACCGTCATACCGCGCGGATCGCGCCCAAGCGTTTTCAGAATAGATTGCAATGCGATCGCCCCGCCTGCGCCCGTCGCCTCGATGCGGCCTTCGCTGCCCCCGTGCTCGATCGACTTGCCGGTAACAACTGCCGGTGCGTTCTTTTTTGTCACCTGTTCATATTCGTCACGGATCCAATCCATTATCTTCCCGTTGGTGTTCACGTCCGGTGCGGGAACGTCGATGTCGGGGCCGATGACGGTCGCCAGACGATCGGCGAACACACGAGTGAGGCGTTCGAGCTCGGCTTCGGATAATTCTTTGGGATTGACCGAAATGCCCCCCTTGCCGCCGCCGAACGGAATGTCGATGATCGCGCATTTCATCGTCATCCAGAACGCGAGCGCTTTCGCTTCGTCCATATCCACCCGCGGATGGTAACGGAGCCCGCCCTTATAAGGCCCGAGAATATTATTGTGCTGTACGCGGAATCCGCGGAACGTTTTGACGCGACCGTCGTCCATGCGGATCGGAAGCGACATTTCGATGATACGGTCGGGCTCGGCGAGCCGCGCATGCAGGAGCGGATCGAGCGACACCTGTTTCGCGATCGACTCAAGGCGGCTTCGCGCGTCTTCCCACGGGTTCGATTCTTTCATTCCCCTATTGTACGCGCACTCTTGATGAAGCCACAGTGGATATCCCGATCATGAACTTACTGGTATTGGATGAATACCGGCGCGGGCGTAAGCGACAGGACCTCCTGCGGTGTCATCAGACGATATGCGGGCGCTTGCAAGTCGGCTTTGTAAAAAAGCTTGAAGCCCGTGAATTGGACCGGTTCGGGTTCGATCACCTGTTGATACGTGTTCACTTTCTTGGCGGGAAAGCCCCATCCGTCCATATCCATCACGATCTGCACCTGCGGCAGTGGTTTTATATTTTTGTAGCCGGTCACCATATCCTCGGTAAAGCGGTGCACGACGAGAACCTTCGGCGGCAAATTGTTTTGCGTTACGATATTCGCCATATAATTCGCGACCCAGTTGATATCGCTCGAGTTGTACGTACCGATCTCGATCCCCGGCCTCGATCCGTCTTTCATCGAGAACTCGGGATCAACGGCCAGTTCGACGTTCGGATATTGGAGCCACTGTTTGAGAAGCGGTATCTCCGTTTGCACATTGCTCAAACCTACCTGTATATCGAGTATCAAAATGCCGTGCATCTGGTTGGCCATATCGAGAGCCTTTTGGATCTGGCTATCGGGCATGCGGGCACGATACATACCGTCGCTGCCGGCCGAACCCTGCGCGGTAACGGCGATGTAGTCGATCGCGGGGATGACGGGCGTTGACGGATCGGCCGCTTGCCACTTTGCGGTCGTAGAAGCAAGCATCGCCTCGACCTGCGCTTCGGGATATTCACCGAGCACACCCATCGCCGTCGAGTAAAAGTTACCGTAATACGCGACGATTCGATTGAATGGTAATAAGGCGCCTGCGTTCGGGTATGTCGCGCGGATCGGCCAGAGCGGTTTCTTTGTTTTGGTCGTCGTTGCAACTCCCTGCGCGGTCATCGGCGTCGTGGTGCCGTCGAGGAACGCGTAATACCACGGACTCGACGTCGCCACATGCGAGAGCGACAGAAGCTTTTGATCGTACGCCGCTTTATTGAGCGGGGTCGGCGTGCTGGTCGCGGTCGACGTTGCGACCGCTCCGCGCACATATGCGATAGGCGCGCCCAACACCGTGAGCGAACTGCTGCTTGCAGCGTATACGATCGCGACGAGAACAAGGAATGCCCCGATGCCGCCCAAGACGGGGATCTGCCAACGGAACGCGCTCTCCTCTTTTTTTCGAGCCATGTGCGCCTACTTTATCACGGGATCAGAAGATGAAGGGCACGAGCATCTTGCTGCGCTTCATGTAGTCGGCATACTTTTCTCCGAACTCGCCGAGCATGATCTTTTCCTCGTTTTTTGCGGCCCAGACGAAATATACAAGGAAGAAGATGAACGGCACGATCCACCAAATGACCACAAGGGTCGTTCCTAGCATCGCAACAATGAAACCCGTATAGATCGGGTGCCGCACGTACGCATACGGTCCGCCGGTCACCAGTTCTGCGTTGCGTTTAAGCGACATCGGCATTCCCCAGTTACGCCCGAGGTAGACGCGGGCCCAGATCGCAGACGCGATGCCGCATCCGGTCAAGATGACCCCGATCCATTGCACGACCGGGTTCAAGAGTGTCAGCTGTTCGTTCAATAGGTAATCCCGGACCTCCTTGTTCTGAAGCAGCACAACCATGAGTACCGCGATAACGATACGAATACCGAACCCATAAGAGCCGTAGCGCACATTACGCTTGGCTCCGATCGCGGAAACCAGCCAAAACACGGTAAAGGCGACCCAGCACAGCGCAACAACGGCTATCGGGGTCAACATGCGGATAAGTATAGCAAAATGGGAGTTTCTTATTTCACGAAACTTCACCCAACATCGGAAGCCCCAGCCGGCGTCTTCCCTCTTCTCCTTTGAAGGTTTGCGTTTGCCGACTCGTCAGCTCGCCGCGTTCGCCCGCGTGCGCGAGGTGTGTCATCGCATGAAAACTGGAGCCCAGAAACACGACGTGCTTGCCGTAGTGCTGCGAAAGCTCGTCGACGCTCTTGAATATGTGCTGCAACCCTTCGGTCTTCATCGCCGAGCCGAAGAGGTCGAGTTGCGCCGAGCCCGCATCGTGTAATTTCATGAGCGTAATACCTGTCGTGCGATACAAAACACCTTTGCGGAACACCTTCGGGAAATGTTCCGACACCGCGCGCATGACATCCTGCGGTACGTTGGTCGCATTGGAGAGTTTCACTTCGCAGCCGTGATACCGGAAATCCCGCGTCTTGAGAAAAAAGAATATATTCGCTGTCGCGAGATCCCATCGTCGGGCTTTGATGCACGCATTCTCGACGTTCTTCGAAAGTTGCGAGTATATAAAATCACGGTCGCGCGAGGGAGGCGTAAAGGTCCGTGTCTTCTCGATCGATTGGTATGAGGATTTATGTTCGGTCGTGAATTCGTACACGGCTTCGCCGTTCAACTCCCGCCACAACTCGAACGCCGGTTTTGAGAGTGTCTGCCGCACCCACGCTTCGTTCTTCTCGGCGAAGTCCAGGGCCGTGTACACACCGAACTTCTGTAAATATGCGGCGGTATTCGGCCCGATGCCCCAGATCTTCCCTGCCGGCGTTTTGCCGAGATACGTTTTTGCATCGCGAAGCGGAATGAACGTGATGCCGTCGGGCTTTTTCCATTTCGAACCGAGTTTTGCCAGCACTTTGGTGGCTGATAGTCCAACGGAAAATGTCATCCCAAGCTCGCGTTGCAGGTCGGCTTTGATCGCACGCGCCATCGACGGATAGTTCATACGCAACGCTCGGCGCATGCCGGTGAGGTCGGCAAAACATTCGTCGATAGAATATTCTTCGACCATGGGCGTGTATCTCCGCACGATCGCGTACATCCGTTCGGAGAAGAGCGAGTAGGTCTCGTAGTCGGAGGGCAGGACGACCGCGTCGGGGCAGAGCTTTTTCGCCTCCGAGAGGATCATGCCGCGCGTCACGCCGCGCGCTTTCACGTCGTAGGTCATCGCGGAAACAATGCCGCGCTCCTTGCCCGTGATGACCGGTTTACCTTTAAGCGTTGGATCCCGTGCGATCTCGCACGAGGCGAAAAATGAATCGCCGTCCACATGCAGGATCGCGCGCGGATAACTGCGAGGTCCGCCCCAGCTCATACAGCAAGGCCTCGCAAGGCACGTGTGTTTTTGCGACCGAGGACCCTGTCTGAAGCAGACGCCGAGCATACGGCGCTGCAAGAGCCGCAGGGCGCCAAAAACACACGTGCCTTGCGGGAGCCGGAGTTCATATCAATATTTCCGGACGACGGCAGTGACCACCGCTTCAATGCGGAACGATTCGCGCGGGTAGATTGGTTTGTATTTGGCGTTGGCGGGCTCAAGAAAATGCTTGCCGTCTTTCTTGCGCAGATACTTCATCGTGTATTCGTTGTCGATCATCGCGACGACGATCTGTCCGGGCTTATACGTCGTGCGTCGCTCGACGACCACCATGTCGCCCGGTTGTATCCCCGCGTCGATCATTGAGTCGCCTTTGACCTTGAGAATGTAACTCGCCTCTTTATTCGGCACGAGATATTCGTCGAAATCCATCACGTCGAGCAATTCCTCTTCCGCCGCCGACGGAAATCCGGCTTCCACCAAACCAAGCAGCGGAACCCCGCCTCGCAAACGCTTCGGCGTGATCCGTCCCTTCTTATCCTTTTCTATGACGCCTTCCTCTACCATCTTTTCGATAAGCTTGAAAACCGCGTTCTTGGAACGGAATCCCGTGAGCTCCATGATCTCGCGGTAGCTCGGCATGCGCCTGCGGCGCTCGTAGAACGACACGACCTTCTGTTTGTAGGTTTCGTACATCCCATTAGTATAGGTGAACGATGGTTCACCTGTCAATGTGGATAGCACAAAAAGAAGACCGCACGCTTTGGGGCGTGCGGTTTCGGCAGACATCTCGGACAGGACCTCAATCCTCGGCCGAGGCGTCGACCGCGTGCTGGGTGGCTTTCGACGAGAAGCGGACACGTTCGTGGCTGAGAGCGACAGAGACCGGAACGCCGACCAGTGCCGCCGCAAGCGTCGGATGCTCGAACGCCTTGCCCTTCCCGAGAGCTTCGTCGAGGGCTTCCATACGCATTTTGGCGCCGGCGGCGGCCGTCACGATCTGCTGCGACTCGACGGTCGGGACGCAGGAGATGACGGTGAACGCCTCGATCTCGACTCCCCACTCGCTTTGGTGGACCTTGAGCGCCTCGGTGAGCTTTTTGCTCATCTCCTCGGTATGGTTCATTTCCTGCGGCGTTTTGGACGGCGCAAGAACGTCGCGCAGGACGCCCATCGAGACGTTATTCATCACCGCGTCAAGATTGTCGACCACGAACAAGGCGTTGTAGATATTCTTCACCTTGAACCGGACGACCGCGTCGACGATGTACGACAGGCCCTTCTCGATCGTGATGGTCTGGCCCTGCAATTCGATCGTCTGTACGCGGATGTGCCGCGTGTACATAGAGTCGACGAACGGGATGAGCAACGTCAGGCCCGGCTCGTATTCTTTCGGATTGCCCGAATTGGGACCGGAGCGGCTTTTGACCGCTCTGCCGAAACGCAGCTTGATGCCCTTCTCACCCTCCTTGACCAACTTGTAGGAATTGAAGAGCGTACCACCGCCGCCCAAAAGGCTGAGGGCGATCTCGGCCAGACTGGGAATGTCCATTTTTCAGTCTCCTCTCATTGCGTTAATACAGATTCCGAAACCCACTGAGTGATACTACAGGTCGATTTGAGTGTCAAAACCCTTGCCGTTGGCCTACAAAAACTGGAATACGTACGGCCCGAAAATGATGATGCCGATGATGAGCGCCGCGATGGCGGTAATGAGGACCGCTCCGGCCGCTACGTCTTTCGTGTCACGCGCAAAAGGATGATACTCCGGCGAGGTCAGGTCCATGTCGATCTCTATCGCGGTATTGAACGCCTCCGCGGCAAGCACGAGGCCGCCGGCGAATATCAAGAGCATCCAATCGACTTGGGAAATGCGGAAATAAAAGCCTGCGACAACGGCGACGAGAAGAATGACGATATGCACCCACGCGTTGTGGGTCGTTTTCACAAGGATCCATATCCCTCGCCCCGCATAGGTAAAACTTTTCGCCCTTTTAACGATGGAGAATTTCTCGTTTTGTTTCTCCTCCATACTGAAAAGTATAACAGGATAAGTCCAGAGATAGCGGGCTGGACCGAATATCGGTCCTATCTTCGTCTAAGCAAAGATTGCAGCGACAATATGATCACAACGACGCTCAAAATGCCTGTCAGGTATTGCGGAAGCGTCGTAATTTCACCCGCTTTGAATACGTCGTGGAAAAAGAAAAAGTCTACGGCCAAAAAGCCGAGGATAAGTATCACGTCAATTCCCTTTCTCATACGTCTATCGTACTACACTGTGGAAAAAACGGAACTCACCGAACTCCGAGTTTGCGTCGAAGGACGAAGGTCCCGCAGACGTGATACACGATGTCCGCCGAAAAATGAGCGACGATAGCGGCCTCTATGCCGTACGTCCAGAACAACCAGCCGCATACGAGTCCGACGGGAGCGTTCAGAAGCAGTGTTCGCGCGAGCATGACCCGCGAGATCGATCCGGCAACGCCCTTGAGGGCCGGCAAGTGACCGATACCGAACACGATCGTCATGAGTATGTTCGCGACCCAGAAGATCAAGGCGTTCGGCTGAGACACGAGCGACGCGAGCCACAACAGTGCGGAAAGGCCGAAAAAGCGCATCAGTAGTTCCTCGTTTATGCCTCCGTAAAAAGACGCGAGGAAATTCTCCAACACGGTGGTCTTTTTCGCGGTATCGAGCAACGGCTTCGGCCAATACGGTATGAAAAACAGATCCGCGATCAGGAGCGCCGCTCCCGCGACAAAACCCCAAGCCGCTGCTACTGCAAGTCCGATACCGGATGGCGGATATGTTCCTCCGAGCACCGCCTCTACGTAGGGTGCGCCCGAACCGATCGCGTGAGCTGCGGCGAGTCCTAAAAGAACGACGACGCCGAATATGACTGCATTCTGCATCATCGAGAGAAGCACCAGCGTCGGGAGGGAGAATCTGAGCGGTCTATTCTGCGCAAGTCGCAGGCCATACGGTAGTACTGCCGCGCTTCCCAAAAGCGCCGCCGCGAATAAAATCCCGTACTCCTGCCAAAAGACGTTGAACATGGTTTTCCGGACGGATACTCAGAAGACGAACGCGATAACGGCGACGATAGCGGTGATGAGCGCGAAGGTACCGAGCGTCTTTGTAAAAAATTCAACCGACTCGCGCTTTTGCCCATCCAAGTACATCAGAACGGGCTGAAAGAAGAACACGTAACCCATGAAAACGACCGAGAGAACGAGCAGGCTCAATACGGCCATCGGTGCGAGAATAGTGTCCGGCTTTTGCCTGACGAATATGGGACCATAGGTGATAACCAGTACAACGAAAACGATGTACGCCGCGGCGCAGAGCGCGTTCAAATATGGGTTCTTTGTCATCATCCAACTATAACAAACATAAGCGGCGGTGTAGCGTATATGACGTTGGCCGCTTTTGCAGTCCCGCACTGAGCAGATCAGAGAAGATCGGGTGAATGACACACCTTCATGTATCCTTCACCTCTATAAGAACAGAATTCATTTTCATTAAAAAATATATGAAAACATCTACAATCGTCTGGATAGTGGTCGCGGTGGTCGTTGTCGTCGGGATCGGTTACTGGTTCACCGTGCAAAATCCGTCGATGATGCAGTCCGCGCAATCGAACTCGACACAAACGGGAAGCACCACTCCGGGCGCGATCGGCGTGGTCAATTTGGGCAGCAACGCGCAATTCGGCAACTTCCTCACCGCAGCGAACGGAATGACCCTCTATACGTTCAACGGTGACAAACCGGGGATTAGTAATTGCACCGGACAGTGCCTCGTGAATTGGCCGCCCTATACGGTCGCCGCCGGCACGGACCTTAGTGCTGCAAACATAACGGGAACCCTCGGAACGATTACCCGGCCGGACGGCACCCTGCAGGTCACCTACAACGGCATGCCGCTATACTTCTTTGTGGCTGACAAAGTCCCGGGAGATGTGACCGGAAACGGGCAAGAAAACTTCTCGGTCGCGAAAGTACAATAACGGGCGGATCTGAGAAAAAGTGCTCAATGAAGAGGCGGCTGTCGTACGAGACAGTCGCCTCTTTCATAGTTAGAAGAGCGCGACGCCGTTGAAGGCGAACGCCATCAACACGATGATTAATGCGTTAAGTCCCACCAATAGTATGACGAATGCCGGTTTCGATCTGATCTTATCCGGATTCATCAGAATATAAACCGTGTAGATCACTGCGACGATCGCCGCGCCAAGAAAGTTCCCTCGTATCATAGTTTTACAATGAGGTGAATAAAGCGCCTAGCTTCAGGGTGCGCTTAGGTCATTATCTCACTGTTGTTGGTAGCGCTCAACAATAGACGTCGCGTACGATATTGGAGCTTCCTTAGAAAAGAAGAGGCGCCCGCAGTTTCAACTGACGGGCGCCCCGTTGCCGTGACTCCAAGCACGTAATTTCCTAAGTTGCACTTCGAGCAGATCTTCGTCCGGACCGTTCTTTATGAGGAAGCAGTCTTCGCCAACGGGTTCTTCCCAGTGTCGCGGTATCCAGGCATCGAGTAGTCTCGCACTGAAATGGTGGTCCTTACGCGTGGCAAGTCGCTCCTTGATGAGCGGGAGCGGTGCCGTAACGTAAATAAGTCGCGCTACATGACCACTCAGGCCCCGCACGAGTTGTCGCGATGCTTTATCGGGTAACGGGTGCGTCACCAACGCATCGGAAATACCGGCGTTTCTCAACGCGCGATGGATCCTTTCCAGTTGCGCGTGGCGATGCGCGAGCGTGAATGCCCCTGCTTCTATCGCCCGGCGGTCGTCTTCGGTATGAAAATCGTCGCCCTCATACCTAGGGATACCAGCCCTCTGCGAAAATAGTCCCGCAACATGGGTTTTCCCGGAACCGGGAAAGCCGAAGAACCAATGCACCATTGTTCGTCCCTCCCTTTGGATCGGTTACGCTGGTAGCACGTTACAACAAAAAACCAAAAAGTCACTTACCGTGGCTGCGTACGAGGTTGAGATCTTTTACAAAATGATGCCGCAGCCGATCAAGATCGCATTCGCTCAACTATTGACAATAGTTACATGACATGTCACTATGTCGGGCAGGATAAACCAAGCTGACCGCTCTACGTAAAGATCCGCGCATCGAAAAGGAGATATCACGATGCAAAATCTCAAGATCGAAATCGGTGAAAACCCTCCCGCAGTGACAGCAACCGCTTTGGCGCTCATGCACCTCTTCGCGGAAGCGAACCGGAAGCAAGGAAGCCCCCTGTTCAACTGCTTCGCCCTAATCGTCGGGCACATGGCGAAACCTGAACGCTTCCCGCTGCCCCAGTCATTCGTGGAATTGGGCATGGTGGGGCCGTGCGATGAGTTGGCCAAGTTCTTCGAAAATGGCCAGCTGTCGACGACGACTCGACAAGCCCTCACCCTTCTGGCGAACGAAGAGAATGAGAACGAGAGCGATCTCGCGGCGTTTCTGGCGGTCGCAAAGAACACGTTCGCATAGTTCAAAGCGCGATCTCATCGACTTAAACCGTCCTCTACAACAAAGCGTTGGAGGACGGTTTCATTTTAGATCGATGAACCTTATGTCCGCATTCCGGCGTCAGTCCACTTCCATGCATATAAGACAATGGTCGCGGTAGTTGCGATTTCAATAGCAGAGAAAAATGCGTAATACATAGTCGGTACCGTAACAAAGAGCGTCGCGAACTGCACAACGGTCATTACTATGCCTGCGATTATATTCGCCCAACGATTTGCGGGATATTTTACTATCCGAGATATGAGGACCATCGCGATCGGGATCTCAACTAATACGGATGCTCCCAGCAAAAATCCTTGAGTGAGCTGCATTGATCCGTGCTTAATCGGGTCCATAAGCGTTACAACATCGCAGTAAAGATAATTGAGCGTTGCGAATAACCACAACGTCGAAAGCTTTGCGTTCATCTCTTTCACTGCTTAACACTAACACGCAGGAGCGGGTATCACGGACGACGTCGGGACCTTCTTACTGTGTTGAACCTGATCCTATCTGCAATAATCAATGTTCTGAGAGAGCCGTTCATCATTTCATTTTCCTGCAGATGCCTTGGGAAAATGTACATGTCCTCGTTCTCCGTCTCACTTCTTCCCGCCGGGACTATGTATACGTTGCCGCTCTCGGGATACTTTCCAAAAATAACCTTTATTCCCTCTGCCCGACATCTGTCGAGAAGTGTATCCACGGGGGTGGTATAGCCCGGGAATTCAATATCAGTGGCTCTCATGTTCAATAGGGCCTCGGGATCAATGCCGGGAAAAGGAAAGCTCTCTTGGCTTTCACTTAACTCTTTAGCATAAGCAATAACGTCAACTTCTCTTATCGTTACTACTCTCTCCTCTGTTTCAAAACGCTGTATATAAGGACCTTTACCGGGACCCTTTCCAAACTCTGGCATATGACCCACTCTATCATTTAAGTCTCGGACTGGGGCTACGACGATGTTGGAACCTTTTTGGAACGAGAAACCGATGTCGTCAATTTTGAACTCTGCGCGACTCAGTAATGATGATTTTCATTAAGCGATTCACTGACTTCGGGTTTAAACCATTTTTCCGCCCCCATGCGGCTCGCGTTTTATATACCTCGGCTTCGCGCTCAGGAATCACGATCGGCAACCCATGCTCTCGTTTGTATCTCTTGATTTTCTGAGCAAGGACCTTACGCTTTGCCAAAAGCTCTAAGATATTCGCATCAACTCGATCGATTTGTTTTCGGAGTTGCTTCATACAGTTTTACGTTCAATTGTACCTTGTTGACTAGGGGTCGTGTACGACGTTGGAACCTCACTCTCTAACCAAATGCGGCAATGATTGCGCCCATTGCGAGCATGACGATAAAACTACTAAAAAGTTCGAATAGCCAGAGTTTG
>Ga0210396_10002299_pt1 | contig 19669 bp, 15 predicted proteins | sample IncBWH17OmetaG_FD_155466 | JGI IMG/M metagenome (GOLD analysis project Ga0210396, IMG submission 155466) | Forest soil microbial communities from Barre Woods Harvard Forest LTER site, Petersham, Massachusetts, United States - Inc-BW-H-17-O ... | reverse complement strand
AGGGATCTCGCCGAAGCTGGAATTGGCATACTCCTGGCGGCGGAACTAAATAGCGGGGAGGTGGCGGGCTTGAGCTTCCTACTCCCAGGATCAGCCATTCCGTGGGAAGTGCGAGCGGTGGTGCGCTATCGCCGGGGTTACCAGTACGGCTTCGAATTCCTGTTACTTACGGGCGAGCAGCAAGAATTGCTGAGGAGCTACATCAAAGGGCTGGAACCGGCCGTCTGACGCCCGAAAGGATGACTTCCGTCATCTTGTGGAGGGGTGACCTTTGGTTCAAGCTGGTACCAGGGACTCGTTCGCGAGAACGAGCGGAAGCGCTATCTCTATGAGTGACCCCAAGCCTAACGCAGCGGTGGGAACAGACTGGACGGGGCTACTGGCCGATCCAGACCTGGCGCGGAACCTAGGGAAACTGCTGCAGACCTATCGGGATGCCCCGCCGGAGCGCAGAGAAGAAGCTCTGCTTTCGGCCATGAGAGAGATCAAACGGGGCGCCGACACCGTAGCCGCCGCGGCAACCTCGACTAAGTTGGAGACGGAATCTTCGCCGCAGCCCGTGCCTACCCCGGTCTCGGCCACTCCTCCGTTTGAGCCTGATCTCTTCAGCCCGAACTGGGGACAAGATCGACGACGGCATCCCAGGATTAAGTGTTTTGTTGCTGTGGAGCTTCGGGTGAATGACGGAGATGCTCCTATCTGGGGGAACCTTTCAAACACCAGTATGGGTGGATGCCAGGTGGAGACCGCAAGCCATATCAGCGGCGGCGCTAAGGTGGAAATTGGACTTTGGGTCGCGAGCGGCAAGATCTGGGTGAAGGGTCTGGCTCTGAACGGAATAGTCACTCGCAGCGCACCGGCAGGGGGCGTTCGGGTTCGGTTCGAGGGCATGGATCCCGCCGGAAAAGAGAATCTCCGGCAGTTCCTCAAGTATGTGCAGGAAACTACGAGAGCATCGAATAGTGAAAGCAGCTACCTGCAACTCCTGAAGTAGAATTAACGTCGTTTCTCTTCTGTCTTCTTCTTCTGTTCCACTCTTCCCGAAAAAGCAGCAAGCCTTCTTTATTTTTCACAGGTCCCGCGACATGGGTCCGCAAGAAATTGGTACACTCGATGCGTATCTGCAACCCTTTCTGCCCTGGTAACTCTAATAAGCCAGCGGGGTAAGCCAGCAAAGGCGGGGTAATCCTTTGGAAGGAGCGCGCATCGCATGGCAGTCAGTGAACAAGCGGTGGTGACCGGCAAGCAACTGGACACACTTTGCATCAACACGATCCGCACCCTGGCGATTGACGCGGTGCAGCAGGCCAACAGCGGACATCCGGGAGCGCCGATGGGGCTGGCCCCGGTGGCTTATTGCCTGTGGCAGGAGTATCTGCGCTACGACCCGGAGGATCCGAAGTGGCTGAACCGCGACCGGTTCGTGCTGTCGAACGGCCACGCTTCCATGTTGCTCTACGCGATCCTTCATCTCGCGGGCGTGCGTGAAGTCAACAAAGACGGAAAGGTTCTGAAAGAACTGTCAATTCCCATGGAGGAGATCAAGCGCTTCCGGCAGTTGGGAAGCCGGACTCCGGGACATCCTGAATCACATCTTACAACTGGAGTTGAGGTCACTACCGGGCCGCTTGGTCAGGGCGTGGGAAACAGCGTGGGAATGGCGATTGCGAGCCGGTGGCTGGCGGCGAATTTCAACCGTCCAGGATTTGAGGTCTTTGACTTCAACGTGTACGCCATGTGTTCGGACGGCGACCTGATGGAAGGCATTGGGGGTGAAGCCGCGTCGCTGGCGGGACATCTTAAGCTTTCGAATCTGTGCTGGATGTATGACCATAACGGCATCACGCTGGATGGTCCGGCCGATTGGTCGTTCAGTGAAGACGTGGCCACACGCTTTGTGGGCTATGGATGGAATGTGACGCGCGTGGCTGACGCCAACGATCTGGAGATGCTGGCCCGGGCTTATGAGACCTTCCAGAAAACCACCGATCGTCCCACGCTGATCATCGTCGATAGCCACATTGGCTATGGATCGCCGCATAAGCACGATAGCAATGAGGCGCACGGAGAGCCGCTTGGCGAAGAAGAGGTGCGGCTGACGAAGAAGTTTTATGGCTGGCCGGAGGATGCGAAGTTTCTGGTGCCGGAGGGCGTGCGCGAGCACTTTCGGGATGGGGTTGGAAAGCGGGGCCGGGACGCACGGGATCGCTGGGCGCAGATGTTCGATGGCTACTCGCAAAAGTATCCGGAGTTGGCCGAGCGGCTGCATCGCATGCAGCGCCGCGAGCTACCTGCCGAGTGGGACAAGAATCTGCCTACGTTTCCGGCAGACGCGAAGGGCATCGCTACGCGTGAAAGTTCGGGGAAAGTGCTGAACGTGCTGGCGCAGAATATTCCCTGGCTGATCGGCGGCTCGGCCGATCTGGCTACTTCGAACAAGACCACGCTGAAGTTTGAAGGCGCCGGCGATTTTCAGCCTGGCCAGTATGCCGGGCGCAATCTGCACTTCGGAGTACGCGAGCATGTGATGGGTGCGAGCGTGAATGGGCTTACGGTATCCGGAATCCGGGCGTTCGGTGCGACTTTCTTTAATTTCAGCGACTATATGCGCCCGAGCATCCGGCTTTCGGCGTTAATGGAAATTCCATCCATTTTTATTTACACCCACGATTCGGTTGGCTTGGGAGAGGACGGGCCAACCCATCAGCCGATTGAGCAACTGGCATCGTTACGTGCGATGCCGAATTTGATTGTGCTACGTCCCGGGGATGCGAATGAAGTGACCGAGGCATGGAAGATCATAGCTAAGTTGCAGCATCAGCCAGTTGCACTGGTGCTAACGCGGCAGGCGATTCCGACTTTTGATCGCACGAAATATGCGGCGGCGTCGGGTACAGCGCGAGGGGCATACGTGCTCGCCGATGCGCCTGGCGGCAAACCTGACGTGATTCTGATGGCCACAGGCAGTGAAGTACAGTTGTGCGTCGAAGCCTACGAAAGGCTGAAGGAGGAGAATGTTGCGGCGCGAGTGGTCAGCATGCCCTCGTGGGAAATTTTTGAGCAACAGGATGCGGCTTACAAGGAAAGCGTGCTGCCCTCTTCCGTGACAGCGCGGGTTTCGGTGGAATGGGCATCTACTTTTGGCTGGGAACGGTTTGTGGGACTGAAGGGACGAAAGATAGGAATGCACCGTTTCGGAGCTTCGGCGCCATTGAAAGACTTGTTGAAGTTTTTTGGTTTCACCGCGGACGCGGTGGTGGCGGAAGCGCGCAAGGCGATGGCAGAGAAGTAGCAGCGGTTTTGACGGGATAACCAGGTTCATTGACCATTCATCAGGAGAGATCACCATGCAGCCAACTGGAGTACTGGAAAGCTCAAAAGGCGCAACGAATCCCGTCAAAGAGTTGCTCAACTACGGGCAATCGATGTGGCTCGACTACATCCGGCGTGATCTGATCACAAGCGGGGCCCTAAAGAAGATGATCGAAGACGACGGCCTTCGCGGGATGACTTCGAATCCGTCTATCTTCGAGAAGGCAATCGCGGAGAGCTCACTCTACGACGATATTCTGAAGTCGCTGGCTTCGCGCAATGATCTCGACACAACTGCGCGTTACGAACAGATTGCGATCCGCGACATTCAAGGGGCTGCCGACGTGCTGCGCCCGGTGTATGACAGTTCGAAATGCCGGGATGGGTATGTGAGCCTTGAGGTTTCTCCCCTACTCGCGAGGAAAACCGAGGAAACGATCGAGGAGGCTCGCCGCCTGTGGAAGGCGGTGAATCGCGAGAACGTGATGATCAAGATTCCGGGAACGGCGGAGGGACTTCCCGCGATTCGCCAGGCGATTGGCGAAGGCATCAACGTCAACGTGACTTTGTTGTTTGCGCAGGAAGTTTACGAGAAGGTTGCGGAGGCTCACATCGCCGGACTTGAAGATCTGGCAAAGCGTGGCGGCAACTTGAAGAAGATCGGAGGCGTGGCCAGCTTCTTCATCAGCCGCATTGACTCGCTGGTGGATTCGATGATCAACGACAAGCTGAAAGCCACGACCGACGCCCAACAACAGACGTTGTTGAAGGGCTTGCTGGGAAAGGTTGCGATTGCCAATGGGAAACTGACCTACCAGCGCTATCAGCGCATCTTCAGCGGGCCGCGATGGCAGGCGCTGGCCGCCCAGGGAGCGCAGACCCAGCGCGTTTTGTGGGCGAGCACGAGCACGAAGAATCCCGCGTATCGTGACGTAATGTATGTCGAGGAATTAATTGGGCCTGACACGGTGAACACCATGCCGCCGGCTACGATCGACGCATTTCGTGATCACGGGAAGTTGCGTAACAGCCTTACCGAGGACGTCGCTGGCGCGCAGAAGGTGATGGATGACCTGGCGAAAGTGGGCATTTCGATCAAGGAAGTGACCACGAAGCTGACGGATGATGGAGTAAAGTTGTTCGCGGACGCATTCCACAAGCTGCTGGCCGCTGTGGAGAAGAGCACTCAGCTCAAAGGAAAAACTGCTTGAGCAGCCTGAAAAGTTCGCTTCCAGAGAGTCTGGCTGCATCGGTAAAGACCAACATCGCCGATTGGAAGGCGGGCGGAAAGATGCAGCGCCTTTGGCGGCGCGATGCCACGCTTTGGACTGGCGAAGATGAGGCCAGTTGGCTGGGATGGCTGGACATTATCGAAGACCAGATTGCGCACCCGATCCAGTTGCGTGGTCTGGCCAAGGAAGTCTGGAGCGCGGGTTACAAGGATATTCTTCTGCTGGGCATGGGAGGGTCAAGCCTGTGTCCGGAAGTTCTGCGCATGACGTTCGGCAAGGTTGCGGGCTATCCCGACCTGCACGTGCTTGATTCGACTGACCCGGCGCAGGTGAAGGCGTTTGAAAACAAGATCGATATTGCCCGGACCCTCTTCATCGTTTCGAGCAAGTCAGGCACCACGCTCGAACCCAACATCTTCAAACAATATTTTTTTGAACGTACGAAGCAGGTGGTGGGCGCGGATAAGGCCGGGAGCCACTTCATTGCCATCACCGATCCCGGATCGAAGATGCAGCAGGTGGCGGAAGCAGATCGTTTCCGGCTGGTTTTCTTTGGCCGGCCATCTATTGGTGGCCGCTATTCCGCGCTTTCGAATTTCGGCATGGTGCCGGCGGCGGCGATGGGGCTGGACACGAAGAAATTCCTCGACCGCACGCAGGAAATGGTGCGAGCTTGCGGACCTAACGCGCTCATCGAAGAGAATCCGGGAGCGATGCTGGGAATCATTCTGGGCACGGCAGCGAAGAACGGCCGCGACAAGGTCACGATTGTCACTTCCTCGGACATCTCCGACCTAGGCGCGTGGCTCGAGCAACTGCTGGCAGAATCTACCGGAAAAGTCGGAAAAGGCATCATCCCGGTGGAACGCGAAGAGCTGGCTGCGCCGGAGGTTTACGGCAATGACCGGGTGTTTGCGTACATCCACACTGCGCACGGGACGGATGTAAAACAGGATGCGAAGCTGACCGCGCTCGAAAAGGCGGGGCATGCGGTGCTACGAATCGCAATGGGCGACATTTACGATCTGGGAGCGGAGTTTTTCCGCTGGGAGATTGCCACCGCGGTTGCCGGCTCGATCATCGGCATTAACGCTTTCAACCAGCCCGATGTTGAAGCCAGCAAGATTGCCACTCGCAACTTAACGTCTGAGTATGAAAAGACCGGTTCCCTGCCTGCGGAGAAACCTGTGATCGAGGACGGTGGCATGAAGCTATTCACCGACGAAAAGAATGCCACGGCGCTCGCGGAGGCTGCAGGTGCGGACAAGTCCGTCGCCGGATACTTAAAGGCTCATTTAGGCCGCATCCGCGCCGGCGACTACTTTGCCCTGCTGGCATTTGTTCAGATGGATGATGAACATCAGAAGATCCTGCAGGCGATACGGCATGCGGTGCGGGACAAGAAGCATGTGGCTACCTGTCTGGGCTTTGGGCCTCGTTTTCTGCATTCCACGGGACAGGCTTACAAGGGTGGGCCGAATTCCGGAGTGTTTCTGCAGGTGACTTGCGACGATGCTTTGGAACTGCCAGTGCCGGAACAGAAATATACGTTTGGGGTGGTGAAAGCGGCGCAGGCTCGCGGTGATTTCCAGGTGCTGGCCGAGCGTGGGCGCCGCGCCTTGCGGGTGCATCTGCATGATGTGGACTCGGGGTTGGCCACGCTGGCGGCTACGATTCAAAAAGCGTTGGGGTAGTTTTGGCGGCGAGAAGCCTGCGGGACCCTTCGACTTCGCTCAGGGCAGGCTGCCGGCGCTACGTTTTGAGCGCGACGGGTCGGGTGCTTCGTTTTCGGCGCTGCATTTAAGGAGTGATACATGCAAATGGGAATGGTGGGTCTGGGCAAGATGGGCGCGAACATGACGCGCCGTCTAATGCGCGGTGGACATCAACTTGTAGTCTCGGATCTGAGTGCAGACGCCGTCAAGGAGCTTACGGGTGAAGGGGCCGCCGGCTCGTCGTCGCTGGAAGATCTGGTCGGGAAGCTGAAACCGCCACGGGCGGCGTGGGTCATGGTGCCGGCCGGCGGTCCCACCGAGCAGACAGTGCAGAAGCTGGCGCAGTACATGCAAGCCGGGGATGCCATTATCGATGGCGGGAATTCGTATTTCAAAGACGACGTGCGGCGCGCGGGACAGTTCAAGGGCAAAGGCATTCACTACCTGGATGTGGGCACCAGCGGCGGCGTCTGGGGCCTCGATCGCGGTTACTGCATGATGATTGGCGGGCCGAAAGAAGCGGTGCAGCGGCTCGATCCCATTTTCAAAACGCTGGCTCCGGGCGTGGGCGATATTCCGCGTACTCCGGGCCGGGAAAAGCTTGGAGGCTCTGCCGAGCAAGGCTACATTCACTGCGGCCCCTCAGGTGCCGGCCACTTTGTGAAGATGGTGCATAACGGCATCGAATACGGAATCATGCAGGCTTACGCCGAGGGATTCGACATCTTCAAGAATGCTACAAGTAAGGATTTGCCGGAAGATATCCGTTACGATCTGAATTTGCCGGATATCGCGGAGGTTTGGCGGCGGGGCAGTGTGGTGAGTTCGTGGCTGCTCGATCTCACAGCCATGGCTTTGACGGAGAATCCCACGCTCTCGGAATATGAGGGCTATGTGCAGGACTCCGGCGAAGGCCGCTGGACGATTCAGGCGGCGCTAGAGGAAGCTGTGCCGGCAGATGTTCTGACTGCGGCGCTGTACGTGCGGTTCCGCTCGAGGCAGCAACACACGTTTGCCGAAAAAATGCTGTCTGCGATGCGGGAGAAATTTGGCGGACACATAGAGGCCGGTTCGGTGCAGACTGGCTCAAGCCAGACTAGCTCGAAGAAGAAGAGCGCGTAAGCACCGTATTTCAGAGTGAGGATTTGAGGATCTGATCATGGCTCAATTGGCGGAACAGCCTACGGCAGCCGCACCGCGCGTCGGTAAACAGGGCGATCCTTGTGTGATGGTGATTTTCGGCGCCGCGGGCGACCTGACGGCGCGCCTGCTGATTCCCGCGCTGTACAATCTGGCGCGAGCGGACTTGCTCTCGAAGGAGTTCGCGGTGCTCGGTGTAGCCCGCAAACCAATGTCGGACGAGGATTTCCGCAAGCAGATCCTGGAGGATGTAAAAGAGTATTGCGGCGACTGCGTCAACGACGCCACCTGGGAAAGCTTTTCGCGCCGCTTCTATTACTTCGCCGGCGACTTCAACGATGATCAGCTTTATCCGAAGATCAAAGATCGCCTGGCCAAGATCGATCAGGAACACTCCACGCATCAAAACTTCTTCTTTTACATGGCGACGGCTCCAAGTTTCTTCGGGCCCATTGTGGAAAAGCTCGCAGCGACTGGATTGCTCGAGCAGAATAACGACCATTGGCGCCGGGTGATCATCGAAAAGCCTTTCGGCCACGACCTGGAGTCCGCCAAAGCACTCAACCAGAAACTCCTGAAGCTCGCGGCGGAAAACCAGATCTACCGCATCGACCATTATTTGGGCAAAGAGACGGTGCAGAACATCATGGCGTTCCGCTTTGCCAACGGAATCTTCGAGCCTATCTGGAACCGGCGCTACATCGATCACGTGCAGATTTCGGTAGCTGAGACTGTGGGTGTGGAAGGCCGCGGCAGCTATTTCGAGCACGCAGGCTCGCTGCGCGACATGGTGCCCAACCACATCATGCAGTTGATCAGCCTGACCGCGATGGAGCCGCCGATTTCATTTGACGCCAATGCCGTGCGCGACGAACAGGCCAAGATTTTGCATGCCATCCAGCCTATCGACGATGAGGAAGTTCTCAGCCGCGCAGTCCGCGGGCAGTACGGAGAAGGAACCATGGACGGAGAACAGGTTCCAGCTTACCGTTCCGAGCCCGACGTGGCGCCGGATTCGCGCACCGAGACCTTCGTCGCCATGAAGCTGCTGATCGACAATTGGCGCTGGGCCGACGTTCCTTTCTATCTTCGTACCGGAAAGCGGATGCCGGCACGCAATACTCATATCGTGATCCAGTTCCGACGCGCGCCGTTTGTGCTTTTCCGGGACACTTCTGTGGAACATCTGATGCCCAACCAGCTGGTGCTGCACATCCAGCCGGAAGAAGGCATTTCGCTGCAGTTCGCTGCCAAAGTGCCCGGCCCGGTTATGCGCCTGGGAACAGTAGACATGAACTTCGAATACCAGGAGTACTTTGGAAAGCAGCCCAGCACGGGCTATGAACGGCTGCTGCACGATTGTATGATCGGCGACCAGACGCTGTTTCAACGGGCCGACATGGTGGAAGCGGGCTGGAGCGTGGTCAACCCAGTGCTTGATCTGTGGAAGGCGCTGCCTCCGCGAAACTTCCCTAACTACGCTTCAGGCACCTGGGGACCGAAAGAAGCCGATGAATTGTTGGAGCGCGACGGCCGGCGCTGGAGGAACTTCGAGAAATGATCCTGGCCGGCGATATTGGGGGAACCAACGCTCGACTGGCCTACTTTCAGCCCCAGAATGGCCATCTCCAGCTGATTTCCGAGCGCGTCTTTCCTAGCCGCGAATACAGCGAGCTGGGTGAAATTGTTTCCAAATTCATGGAAGATGCTGCCACCCGGCCTGAGGCCGCCTGTTTCGGCATTGCGGGGCCGGTGCGCAATGGACGCGTCGAGACAACCAACCTACCCTGGGTCATCGAACAGTCCCGTCTGGCGAAACAGATCCAACTGCCTGCCACGTTGTTGATCAATGATCTCGAAGCCAATGCGTGGGGGATAGGGGCTCTTAGTTCGCGGGATCTGGTTGCTCTCAACCAGGTTGGACCGTCCGCGGGCAATCAGGCGGTCATCGCGCCGGGAACCGGCCTGGGAGAAGCTGGCCTGTTCTGGAATGGCAGTCAACATCAAGTCTTCGCCTGCGAAGGCGGACACGTAGATTTCGCACCCCAGGGCGATCTGCAGATTGAACTGCTGCAGTTTCTCGCGCGCCGTTACGGACACGTCAGCTTCGAACGCGTCCTCACCGGACCTGGCCTGCTGAACGTGTACGAGTTTCTTCGCGAAAAGGGATGCGGAGACGAGCCTTCTGGATTTGCCGCGCAGCTTTCTCAGGGAGACGCGTCGGCGGCGATTTCCGGCGCGGCTCTGAACCGCACAAATCCGTTGGCCGAGCAGGCGCTAGATCTCTGGGTCTCGGTTTACGGAGCGGAGGCAGGCAATCTCGCTCTCAAAATTATGGCAACCGGCGGAATTTTTCTGGGCGGCGGAATCTCGCCGAAGATTCTTCCCAAACTCACGGGGCCTTTGTTTATGCGGTCCTTTCTCGAAAAGGGCAGACTACGGACGCTGCTGGAGAGTATCCCGGTGCAAGTCATCACCAACGATAAGGCCGCTCTGCTGGGCGCGGCGCGGTGTGCGGCCTCAAAATCCAGCAACGGCCGAGGGGGAGTATCGTGAGTGCACCGGTCGAACTACGCAGACTGACCACCCCGCAGGATCTTTTTCAGGCGGCCGCGGAGGAAGTCATACGTACTGCTACTGACGCAGTGGCCCAGCGTGGTCGCTTTACCATTGCGCTTTCCGGCGGATCAACTCCCAGGAGCCTGTACACTCTGATCGCCGCCAACGCCAGCGTCAATTTGCCCTGGGATCAGATGTTCTTTTTCTGGGGAGATGAACGTCATGTCCCCCCGGAGGATCCGGAGAGCAATTACCGCATGGCCAAAGAAAGCCTTCTGTCAAAAGTTCCCATTCCTGCTGCCAATATTTTCCGGATCCCGGCGGAGAACCCCGACGCTTCGGCTGCGGCAGAAGCCTACGAGCAGACGGTCCGGAAATTCTTCGCCCTGGCACCCGGCGACTTTCCCCGCTTTGATCTTATCTTGCTGGGTCTTGGGCCAGACGGACATACTGCGTCCTTGTTCCCCGAAACTGCGGCTTTGCAGGAGAACTCGCGAATTGTGGTGGCTAACTGGGTGAAGAAGCTGGGCACCAGCCGGATTACGTTCACGTTGCCGACGCTGAATTCGGCTCGTTGTGTTGCATTCCTGGTAAGTGGAATTGACAAGGCAGCGGTGCTGCATGAAGTTCTGGAAGGCCACGCCCCGGCTGAGAAATATCCCTCGAAGTTAGTGCAGCCCAGTGCAGGAAAGCTGATCTGGTTTGTGGATAAGGCTGCGGCCAGCGAACTGTCGGCGGCGGCGTGAAGAGGACTTCCAGGGCGTCGGGTGACTACCCGCGCCAGCCGCCGATTTCCTTCAGACCCTTGCCGCGTGCGTGTTCGAAGAGACGCACCAGATGGCGGGAGTGTTCGAACTCGTGAATATCCGCCCATACTTCGGCCTGCCAAGCCCTGTCGTGGGTGGCCGAGTCCCCGCATGTCGCGCAGCGCGTGTGCAAGCTAATGGAGGTTACTTCCGCCGCAACCGCTCCGGGCAATTCGAGGAAGACGCACCGGACCTCCTGAATCTCCTCGTTCTCATCGAGCATGTGTTCATAGCGCAGCAGGTAACTGAATCCCAATTTGCGGGCTTCGGCCTCCGCCTCGGCACGAGTGTGAAACGGGCCATACTCCGCCCGCAGCTGCTCGGTAGAGTCGCAAGCCATCCAGAAAGTCTCTTTGTAGTCCATTCCCGCCCCGCCCAGGGATTGCGGAGCCGGCTCGAGGCTGCTTGCGAGCCCGCTCTATTGGGTCAGCCCAACCAGTGCAATTTGCAGGCCGACTGCAGGAAAAAGCAAGCCACTGTTTTTTCAATGTTTTAACCAGCTTGCGGAATAGAGCCGAGCCTTTAGAGTGCAAAGCTTTTGCGCCAGTTGTGCAGTCACTGTGAGAAGCGCGCAAGAACTTGCGTTGGTTCCGGCCGAGCCCCCTAGCTCGCCGCGGCGCGAGCCAGTGCGAAGCCCGGCCGTTCGGCCTCTTCCAGCCAATTCTTGCCGCCATGGCTGGCAACGTACATGGCTAACTCGAGCCGGCTCCACACTCCCAGTTTGTCGAAAGTGCTGCGCAGGTGATTCTTGATAACCTGCTCGGAGGTGCCCATAAGCTTGCCGATTTCGCGATTAGTGAGGCCCTCCCAGACCAGGGTGGCCACTTGAATTTCCTTGGGGGTCAAGCGTTCCCGCGGCATCATGACTTCACCTCCGCCCTTTCAAAGGCGGCGGTAGCCAGACGAACTCGCTTGCGGCCGTCGCGAATTCCGGCCCGCAGAAAAAGCGTACGCAGATGCTGCTTTACCGTGCGCGGGCTGATGCTCAACTGACCGGCAATTTCCTTGTTGCTGCAACCTTGAACCAGCAAATCCAGAACTTGCTGATCCCGGGGCGTAACTTTCATTCGATCGAGGTCCATCACGTCAGTTCTCCTGGGGTCTCGCGTTTTTCTTTCATTCTTTCGATTGCGATCCGCACTTTCGCTAAAGCACATCCTTCGCCAAACCTTCTCTGCGTCCGGATAACGATCTAACACCAGCGCAGCCTTGCTCTTAGGGACAATGACCAGCGGTTTCGGAGGAGATCAAAAAACCTCGTGGCCGGTGGTTCGTTCCAAATCGGGCGGAACCAGGCCTAGGTCACAACTTAAGAATTGGCATGACCGACCTCCGCACGCGAGAAATCCCAGCCGGCTAGGAAGACAAACGCAGTGCCTGATTGGCCACGACAAACCTTTTCCTTTCAGACTTCTGGGCATGTCCTCAACTCGATAGACGCCTTCGCAAGATGGATGTGAGAACAGGCAGGCTTCTTCTCTGCGATAGGGAAATACAGAAGTTCCGAAATGAAATTCAGAGAGCAGTGACTCTGTTCATTTTGACCCTCGCGGTCACAGGGTCTTCACTTTTTGCACAGGCTCGCACCGTAGCCTAAGAGGGCATCTCACCGCTTATCATCGAAGTCGCATCAGACGCAGGTTGAGGGAGTGGTCAGAGCGAAGGGAGTTTGCCGGGACCAAGTGTGCAGACGCTTGCAGCTTACCAGAGTAACCCGAGGCGGCTCCCGTAGAATCAGAACGCGCTGAAGCCCGGTTCTGTCCGCTGTAGCCGCTTGAATTCAGTGTCTTTGCGCGTTCATCATGGCTCCCGGCACTGCCGGAACTTCCGGCCTTCTACTCCTGGGCGCGGCGCAGAGTCGACTTTATAACATAGGTCCTTTGGTGTAGGAATTGCACTAGAATAAGGCTGGTCTTCGGATAGGCCAACCTCCGCCTCCCGCGGGCTGGCCACGAGGGCGCGCAGAAAACATCGTGACCGACCGAGAGAAAAAACCAGTTCTCGACCAGCAGACTTTTGAAAGGCTGCTGGAAGCGGCTCATGTGCTGCAAGAGCACAACCGCGGAATGCGGGAACTGGAAGAAAGAGTGGAATCCCGGAGCGCAAGGCTCCGCGAGCAGGAGTCAGCGAGTCAGGCTCCGCTCGATCGGAGCCAAGCAAAATCGGAAGAGACTTCTCGCTCCAACAGCGATTACACGCTCACGCTGGCGGAGATCGTCGAAGCGCAGCGCCAGATTCAAACGCGCCATCTCGAATTGGATAAGGCGATGGCAGTGGTTGCGGAGAGAGTCGCAAAAATCACGGGCGCGAGCGGCGCTGCGATTGCAATTCTTGAGGGAACCGTCGTGCGTTATCGTGCTGGAGCCGGAGCCCCGGCTTTGCCCTTGGGAACCGAAGTGCCTCTGGAAAAGGCGGTTTGCGCTGCCAGCCTGCGTACCGGGCAAGTGATTCGCAGCGAAGATGTGAATCTCGAGTTTCTATTCGATCCGGAGACCTGCCTCCCGCGGGGAATCGTATCTTTGTCTGTTGTACCGATCTATCGCGAAGACGAAATCATAGGGGCGCTGGAACTCTATTTTGGCAAAACTCACGGCTTCGCCGAGCAGGATATCCACACTTGCCAACTGATGGCCGGCCTGGTGACTGAAGCGATTGGTCGGGACGCCGAGGTAACGTTAAAGAAGTCCATGGCCGCGGAACGATCTTCAATGCTGGCCGCGATCGAAAGGCTTCAACCAAATTTGGTCGCTTGGGCCGAGGGACAACCGGCAGTGATCAGCGCTCCGAGTTTGGGCGCGAGCCCGGCCGCTGCGGCAAAATCCACCTGCTGGAAGTGCGGCAATAAGCTGCTGGTGGAAGAACAGTTCTGCGGTAAGTGCGGCGCTCCGCGCGCCAATGACGCCGGACCATCCAGCATGCATAGCAACCTGGCAGCAGCGTCGCAGTTGCAGCAGAACGGCCCGGAAATCTCCGCCACCGCGCTCTCCAGCAGAACCTCACCTAGCAACGAGGCGGCGATTCAAGAAGAGAGCGCAGGGTTCAACCTGTCGGAACCCTTCTCTTTGCCCGAGTTGGAGGAGAGCAATTCACTCTCTACCCGGTCATTCGCCGCGAGCGCGCACGAGGATACGAAGGCGCAGTCGCCGCGCGAATCGCAGTTGGTTTGGACTTCCGCGGCACGCGCGCGAGACTTTCTGGAATCGCTGGCCGCGACGGGTACTCCCAACGCGATCGCACGCTTCTGGCGTTCGCGCCGCGGCGATTTCTATCTGGGGGTCGCCGTCATACTGGTTTTGGTTGTAATTCGCTGGGGGATCTGGTCTAACCATTCGGTCGGCGCCACCGGACGTGGAACCGCGATTTCTGGAACCGCGAATCGGGGAAGACCGGCTCCCGACGCTGATCTTTCTGCTTTCGACAAGCTCCTGATCAGTCTCGGGCTGGCTGAGGCTCCCGAAGTTCCCGTTTATAAGGGCAATCCCGACACCCAGGTTTGGGTCGACTTGCACACTGCTCTGTACTATTGCCCGGGTTCGGATCTCTATGGCAAGACATCGCAAGGCAAGCTCGCTACCCAGCGCGACGCGCAGTTGGATCAGTTCGAACCGGCCAATCGCAAGGCCTGTGACTGATTTCGAGGACGCTCTTGCAACTCCAAGCCGGATTTTGTACTGCCGGATTTGACAACCTTCCTCCCCAGTAGTGCAATCATATATGCGCCGCTTCTCCGGAGAATGCCGGTGTCTTACCCTAATAAATCCGAGCCAGAGACATTGCCCGATCCTGAGCTGAATCCCCTGCTGAATCCGCTGTTGGCGGCGCACATGGGACGATGGGCCGAAGTGTATTTCACCAATCCGCCCGAGAAGCGTGATCAAGCGGTTTCTGAGCTGCTGCGGGAACTGGAGAATGTTCCCCCCGAACCTGCTCCAGTTGAAGATGTCCCCGACGAGCACGCGAAAGAAAATACGGAGACCGCGGACTCGCCGAACTGGTCTTCCTCCACATTGCCGGCGGTCCTCACTTGCAATGAGTGCGCGTACAACAATTCACCAGACCACGAATTTTGCGGGATGTGCGGCGCCCCTTTAGTCGAGTGGGCGGAGAGAGGTCTGCCGCAGGTCGCCGAGACCGCACCCATCGGCGAGAGTTGGTGTGAACGCACTCTCGGCGGGAAACCTAGTCCCAATGAAGACCCGGTTGAAGATGCAACTGAGGACGTGATTGAACCCGAGGTCAGCTCCGCCATCGCCGCAGCGCGCCGCGAGGCCATGGAACTCAACGGGCTGCTTCCGGAACCGGGGCCGAAGCTCGTGCCAAAGCTGGTGCCGAAACCGCCGCCGAGAAAAGATCCCCATCCCCGTGTGGGATCCCTGCCTCGTTTCTATGGTTTCTATCGTTATCATCTCTACGTAGGTATAGGGCTGGCGATCCTTCTTGTCGTCGCGAGTTTCATGGCGTGGCGAGGCCGGGACACCCATTTCCGCGCGACAGCTGTACCCGCCGCCTCCGCCATCCCACAGCCGCAAGCTGCGCCCGTGGACTCCACGCCGCCGCCGAACACACCTGCCAGCGCATTGCCAGCAACTCAGCCTGCTTCCCCGGTCGCTTCGCCTGCTGCTTCCCCTGCTCCTTCCCCCGTTCAAGCCCAAGCAAGTGCGAGTCCGCCGCCGGCTCGAGTTCCTGATTCGCGAATCGCGCCTCCGAACGTGCCCGTTGTCGCAGTCTCCTCCGCCGTTGTGCCTCCGGAGCAAAGCGGCGCGGAAGAACTGGCCATGGCAGAGAGATACTTGAACCCCACCCGCGGCACTGCTCGCGATAGCGGAGAAGCTGCCGAGTGGTTATGGAAGGCCGTGAGGAAGCGCAACCTTGAGGCCACGCTGGCTCTGTCGGATCTCTACGCCCGCGGAGATGGCGTAACCAAGAGCTGCGACCAGGCGCGTCTGCTGCTGGATGCAGCTGCGCGCAAAGGCGGGAAAGGCGCCGGGGTAAGACTCCGTAACCTGGAAGCTTTCGGCTGTCAATAAAAGACGGCCGCAGAAGGTCATTCTGCGGCCGCCGAAAACGTTCTCCCCAAAACTCAATTCAATGAATAACTTTCCATCGCGGTTCAGGCCGGAAGTTGCGGCTCCCTGCGCGACTCATACCACAGCGCAAGTTCCACTCGGTTCCACAGCCCCAGCTTGTCATAGATCACGCGCAGATAATTCTTGACCACGTGTTCGGTAGTGCCGATGGCGCACGCCACTTCGTGGTTCTTCAGGCCCTGCGCGACAAGCTCGATGACTCGGTTTTCGCGCTCACTTGGAGTGCGGGGCCCATAACGGTCGTTTGCGAACATAATTGCCTCCGATATAACAGGGTTGCGAGTTTCACTCGCTTGATTCCGCCGGTAATTCCGAAACGGAGGAACAGCCGGTTAAAGTGAGCTTTCACGGTTCTGCGCGCCATTTTCAGCTGGCTGGCAATCTCAGCGTTGTCACAGCCTTGCAGAAGCAATTCGACAATTTGTTGTTCACGCGGTCCCAGCCGAACGGACTGCTCCGTCATCGCCACCCCCTGAGATTGGTTTAACAACGTGCCAAGACCTTTGTGTAGCTGGGTTTCCATATTGCGTAGCATCCACAATGCCATTTTGAGACAATTTTGGCTGTGACCAAAAAACAGTCATTTCCACAGGCACTTGCGGGGACTGCCGAGGGCTCCCGAATCAGGAAGCCGGCCTCAGAAAGTTGGGGAAAGCCGCCGCGCTCCGGCCCTCAAACCCACTCTGCCGAGGACAGAAAAGCCGCGTAAAATCAGCCGTAAATCGATCCTGCGAACGAGTGAGAGGCAGATGTGGATGGAGATGTCGCCTTGCCACCTCCGCTTGATTTCCGAAGCAACGCCAATCCGGGGAGGGAAAGAATATTTCTGAGCAGCGCAGCGCCGCTCATATCCGAGGCCAGGGTGCTAATGTGAACACCCTATGTGGAAAGTGCCAGACCTACAAGCAAGCCCTGAACAATTTACATGATCTACCCGATTCGTGAGCCTGCATCAGAGTCAGTGCAGGTGCACAGCCAATCTCCTCAAAGTCCCGGAAATTAGAGTCTTCAGGACTCAATTCCCAAACTGCTCTACACTGTTGCCTGAGCCATGGCCACGGTAGGCAGCCCCGCATTTCATCGAAGACGCTCCAATGTTAGTGCAGGCGCTGCAGGAGTCTCCCAATGATCAGGCTCCTGAGTGTTGTGGGCGCGCGGCCCAACTTCATGAAGATCGCGCCCATCGTGGCTGAACTGAAGAAAGCTGAACTAGAAAAAGCTGGGCTGAAGAAACCTGGACTGAAAAAAGCTAAGAACCTTCCTGCCATCGAGCACTGCCTGGTGCACTCCGGCCAGCACTATGACGAACTCCTTTCCGGCAACTTCTTCGCCGATCTCGGCCTGCCCCAGCCTGACGTGAATCTACAAGTCGGTTCCGGCAGTCATGCCGTGCAGACTGCCGAGATCATGAAGCGCATCGAGCCTGTCCTGCTCGACTTCAAGCCGCAAATGGTTCTGGTGGTGGGCGACGTGAACTCCACGCTCGCCGCCGCGCTCACCGCCGCCAAACTCGGAATCGGCGTGGCCCACATCGAAGCCGGATTGCGCAGCTTCGACATGACCATGCCCGAGGAGATCAACCGCAAACTCACCGACGCCGTCTCCAGCCTGCTTTTTGTGACCGAGCAGAGTGGAGTGGAGAATCTGAAACGCGAAGGCGTATCGCCGGAAAAAATCTTCCTCGTCGGCAATGTCATGATCGACAGCCTGCTGCAGCACCGCGAACTCGCCTCCAGATCGCCGCTTCTCGATCGCCTGGGCATGCGGCGTCTCGGCATGCCGCGCGTTGGTACGGGGAAGAATGGCTCGAGCTGCCGCGACTACGGAGTTCTCACCCTGCACCGGCCCTCGAATGTCGACGACCCTGAAACGCTGGACGGGATTCTCCGCGCCGTAAGCGCTCTCGCTGCGGATCTTCCCGTCTTCTTCCCAGTTCATCCCAGAACCCGGAAGAAGATCGAGAGTTTTGGTTTGCAGCGCTATCTGGCCAGGTCGACTGAAACAAGCTCGAACGGAACCAGATCGAACAGAACAAGCTCGAACAGAAGAAGCTCGGACAGAAGAAGCCCAGCCGAAAGAAACCACGCCGGAATCGTGCCGCTCGATCCCCTCGGCTATCTCGATTTCCTTTCACTCAACGACCGGGCGCGCATCGTGCTCACCGATTCCGGCGGAATCCAGGAAGAAACCACCGTCCTCGGCGTGCCCTGCCTTACCCTGCGCGAGAATACGGAACGCCCGGCCACGGTTGAGCACGGCTCGAATCATATTGTAGGAGTCGATTCAGATCGCATTCTTGCCGCCGCAAGATCCATCCTCAGCAGTCCCGCGCGTCCCCCTCAGCGTCCTCCGCTTTGGGATGGCAATGCTGCGCGAAGGATCGTTGCGATCCTCCGCGAACATCTTCAGCACAATGACTCTGCTTAGCAGATCGCGCTACTGTAATGCCGATTGCGACGCCTGCACCGCGCACCCGCCATTTGTAGCTGATGTAGCACAGGTCTGGTTAGACAAAGTAGAGAAATAAATCTGAGAAGCGCCCGGCTCAGTTAGCGCGTTCACGAAGTTGTCGATAATAATGCCGCTCGTACCTCCGGCCGCGGGCATGTTAGCGGTCGCGAGCGCACCCAAGTTCTCCCACGTTACGGCGCCGTCGAGAATGGTACCGCCAGGCGTCGCGCTAAATATCGGCGTCGTACCGCCGGAAAGGTTACTGCCGGTCGTTGTGTCCAACTCGATGTTGTTGTTGTTATCGAGGATTTCCGTACCTTTGCTGTAGTGATGCGTCGCGGCCCAACCAGGGGGGGTGGTGAAGATGGCGGGCCCCTGGTCCAACCATGTCATACCGTGGTCCACCGTGGTGCTACCCGTGCCGCCAGCCCATATGGGATGCGCCGGGCCTGACAGACCGGCCGTTTTCACAACTTCGATATGAAGTCCGGTGTCAAGAACTTCCTGGCCAACCGAATAGGCGGTAGACGGGAGCCAAGGTGTGTCCTTGAGATTCATGACGCACCCACCGGATGCACAGTTCGTCGGCACGCCCCCCGTTTGCACGCTGGCGAAGAGCCATTCCGTTGCGCCCCCCGCGGCATTGGGGTTCGGAACATCAGTCACAGGAGAGCACGGTGTAGCGCCGGTGCCGGTGGCAAGGGCTGGTCCCACGTTCACCTCGCCCATGGTTCCGTCAGTGATGGGAATCTGATACAGGGTCGGCAAGCCTCCGGTATTCCCACACACATAGAGGTTTCCGGTTGCACTCACGGAGCCTTCGTACGTACTGTCAAAAGCGCCAATGTACATAGGGCTCGGCGCGGTCCCGGAAAGAGTGCTAGCCCCGACCTCCGCCTCCGTCCCAGTATCGCCAGTAGTGAGAGTCGTCGTGAACTGGTAGACCGCGGTGCAATCGGCGGTGCCAGCGCAACCTCCGCTTCCGTCGCTCGTCGCGAACACATATACCAGTCCCGCCACGGAATCGACAATCGGACCTTGTACGAAGCCTGGGCCCGTATCGTTCGCGGTAGAAGCGTCCAACAAGCCGGATTGGGTTACGACCGCCGAGGGGTTGACCGAATACAGGAACCCACCTTTGTCTTCCACAAACACATTCCCCGATCCAGCATCGTGAACCGGACTGGTAAGAGTCGGTGTGAGGGAGCCGGGATTCACCTGGACAGGCCAGCCTCCCGTCGTCACTTCAGCGGGAGCCCCTTCAAATACTGGCGAGAACTTGTGGAGAAACCCGAGACTATCTCCAACATACGCAGCATCATTGTGGTAGTCGAGGAAGACCGATGACTCGGTGTCGCCAGCCGGCA
>Ga0210396_10002291_pt1 | contig 19699 bp, 9 predicted proteins | sample IncBWH17OmetaG_FD_155466 | JGI IMG/M metagenome (GOLD analysis project Ga0210396, IMG submission 155466) | Forest soil microbial communities from Barre Woods Harvard Forest LTER site, Petersham, Massachusetts, United States - Inc-BW-H-17-O ... | reverse complement strand
CAACAATTGAATACCGGAAAAATCGCCCATCCGGATATCGAGGAAGATCAGCCCGGGCTGACGCTGCCGGAGGAATGCCAGGGCATCCAGGCCATTTTCAAAAACGGCCAGCAGTTCCATGAATGGCAGCTTTTGCAGGTACCCACGGATGCGTTCCTGCGCCAAAGGCTCGTCCTCTATAATGATACAGTCAAGCTTCATGGTTTTCGAGGATTAAGGTGGCCTTGTACCGGTCTTCGCCGGCATCGATCGCCAAATGATGTTTACCGGGATACAACAGATCCAGCCGTTTCCGGATCAGGCTGTTACCCAACCCACCGGCGGCGTCGGCATCGGGGGAAACGGCGCCGGCTATTCGCCGCCTGCAGCGGTTCTCACAATCGAAGACGATCCTGTGGTGTTGCAATTCGAAGCGGATGCGGATCGCCTCACCCGCTTTCTTCTCCGTATGTTTGAATGCATTCTCGATAAAAGGCAGGAAAAGCATCGGCGCGACCATCCATCGCCCCGGCTCTCCTTCTACCGTATAGTGGATCGACTCGGGATGCGCCGTCCGGATCCGTTGTAATTCGATATAGCGTTCGATGTACTCCAACTCCTTCCCCATGGGAATGCGCTCCGTGCCCGCTTCGTACAACATAAACCGCAACAGATCGGATAGCTTGTTGAGATAGTCCGAAGCCCGCACCGCATCCTTTTCGATGAGCACGTCGATATTGTTGAGCGTGTTGAATAAAAAATGCGGGTTGAGCTGGGATTTGAGCAGCGCCAGCTCCATCTCTGTGCTCCGGCGCCGGAGCAGCTCCTGTAACCAGATATCGTCATACCAGGCGACAAAACCGCGGACCACCAACGCCATGATCCCATTGATAAATGCGATAAAACTCAGGACCCCGATCTCCGCCACCGTGTCCCAGCTCCACCGCAACAGTACCGGATTGCCCACCAGCCAGCGCATCGTCGCCAGGACCACCAACGCCGAACCCAGGGACACCGCGACGGTCGTCGCCCCCAACGCCATCAGCTGCTTGCGTCGCAAGAGCCGGAAACAAAAGCCATAGCAAAGATAAAAAGCAAGTAAACCCGGACCGAAAAAGAAAGCGCCTGGCATATACAGTCCTCTGAGCAGGAGCCGGAAAGGAAAATGCGCCGTCCTGAAAACAGTGATCAGAAAAAGGATCACCATCAAGGTATACATCCCCCAATAGCAAACGTGCAATCCGATGACGCCAATCCGTTTCATGGCTTATCCTTTCTCTTTCCGCGTAATATAAACAATATATGCCACAACCATCAACAGCAGGGAATACCCTGCCGCCCACCAGTGGATGTCGATACCTTTTTTCAGGGCCCGCGCCCCGAACACCTCATAGGCGCAATAGGTGTAAGGGATCGCATACCCGTATCGCCAGTGTACCGCCACCATCGACGCGACATAGAAACCCAGACCCACTCCGAGCGGGATCAAAAAGTTCTTCCAGCGTAAGGATATCCCATATTGTAACGCGACGATCGGCAGACAGTCCAAAAAGAACCGCGCGTCGCCATGCAAAAAGGTCTTGAACGGAAACGCCTCCGCGGGATAAGACCCGCCGCCAAAGAACAGCGAAGGGAGAATGCCGGTGAGCCAGATACCGAGATTGAACAACACGAAGAACTCCAGCAACATCACGAGGATCACTGCCAATTTCGCCAGGAAAATGATCGTTAGCGATTGCGGCGTCGTGCACACCTGTTTCCAGGTATTGTTCCGGAATTCGAGCTGCGTGATCAGGCTCGTGGCAAGGAGCACTCCCATGGGCAACAGGAACAGACCCATGAACTGAAAACACCGGTTATACAAGGTCTCCCAGATCCTGGGTTGCTGGTTGGCAGCGGCAAGGGCGGCGTGATCATCCATCCGCGCGATAATGACGAGCACCGGGATCAGCAGGGCGCCGGAAATGGTGAGAAAGGAGGAGGCACTGCGTTTTTTCTTTAGCCATTCGCTGCTAAAGCTATAGATAAAATTCATGGTTGACGGGTGGTTAAATACATAAAGATGGTTTCCAGATCCGCGCCCGCGTGCGCCTGCTTCAGCGTCTCCAGCGGGCCTTGAAAAAGCAGCCGCCCTTTATGAATGATGCCGGTATGCGTAATGAGTTTTTCCATCTCGCCCAGCAGATGGCTCGAGATCAAAATGGTGACACGATGTTCCTTGTTGAGCATTCTGAATAAGTTCCGCATCCCGACGATGCCTTCCGGATCGAGCCCATTGGTGGGTTCGTCCAGGATTAACAGGGCCGGGTCGTGCAACAGGGCCATGGCGATAGCCAGCCGCTGTTTCATCCCCATCGAGAACTTACCGGCCTTCTTCCGGCCCGTATCGGCCAGCCCCGTGAGTTGAAGGACCTCGTCGATCCGCGTTGCCGGACATCGGTAGACCCGTTGCAGGACGCGTAGATTTTCGACCGCGGTCAACGAGGCATACAACCCGGGGGTTTCGATGAGCGAACCGATGCGGCGAAGAGGACCGATCCTGTCCGCTTCGAAAGGCCGGCCAAACACCCTGATCTGACCCGTTTGTTTTTTCAAGAGCCCCAGCACCAGGCGCAACGTCGTTGTTTTACCGGCGCCGTTGGGCCCCAGAAAACCATAGATGCTGCCTTCGGGCACCCGCAGGTCGAGCGTATCCAGCACCCGGGTCCGGCGGCTACCCGGACGGAAGGAACCATCATAAACATGGGTTAACCCTATTGTTTCCAGCGAATAGTCTAACATAGGTCCCAAATTTAGCCGCGGGTAACCCGCGCCGGACCACCGATCCGCCAGATGGCCATTTGTCTCTGCAAAACCCTTTCATATAAAATTTTCACTTATATGTTTCACTTTACAGATCCTTTCTATTATCTTGATGTCAAATTCAATACCTAATGCCAAACCTCTACCCTGGCATCTTACCACACTTCCGTAGTGGCGTAAGACTTTTGTGTCTCTGCGCCTTAATGTTTTTCCCTTTACTTTTATTCTCCCAGCCCACGATCAGTTCCGTCGCTCCCCTTACAGGTGCTGTAGGAACAACGGTCACGATCAGCGGCAATAATTTCAGTGCGACTCCTTCCGCCAATATCGTTCGTTTCGGTACGGTCACTGCTCCGGTTACCGGCGCTACGGCGACCTCGCTTACTGTCACTGTACCGGTCGGCGCCAGCTATAAGCCGATCACCGTGACCACCGGCGGATTGACGGCCTATTCCTATAAACCCTTCAGCACGACCTTCAGCGATCCGGGACAGTTCACCGCCACCTCCTTTTCCACCGCCACGAATGTTACTACGGGCAATACCCCGCTGGGCATCACCGCCATGGATTTCGATGGCGACGGGCTCACCGATCTGGCCACGGCGAACTGGATCGACAATACCGTAAGCGTTTTTCTCAACACCAGTACCACCGGCTCTGCTTCGTTCCTGCAACAATATATTTCGACCTTGCCCAGCGGGTATGTTCCGCAGGCGCTTGCCGCGGGCGATCTGGACGGCGATGGGAAACCGGACCTCGTGATGGCCAATTCCAATACTTATGACCTGGCGGTCTTCCAAAACACCAGCACACAGGGACATATCTCCTTTGCCCAGCTGCCTCCCATCGCGGAGGCTGGCTACGGCAACTGGGTAGCGGTCGGCGACCTCAACGGCGATGGGAAACCGGATATCGCCGTCGCGGAATCGAGCAGCAGCACTATCTCCGTTTTCCCCAACACCAGCACCGTTGGAAGCATTTCCTTTGGCACGCCGTACCAACTGTTCTTGCCGAGTAATTACGGCCCCTGGGCGATTGCCATCGCCGATTTCGACAACGACGGCATGCCGGATCTCGTTGTTTCCGACTCCGGTCCGGGCTATGTTTCCGTCTTCCGGAACAAAGGGACCGTTGGCGGCGCCCTCTCTTTTGGCAGCAGGAAAGATATTACCGTCGGCAACTATACCGAGGGCATCGCCGTGGGTGATATCGACGGGGATGGTCTCCCCGATATCGTCGCCGCCAACAACGTCGACAACACCCTCTCCATCCTCCGCAATACCTGCACCCCCGGCACGCTCTCTTTTGCCGTCACAACGCAATCCACGGGTACCGGCCCCTATGCCGTGGCGATCGCCGATCTGGACGGCGACGGACATCCCGATATCGCCAGCGTCAGCAACGGCGTGGACTCCATTACGGTACACCGCAGCACCAGCACTCCCGGCTCGATTATACTGGCGGCAGGGGTGAACTATGCCACGAGCTATTCACCGGTGGACATCGCCGCAGCCGATCTGGATGGTAATGGCACGCCGGATATCGCCGCCCTCAATGAGAACGGTAGCAGTATCTCGGTGTTTCTCAGCCAGGGGCCCAACTCCCCGGCGATCACCTCCTTTACACCTTCCACGGGCGGCACCGGCACCCAGGTGACCATCAGCGGCGTGAACTTCACCGGCGCCACGGCCGTGAGCTTTGGCGGTGTGGCCGCAACGTCTTATTCTATCGTCAATTCAAATACGATCACCGCCATCGTAGGCACCGGGGCCTCCGGCACCGTCAGCGTGACAACGCCTAACGGAACGGCCAACAGCTCCTCTTCTTTTACTTTCGGTACGGCCGCCTCCCCGCCTGTAATCACGGGTTTCCTGCCTACATCGGGCACCTATGACACCACCGTCACCATCCGGGGTACCGGGTTGACCCAGGCGTCTGCGGTCACCTTCAACGGCCAGCCCGCGCTGAGCTTTACGATCTTATCGGATACCGTACTCACCGCCGTCGTGGGTCAGGGCGGCACCGGGTATGTCGCCGTCTGGGCGTCGGCCGTCGCCGATTCCCTCAGCGGCTTCACCTATAACCCGCCCGCTGTCTTGTCGATCACCGGCTTCACACCGGCATCCGGCACCTCGGGCACCGGTGTCACCATCACCGGCAGCGGTTTCCTTTCCACGCCTTCCGTGACCCTCGGCGGCGTAGCGGCCTACAATATCCATGTGGTCAACGATTCGGTGCTCACGGCGACCGTTGCCGGGGGCGCTACCGGGTATGTGACCGTCCAGGCATTTAACGGCGCCGACTCCCTGGCGGGCTTTACCTTTATCCCGTCCGCTCCGGCGCAGAACCCCATCCTGACCTCCTTCACGCCGCAGAACGGCACCACCGGGTCAAAGATCACCATCACGGGTCAGCATCTCAGCGGCGTGAACAGTGTCAGCTTTGGCGACGTCACCGCCTCTTCCTTCCAGATCATCTCCGACTCGGTGATCATAGCAATCGTCGGCAACGGTGCTACCGGAGAGGTCACTGTCGCCAATGCCAATGCGCCCGACTCGATACCCGGCTTCCTCTTCCTCTACGATAGTACCAAGACCTCACCCGCAGGCACCTTCCAGCTGGTGACCTTCACCGCTACGCTTCAGGGCAACAAACCGTTCCTGCAATGGACGACGGTGAACGATGCCGGCATTGCCTATTACGCTGTGGAACGCGGCGTGGACGGTAATAATTTCACGACGATCAGCACCGTCAAATCACAAGCTGTGGGAGGCCTGGGCGCCACCTATAGCTACACGGATTCTTTCCCGAAACCGGGGGTCAGCTACTATCGCATCAAAGCACAGGACAGCACCGCGGCCTACAGCTATAGCAGCATCCAAAGCATACAGCTCCTGAGCATGACCATGCCGGTATATCCCAATCCCGTGAAATATGGGTTCTTCCTGGTCGACCTGCCGTCGATCACCAGGCCATCCGTCTTCCGGCTGTCCAACACCTGGGGTATGGTCGTGCAAACGCTCTCCGTCCCGGCCGGCGTGGCACAGCAACGGATCGATATACCGGGGTTACTGCCCGGAACCTATCGGCTCAGCTGGACAGACGGCACGAGCATCGCGTACCAGACCATCCTGGTGCTGTATAAGTAATTCGCCCCGACGGTTAGACTCGGCTACTCCCATTTCCAGTTCAGGATCTCCGGCATATCGATGCCCTGCTCCTGTATGTAGGCCCGGTGACGGATCAGCATGTCCTCCATCTCCTGATTGAGATAGGCGGCCCGCTGCCCCAGCTGCGGCAGCCGCGCGATGACATCCATCACCAGGTGGAAACGGTCCATCTCGTTGAGAACGGTCATATCGAAAGGTGTCGTAATAGTCCCCTCTTCCTTGTACCCGCGGACATGCAGATTGTCGTGATTGGTCCGCCGGTAGGTCAGCCGGTGTATCAGCCAGGGGTAACCGTGATAGGCAAAGATGATGGGTTTGTTGCTGGTGAACAACAGATCGAAATCGAAATCGCTCAACCCATGCGGGTGCTCACTTTGCGGCTGCAGCTTCATCAGATCCACGACATTGATCATGCGGATCCTGAGCTCGGGCAGCTTCTTCCGCAGGATCGAGATGGCGCCCAGGATCTCCAACGTAGGCACATCCCCCGCCGCCACCATCACCACATCGGGTTCCGAATCCTGGTCATTGCTGGCCCAGCCCCAGATGCTCACTCCCTTGGTGCAATGCAGCACCGCCTCTTCCATCGTCAGCCATTGCGGCGCGGGATGTTTCCCCGCGACGATCACATTGACATAATGCCGGCTGCGCAGACAATGATCCATCGTCGACAACAAACAATTCGCATCCGGCGGCAGATAGACCCGTACGATCTCCGCTTTCTTGTTGACCACATGATCGATAAAACCGGGGTCCTGGTGCGTGAACCCGTTGTGGTCCTGCCGCCATACATGCGAAGAGAGCAGATAATTCAGGGAGGCGATCTTCCGGCGCCAGGAAAGGCCTGCCGTTACCTTGAGCCATTTCGCATGTTGATTGAACATCGAATCCACGATATGGATAAACGCCTCGTAGCTATTGAAGACCCCATGCCGCCCCGTGAGCAGATACCCTTCCAGCCATCCTTCGCACTGGTGTTCGCTCAGCACTTCGATCACCCGGCCGGCCGGCGCGAGATACTGGTCGTTGTGCTCGACGACGGGCAGCTCCCACTGCCGGTTAGTGGCTTTGAAAACCGCATCCAGCCGGTTGGACAGGGTCTCGTCGGGCCCAAAGATGCGGAAATTGCGATGCGGTTCATTGAGCCGGATCACCCCCGCCAGGAATTCTCCCAGCACCAGGGTGTCCGCCGCCTTGACCGTGCCGTGGCCTTCCATCTTCACCGCGAATTCACGAAAATCCGGCAGCTGCAGGTCTTTTAGCAATAGCCCGCCATTGGCATGCGGGTTGGCGCCCATCCGCCGCTCTCCTTCCGGCGCCAGGGCTGCCAGTTCGGGTAATAAGGTCCCGTTATCATCGAATAGCTCCTGCGGGCGGTAGCTCCGCAGCCAGGCCTCCAGCTCCCGCAGATGATCCGGGTTACCCGCTGGATCCGACAACGGCACCTGGTGACTGCGGAAAGATCCTTCCACCGGAAGACCATCGACAAACTTTGGCCCCGTCCACCCCTTGGGTGTCCGCAACACCAGCATCGGCCAGCGCGGCCGCTCCCCGTTGCCATGCTCCGCGGCCGTTTCCCGGATGATGCGGATAGTCGCAAGGATCGTATCCAGCGTGGCCGCCATCGCCTGGTGCATGGGTGCCGGCTCATCCCCTTCTACGAAATAAGGCTCCCAGCCGTAACCCCTGAGCAGCTGCTCCAGCTCGCCCCGGCTAATCCTGCTCAGTATCGTAGGATTGGCGATCTTATAGCCGTTGAGATGCAGGATCGGCAATACCGTCCCATCTGTAACAGGATTCAGGAATTTATTGGAATGCCAGCCCGTAGCCAGGGGGCCCGTCTCCGCCTCGCCATCCCCGATGACACAGGCGACGATCATCCCGGGGTTGTCGAAGACCGCGCCAAAAGCATGACTCAGCGAATACCCCAGCTCCCCGCCTTCGTGGATCGAGCCAGGACATTCCGGCGATACATGACTCGGTATCCCGCCCGGAAAAGAGAATTGTTTGAATAAACGCTGCAACCCCGTGGTGTCCCGCGTGATATTGGGATAGACCTCGGTATAGGTCCCTTCCAGGTAAGTATTGGCAACCAGGGCCGGTCCGCCATGACCGGGCCCCGCGATATAGATCATGTCGAGATCATGCTCCCTGATCAGCCGGTTCAGATGCACATAGATAAAATTCTGTCCCGGCGTCGTCCCCCAATGACCCAGCAGCAGCCGTTTGATATGCCCGGGAGATAACGGCTCCCGGAGCAAGGGGTTCTCCCGCAGATAGATCTGTCCGACGGACAGATAGTTGGCGGCCCGCCAATAGGCGTCCATCCGGTGCAACACCTCGGGCGCCAGCGGTTGCTGCGGTTCCGTCGGCTGATGTAGTTCCGCTTGTGGTTTGGTTATAACTGTCATAGCAACTGATTTACGATTTGCGCGATCATCCGCTCTTCATCCGTGGGAATCGCATAAACGGCGGTGCGTGACCCCGCCTTCGACAACGCTACGGCATCGCCGGCATTGGCCCGTTGGTCCAGCTCGATCCCCAGGTAGCCAAGACCGGCACAGATGCGGCTTCGGATAATGGCGGACCGCTCGCCGATGCCACCGGTAAAAACCAGCACATCCAATCCGCCGAGTACGGCGGAGAAAGCGCCGATAGCCTTCCTGACCTCGTAACAAAATAACGCCACTGCCTCCGCTGCACGGTTGTCGCTACTTTCCCGCGCCAGCAGCTCCTGCATGTCCGAACTCGTCTCCGACACCCCCAATAACCCGCATTGATGATTGATAAACTGATCCAGCTGCCCCGCATCGAACCCCTCTTTCTCCAGCAGATACCAAAGCACCCCGGGATCCAGATCCCCCGGCCGCGTGCCCATGACGACCCCGCCGGCCGGTGTAAACCCCATAGTCGTGTCGATGCTGGCGCCGTTTTTGATCGCGGCCAGACTCGCACCACTGCCCAGATGGGCAATGATCACCGACCCTGACGCCGTCCCCGGCCCCGCGACCTGCATGAGCTGCCGCAGGATATATCCATACGAGAGTCCATGAAAGCCATAACGTCGTACCCCCGCCTCCACATACCGGCGGGGAATAGGCAGCATCCTTGCCACCGCGGGCAGCGTCGTATGAAAAGCCGTATCGAAACACGCGATCTGCAGGAGATCGGGATAGCGTTTGCGGATCAACCGCATCAGCCCGATCTCGCCGGGAAGATGATCCGGGTCATAGGCGCTGATCTGCTGCAGCTCGTTCAGCAGGGCTTCGTCGACTGCACAAGCCTCGGTACGCGGTCCGCCATGGACTACGCGGTGGCCGATCGCCGCCAGCGGAAAAACGCCCGCCTGTTTCTCCAGCCAGTCCAGCAAAAAGACCCCGGCGGCGGATAGATCGGACGCCTTCACCGGCAACTGCGATTTTTTCTGACTGCACTCATCGATATACGTTAGCTCCGTATTATCCTGGCCGATCCGTTCGATCTTTCCCGACAATTCCTTCTTCCACGACGCATCATCATCACGCGCCCCCGGCCCGGGGGCGCCATACAATGAAAATTTTATACTGGATGACCCGCCGTTGACGGCCAGAATATTTTTATTTCCCGGACTCATTAAAAATTTAACTAAAGTTAGTTAGCTTTACACGTATGTCCGGAAAAGGTTCTGCAATTTTCCTGCCGCCGCTAACATGAAACGACTTTTTCTTTTCGCCTGCATCGCGGGCTTTTTTTCCGCCTGCCAATTCGACCACGATTACAACAAGGTCTTCAAAGACCCCAACCTTTATTGTCATACCGTACACGAGCTGAATACGGTGGTCATGGGCAATAATTTCGGTCCCATAGTCGCCTCCCGTAACTATCTCTACTCTGCCATAGCAGGTTACGAAGTGATCGCCGGCGGCTACCCCAACCGCTTCCGGTCCCTCGCCGGCGAGCTGCACGGCCTCAAAACCGTCCCGCCTCCTCCCGCAGGCAAGACCATCGATTTCGAATTCGCCGCACTGCTGGCCTATTGTAAACTGGGAGAAGCCGTGACCTTCCCCGAAGGAAGCATGCGGACCTATACCGACAGCCTCAAACGACTGGCCAAAGACCATGGCATGCCTTCCGCCGTATTCGACGCCTCCGTCGCCTACGCCGACACCGTCGGCGCAGCAATCATGGCCTGGAGCAAAGGCGACCACTATCTCCAAACCCGCGGCGCACCCGAGTACATGGTAAAATATGACTCCCCGGGCCGCTGGGTCCCCACGCCGCCGGCCTACACCCAGGCCATGGAACCGCACTGGAGCGAGATCCGTTATGTGACCATGGATAGCCTCCGGCAGTTCATGCCCCATCCGCCGTATCCATTCAACGTCACGGATAAGAACGCGCCCTATTACAAGGAAGTAAAGCTCATCGAGAACAAAGGCGATAGTTTGACTGCCGAAGAGACCTGGATCGCCGATTTCTGGGACGACAACCCATTTAAGCTCACCGTTTCGGGACACCTCATGTTCGGCACCAAGAAATTTTCGCCCGCCGGCCACTGGATGAGCATCGTCGGCATCGCCGCACAAAAAGCCGGCGCCGATTTCGGCACCACCACCGCCGCCTATGCGAAAACAGCCGTGGCCCTCTTCGACGCCTTTATCCAGTGCTGGAACATCAAATACATTTATAACACCCTGCGCCCGGAAACCGCGATCGACAAATATTTCGATCCTAACTGGCGGCCCCACCTGCAGACGCCGCCCTTCCCGGAATATACCTGCGGCCATTGCACCATCTCCGCTTCCGCCGCGGAAGCGCTGACCAGCATCTTCGGCGACAACCTCGCCTATACCGACACCACGGAGCTGGAGTTCGGGATCAAAAGCCGCAGCTTCCCCAATTTCCGCTCCGCGGCGGAAGAGACCGCCAACTCCCGTTTCTATGGCGGCATCCACTACAAATATTCGACCCGGGTGAGCCATGAGCTGGGCAGACGGATCGGTGATCTGGTGGCCGACCGCGTCAGGATCATCAAATAACGATCAGATACGGCTGTGCTTTTTCCTGCTGTTGACATAATCGGTGGGGGTCATCCCGAACTGTTTGTGAAAATCCCTGGCGAAATTGGATTGCAGCGTATACCCGACGATGTCGGCCACCTCGTAGACCTTGTAGTTGCCATCCGCCAGCAGCCGCGCTGCCTTTTGCAGCCGGGTAATATTGACCAGTTCATGAGGCGTAAGATTCGACAAGGCCTTGACCTTCCGATGAAAGGTCGCCCGGCTCATATTCATAAGCCTCGCCAGGTTCTCTACATCGATGTCCATACTGCTCAGGTTCTCGTGGATGATCGCATCCAGCCGCTCCAGGAATTGTTTGTCCGCCTTCGAATAACCCATGCTTTTGATATGCACCAGCGGAGAACTGGCAAAATACTCCTTGATCTTCGCCCTGTTCGAAAGCAGGTTGGAGATTTGCGCCTGCAGATGCTCCAGGACAAAAGGTTTCTCGATATAAGCGTCCGCCCCCACCTCCAACCCCTCGATGCGGGCATGCATCGTATTCTTCGCCGTCAATAAAATAATCGGGATATGACTATACTCGAGATCTGTCTTCAACGCCCTGCATAACTCGATGCCATCCATCACCGGCATCATGATATCGCTGATGATCAGCTGGACGTTCTCATTGCGCGCGATATCCAGCGCCTGCTTTCCGTTTAGCGCCCGCCGGACGGTATATTCTCCCTGCAGCTCCCGGCCGATGAAATCCAGGATCTCCCTGTTGTCTTCGACGAAAAGGATCACCGGCCTCGATGGATCCGGCCCGTCCTCCTCGCCCTCGCCGGGCAGGATAGCCTCGACCGTATCGCTGCGTAGCACGAACTCCTGGTCCTGGTGGATAGGCAACACCAGCAAAAAAACATTGAGGTTGTTTTCCGGCCTCTTCAGCTCGAGCACACCCTTATGCAGTTCCGCCAACGATCGCGCCAAAGGCAAACCGATCCCCGTGCCCGGCTGCTTCTCCGTCCCCTTGAGCCGGTAGAACGGCTGGAAGATCTTTTCCCGTTCATCGTACGGGATCACGGGTCCGTCGTTCCGGATCTCGACATGGAACACATTGTCTTCGCTGTTGAAAGGCAATAGCTGTACAACCACCCTGCTGCCGGCATATTTGATGGCATTGTTGATCAGGTTGTTCAAAATTTTCCTGACGGCCTCGGGGTCCACGAACGCCTGCAAGGTCAGCCTGGGCAGATCGAGCCGGAAACTCAGGTTCTTCTCTTCCGCCGCAGGCTGGAAATCGGCAAAGGCCTCTCCGATCAGCTCCGAAATATCGGTTTTCACGAAACTCAGGCTGAACTTGTCCGTTTCCGTCTTCCTGAAATCGAGCAGTTGGTTCGTCAGCTCGACAAGACGATTTGTGTTTCTTTCCATGATACGCAGGTTTTCATTTATCTCGGGAAGCAGGTTTTGCTTCTTTGTCAATTTATCAAGCGGCATTTTGATCAGGGTAAGCGGGGTCCTTATCTCATGTGCGACATTGGTAAAGAACTCGATCTTCGCGTGGTAGATCTCCCGTTCCTTCTCCCGCTCCAGCAGCTCCATCCTCCGCCTGTTCTTTTCCTTTGCTCTCGCCGAATAATACCGGATCAACAGCCATGCCAGCCCCACGACGACAAACACATACAGGATATAGGCCCAATCGCTTGCCCAATAGGGCGGCAGGATGTCGATGGCTATCTCCGCTTCCTTTTCGTTCCATACGCCGCTGCTGTTGGAACCTTTGACCTTAAAGAGGTATTTTCCGGGCGGGAGCTTGGTGAAATAGGCCTTTCGATTCGTTTTGAGATAGGTCCAGTCCTTATCCAGACCCACCATTTGATACGCATATTCATTCATCCCGGGTGCGGTATAACTCAGGGCGGCAAAATCGATGCTGATCGTGGACTGGTCGTACGGCAGCCGGATGGCCCCGGTATAGGCAATGGATAACTCTTTGTCATTGATCTGCATCCCGGTGATGTATACGGGTGGCACGAATGTATTTTTCAGGAATTTCCCGGGATTGAACCCGATCAACCCTTTGACGCTGCCGAAATAGAGCATGCCATCGCTATCCCCGAACGCGGAATTATAATTGAACTGGTCGCTCAGCAGCCCGTTCGAGATCTTATAAGTCTTGATGTCCTTCGTATCGGGGTTGAAACAAACGAGCCCCTTCGAGGTACTGATCCATAGATTATGTTTTCCGTCTTCCAGGATGCGGAAGATGAGATTGTCGGGCAACCCGTTCCTGATGGTATACCTGGCAAACCGCCCGCCTTCCTTTACATAACGGCAAAGTCCGCCTTCCGTGGCGAACCATAGGTTGTTCCGGCTGTCCTGGAATATCCCGTTGACATGATCATCGGCCAGGCTGCCCGGGTCGTTGGGGGAATAGCTGAAATTCCCATACCTACGGGTCCGCGGATCGTAATACGTAACACCTTCGCCTTGCGTGCAGCACCACAGGATACCCTGGTCGTCCTCCAGCAGCGCCTGAATATGCTCACCGAATTCGGGCATCGGGGTAAAATCGTTCGTTGCCCGGTTATACCGGAACAACCCTCCCCACGTACCTATCAGCAGCTGATGGTCCCTGGTTTGAAAAATGGTGACGATAAAATTATTCTTCAGACTGCGCTTCCCCGGTCCGGCATTGTAATGTCGGATGACCTTCCCTGTGAGCAGGTCGAGCACATCCAGCCCGTGCTCGAATGTACCGATCCATAGTTCGTTGCCGGTCGCCAGCAGACCATGGATATTGTGATAAGCGATACCACCCTTGGATGCCGACGGCGACGGCTTGAAACAGGTAATCGCTCCCGTGCGCTGCGAGACCCTGTCCACGCCCCCATCCTCGGTACCGATCCACAGATCCCCCCGCCGGTCTTTGCAGATCTCATGCACCGCGTTGCCGCTCAGCGAAGGCGAGCGGAGCCGGGGAAAGAATTTCTCGAAGAAGACAAATTTTTCCGGCAGATAGTTGAGCCCGCCCAGATAGGTGCCCACCCACAATCCTCCTTCCCGGTCCTGACAAAAGGCAAAGACGACATTATCGGATATCGAATAGGGATTATCGTATTCCCGCTCCAGGTGGACTACCGATTCATCCCGGCTGTCATAAATATAGATGCCGGTCTCCGTTCCGATCCAGTACTCATATTGGCTCCGCCGGATAATACTCCGCACATAAACGCCGGTCCCCTCTTTGTTGAGCGTGACGATGTCCCTGTAAGTCCCGGTGTGCCTATCGAAAACCTTCGCTCCCTCGTTCTTTGTACCGATGAGGAAAGCGCTGTCGTTCATCGGACATAGTTTCTCTATCGAGGTCGAAAGCGGATCGGCGGACCGCACATAGGTACTGTAGGTGTAGAACGAATCCTGCCACGATAGGTATTTTCGGATGCAGCCTTTGCTCGTGGAGACCCATATGCTGCTGTCGGGAGCTATCGCGATCGAAGTCGCTACCGGTAACCGCCCCTCCATCGGGTAGCATTTCGCTTGCCCGGCGGCGGAATCAAGACGATATACGTACTGATCGATGATGCACCAGAAAGCCCCCTTCCCATCGCTTAGGATCTGGGTGCTGTTTCCCTTCGGTAAGGCCCTCACCAGGTGGAACTTCTCCCCGATCTTGTCGAAGGTGTAAACCCCCTTGTTCGTGCCCACCCATATGACGCCGTGGCTGTCGTTATACAGACACCGGATAAAATTGCTGCCGATGCTGGTGGTATCCCCGGGATCATAATAAAAGGTCTTGAAGGTATAGCCGTCGAAACGGTTCAACCCATTGATGGTCCCGAACCAGAGAAAACCATCATCATCCTGGATGCTGCATTCTACGGAGTTGTTCGACAGCCCATTCTCGACCTGGTAATGACTGAAATAATACGGCTGTCCGATCACCTTTCCGACCAGACAGCAGGCAAATACGACCTGAAAAAATACGAGGATGACGCTGCTTCTCATCACTGCATACAAATTAGGTCTAAATCCGGCTACTCCCCGTCGTCCCCTCCGGGAAATGAGCGGAATTGAAAAGAATTTGATAAATAATGATCAGAAGAACAGTTATAAAATACCAACCTTTGATCAGGCTTTGCTTAACCAAATACAAATCGATTGCTTATGACCATTAAAAACGCACTGCTTCGCCCCCATGCATGCAGGAGGCTGATATTCATTTTGTCGCTGAGCTGTTTTACCGGCGTCTTGTTCGGTCAGCAACGGCCGATCACCGGCAAGGTCGTCGCAAGCGATAACGACAGTACGGTCACCGGGGCCACGATCACCGTTAAAGGAAGGAATACCAGCACCATCACCGGAAACGACGGGTCCTTTTCCCTGTCCGTAGCTCCCAATGCGACCCTGGTGATCAGCTGTATCGGTTTCCTTACCCAGGAGGTTCCCGTGGGCAATCAATCTTCCATCACCGTCCGGCTGGCTTCCACGCAGCAAAGCATCCAGCAGGTGGTGGTCATAGGCTATGGCACGGCAAAACGCAAGGACCTCACCGGGGCCATCGCCAGCATCTCCGCGGAACAGATCGAAAAGGTGCCGGTGACTACCGTGGAACAGGCTTTGCAAGGACGCGCCCCGGGTGTCCAGGTCACGCAAAACGATGCCGCTCCCGGGGGCAACATCAACGTGCTGATCCGGGGTACCGGAAGTCTCGCCATCAACGGCAACGCGCCGCTCTACGTAGTCGACGGCTATCCCCTCGAGACAGGCGGCATGAACAATATCAACCCTAACGATATCCAGAGCCTGGACATCTTAAAGGACGCTTCCGCGACGGCGGTCTATGGGATGCGTGCCGCGAACGGGGTGGTCATCGTGACCACCAAACGCGGCCGGAGGAACGGGGCCCAGCTGTCCGCCGATATGTACGAAGGGTTTCAAAGCCGGCCCAAAGAATATAAGGTGTTGAATGCATTCCAGTTCGCCAACCTGGCCGATACCGTCGCCGCCCAGTCCAAAGGCAATTTCCAGACCTTCGGCCCCTGGAAGAACCCCTCTGCCCTGCATAGTGTCGACTGGCAGAATGCACTCTACCGCCCGGGCCTGACACAGAGTTACAATTTAGGCATCCGGGGCGGCACCGATAAACTTCAGGCTTCTGGCTCCATAGGCTTTTACGATCAAAAAGGCATCGTACAGGGCTCCTATTTCAAACGGCTGACCTTTGCCGGAAACCTCGATTTCCAGCCCCAAAAATGGATCAAATGGTCTGCGAACATGAAATATTCGCACCAGGACCAGAATGTCCCCTTTGGCTACAACGGCAGCAATAACCTGCTCCAGCTTAGCCAGCTGCCTCCGACCCTGGACAGCGGGAACATGCTGACCAATCAGATAAAGGACGCCAATGGGAATTATGGGTTCTTCAACCCGATCTATACCTACGTGGCCAAATATTCCAATCCGCTTTTTACCATCAATAATAACAAATACCAGAACCTGACGAACTGGTTCCTCATGAGCTCGTCCCTGGAGATCACCATCATCGACGGACTCCGGGTCAAAACGAATGCGGGGATCACCTATCAGGGTAATAACAACATCTTCTTCCAGCCGGAAGACGACCGGCTGGTCAACCAATACGGTTCGGTGGCGGGAGCGACACAAAATGCGCTCTTTACCAAGAGCTCCTATACCAACTTCGACTGGCTATGGGAAAACACCCTTAGCTACGACAAGACCTTCGGCAGACATACCATCAATTTCGTAGCCGGCGTCACCGCGCAGAAGAACCAGCTCGACTCGATGTCGGGCACAGGTGTCCCACCGAACAATACCGTCCAATCGCTCTACCAAAGTACGGCCGTCGTCTTCACTACAGGACCCGGCCAGAACGGGGAGACCATCACGACCCTGGCCTCCGAATTCGGCCGCATTGCTTATAACTACGACGAACGGTACTTCATCACGGGTACCGTGCGCCGGGACGGTTCCTCCAAATTCGCCCCGGGTAAACAATACGGCGTCTTCCCCTCCGGCGCGGTCAAATGGGCGGTGAAGAATGAAAAATTCCTCCAGGATGTCTCCTGGCTCTCCGATCTGGCGATCCGGGGCAGCTGGGGCAGGGTCGGAAATTCCGCAACCATCGCCCCCTACCAGTATGCCGCGCTTTTTGCCTCAGGTCCCTCTTCGCCAAACGTCGCACCGAGCTACGGCTACACCTTTGGTACCCCCAAAGCCTATTCCCCCGGCATCTATCCGCTCCAACCCGCCAACCCCAACCTGCAATGGGAAACGGATGAGCAAACGGATATCGGCCTGGATGCCGCCTTCTTCAACGGGCATTTCCGGTTTACGGCGGACTGGTACCAACGCAACTCCAAAAACTTCCTGCTCTTCATTCCCACCCCGGCGCAAACGGGTTATTACAACGAGTCCGAGAACGTGGGGAGTATGATCAACAGGGGCCTGGAATTCGGTCTTGGCTGGAACCAGCAGATCCGCAAAGACCTGACACTCGGCGCCAGCGTGACAGTCTCTACTTTATACAACAAGCTGACCAGCATCAACTCGGGCACCACCGGTCTGTTTAACTTCGGTAACCCCACGCTCGCCGTACCGGCCATGCTCGGCTGGTCCCAGCTCACCCTGTCTAAAGTAGGCGGTCCGGTAGGTGAATTCTATGGCTACAAAGCCCTGGGCATCTTCCAGTCCGCCGACCAGATCGCCAAGCTCAACCAGGCCGCCCAGGCGAAAAACCAGGCGGCATACTGGAAGACCGGCACCCAGCCCGGCGACCGCTATTATGCAGACATCAATGGCGACGGCACCGTCAACGCCAGCGACGAAACGGCCCTGGGCAGCCCCATCCCTAAATTCTTCGGAGGCCTGAACCTGGACGCTACCTGGAAGAACTGGGACGTCAATATGTACTTCTACGGCGTGTACGGCAACAAGATCTTCGACTTCGCCGAAAGCAACCTCGAGACCTTCCAAAACCGCAGCTTCGTGGGTGTCGAGAACGTCAGCGTAAACTACCTCTCCCACGCCTGGACGCCGCAAAATCACTCCGCCAACTATCCAAGGGTCACCTCCAATGACGATGCGGTCGGCAACAGCATCGCGTCCAGTGCCTTCATCGAGAACGGCAGCTTCCTCAAACTCAAAAACCTGACAATAGGCTATACCTTGCCGCAACGGACGGTCGAGTGGGCTTCGGTATCCAAGGTCCGGCTGTATGCCTCCACGCAGAATCTGTTTACGATCACCGGCTACAAGGGGCTCGATCCGGAGATCGGCTTCCAGGGCGGCAATGCAACGCAGGCCGGCATCGACAACGGCACCTATCCCTCGTCGCGGTATTTCACGGTCGGCCTGAACGTAACATTCAAATAATATAACATGAAACTATATACGAAGATCATAAGTTTTGCGATATTGGCAGGTGCGGTGCTTGGACCACTCAGCTGTAGTAAGAATTTTTTAAACCCGGTGGATACCAATGCGGCCCAGATCAACAGCGCCTTTACCAAACCTCAGCAGGTGGAAGCACTGGTCAACTCCATATACAATACCTATCAGAGCAGCGACCTCCTGAAGAAATCGATCTGGTATTATGCCAACTTCCTGACGCACGACTGGTACAACAACGGCAGCGATATCGTCTGGAACTATTATGGTATCGGCGCCGACTTCTATGCCCTGCCTACGTTCTGGAACAATGCCTATATCGGTATCGCCCGGGCCAACGCCGCGCTCGAGGTCATCGCCGAGACCAGGGCCAATGGCGTGCTTACCCCTGCGTCGCTGGCGGACCGGCTCGAAGGTGAATGCTATTTCCTGCGGGGCATGACCTATTACTACCTGGCAGGGACCTTCGGCGGTGTGCCCCTGGAGCTCAAAGCGGAGACCAATGGACTGACGCCAAGGTCGTCGCAGGATTCCGTTTTTATGCAGGTGGTCTCCGATATGCACCTGGCCGAACACCTGCTGGTATCCAAGACACAGCTGTCGTCTGCCGACATCGGCCGGGCGACAACGGGTGCAGCCTATGGCTTCGAAGGCGCCGCACAGATGTGGATCAAACAATATGATTCCGCACTGGTTGCCTTCAACAACCCCGAGCTGACCACCAACTATCACCTGCTGCCCAAATTCGTGGATGTCGGTGAATTCGCCAATCAGAACAGTGATGAGTCGCTCTTCGAGATCCAGTTCAACGTATACGGCTCGCAAAGCTGGGACGGCGGCTGGCAGGACGGCGGTCAGGAAGGCTGGATAGACGACTTCGGCTGGCCCCAGGAGATCAGCGGCTTCGGTTACGATTATGGCAACCCGGGCCTCTGGTACTCTTATCAGGCCGGCGATCTCCGCCGGGCATGTACGATCGGCGGTCCCGGTGACACCCTGGTCAGCCCGGGGATCATCGCGAAATGGGGCGGGATAAAAGGCTACGCCGTCGTGCTGGCAGGTGATTCAACCAACCCCACCGTCTACTCGGACGGCACCGGAAAGCCCTACAAACCCATTAATTCCATCGGAACGATCGCCCATCCCTGGTATGGCAACGATGGCACACCCCGGTCCGGATACTACGATACAAAAAAATGGCGCGACCCCACCCTCACCGGCGCCAACGGCACCTCGGCCATCTTCGGCGGCCAGAACCAGATCCTCCTGCGCTACGCAGAGATCTTACTCGATCGCGCCGAATGCAAAATACACACCGGCGATATCGCCGGCGCCCTGGCCGACATCCAAACG